>PJUF01000128.1_pt1 | contig 74168 bp, 76 predicted proteins | sample 1512191 | NCBI WGS metagenome assembly PJUF01 (sample SAMN08177673, study PRJNA422409) | Feces metagenome, whole genome shotgun sequencing project. | isolation source: Chicken feces (3) enriched on wood chips | host: Gallus gallus | place: USA: Madison | collected 2015-01-15 | reverse complement strand
GAGGGTGCCAGCCCGCAGGCGCGGGCGACGTCAACTATGGTTGTGCGCTTGGACAAGCCTGTCTCTGCTCCGCTCGCTCGTTCGCTCCAGCTTTATAGCGCCGGCCGCCACAGTTCAATCGAGCCCTAATGCGCTCTGGCGCCAACCTGGTCGGAGCCGGTGATCAACTGCACGATGTCGTTCGGCGTCACCTCGCTGGTCGAGCGGATGCCGGCCGTACGCCCCTGGCGCAGCACATGCACCCGGTCCGCCATCTCGAACACCTGCTGCATGTTGTGGCTGATCACGATCACCGAAAATCCACGCTGCTTGAGATCCTTGACGAGGCTGATCACCTTCTGCTGCTCCGGCACGCCGAGCGCCGCGGTGGGCTCGTCGAGGATCACGATGCGCCGCCCGAAGGCTACGGCGCGAGCGATCGCGACGCTCTGGCGCTGCCCGCCCGACATGCCCTTGACGGTGAGCTTGGTGGATTGGATGTGGATGCGCAGCGACTTGAGCAATTCCGCGCTCCGCTCGTGCATTTCGCGATTGCGCAGGAAGGGGATGCCCAGCACGCGCCGCGCCTCTTCACGGCCGGCAAAGATGTTTTCCGCCACATTGGAATTATCGAACAGGGCCAGGTCTTGATAGACAGTCTCGATCCCCAGCGCCCGCGCATCGTCCGGCCGCTTGATCGTCACCGGGCGGCCTTCGACGAAGAAGCTGCCGGAAGACGCGGCCTGCGCGCCGGAAATGATCTTGACCAGGGTCGACTTGCCGGCGCCGTTGTCCCCGACCAGGGCCACCACCTCGCCCGCGGCGATTTCGAAGTCCACGTCGGTAAGGGCCTGGACCGGCCCGAAATGCTTGGAAACGCGCTCAAGACGCAACAATGACATGCCGGTATCTCCTGCTGGATAGGCGGGGCGGCAGCAGGCCGCCGCCCCGGAGGGCTTATTGGCAGAACGCGTCCGCATTCTCGGCCGTGATCAGCGGCGTCTCGAGCATCACCTGCTTTTCGACCTCCTGGCCGTCGAGCACCTGCATGGCAAGTTCGAGCGCCTCGGGCATCATCGTGGGATAGAACACGCTGGCCGAAAGCTGGCCGCTTTCCACGCCTTCGCACCCTTCGGCCGCCCCATCGATGCCGACGATGGTCACCCCTTCGAGCCCGTTTTCCTGCACGACCTGTGCGCCGCCCAGGGCCATGGAGTCGTTATGGCCATAGATGGCCTTGAGGTCGCGATGCGCGGTGATGGCGTCCTCCATCGCGGCCACGGCCTCATGCAGACGGAAATGCCCCACATAGGACACGACCTGAATGTCGGGATATTCGGCCATCACCTCTTCAAAGCCGGCCTTGCGGTCGACTGAAGCCGAGGCGCCCGGCGTGCCCTCGATCTGGATGACCTTGCCGGCACCGCCGATCTGCTCGGCGATGTAGCGGCCCGCGACGCGACCCATCTCGACATTGTCGCCGCCCAGATAGCTCACATAAAGGCTCGGATCGACATTGAGCGCGCGGTCGAACACCACCACTGGCACATTGGCCCGCTGAGCCGCCTCGGCAAAAGGCGCCAGTGCATCGGAGTCATTGGGCGCGACGAGAATGATGTCCACGCGGCGCTGCAGCAGGTCCTCGAGGGTCTGCAACTGCACCGCACTGTCGCGGCGGCCGTCGACAACGATCAGTTCGACATTGGGGTTTTCCGCCGCCCATGCCGTGGCACGGGCAATGCCGCCGACGCGGTAGGGATGCTCCACATTGGGCTGGGACAGGCCGATCACGACCTTTTCCTGGCCGATAGCCGGGACAGCGACAGCCATGGCGGCAAGGGCGACGCCGGTAGCGAGCAGTTTGTGCAACGACATAGTTTCTCCTCCTCAGGATTTGAGTCTTGGACTCCCGACGGCTTAGCGCCGCCGATTCTTGGATGTTGAAATGCGCCGGATCGAGAACATCACGGCGATGATGATGATGACGCCGCGCGCGAAATCCTGCGCATAGGGCGACACCGACATCAGGTTCAGGATGTTGTAGGTAAGGGCGATGACCATGAGGCCGATAAAGGTCAGCAGCACCGACCCGACGCCGCCGGTAAACGGCGTGCCGCCAATGACCACCGCGGCGATCGCGGACAGCTCGAACATCATGCCGGCCGTCGGCTCGCCCACGCCGAGGCGTCCCAGGAACAACAGGCCCGCAATGGCCGCCAGGAAGCCGTTGAACGCATAGACGCCGCGCTTGATGCGATCGACATGCAGGCCGGAGCGGTGCGCACCTACCTCGTTGTCACCGACCAGCGCCACCTTGCGGCCATAGGTCGTGTATTTGAGCGCGACGCCTGCCAGGACGAAGACGATGGCGGTAACGATGACCGGCATCGGCACCGGGCCGAGATAGCCTCGCCCGAAGACATAGACGAATTCGGCCGGCAGCGTCGCCGGGATGGTCCGGCCTTCGGTCAGCATCAGGGCGACGCCGCGCGCTGCCGTCATCATGCCCAAAGTGGCCACGAAGGGCGGTACCAGCCCCCAGGTGATGAGTGCGCCGTTGATATAGCCGCAGGCAAGGCCGATCAGCATGACGAGCACGATCATCGCCGGCGCGCCCACAATGGGGGCGAGCAGCGACCCGGCCACCGCGCACAGGGCAAGCACGGCGCCGCCGGACAGGTCGATACCGCCCGACATGATTACATAGGTCATGCCGATCGAGAGCAGTCCCACCATGCTCCACTGGCGCAGGACGTTGAAGATATTGTCCGCGGTGAGGAAATAGGGGGAGAGCAGGGTCGAGATGACGATCAGGATCACCAGTCCCGCAAAGGCGAAGTTGTTGAGCAGGAAGTGCAGGGCGGTGGAGCCGAGATTTTGCAGGCCATTGGGCTGTGGGGCGTCGAGCGGTCGTTCGGTCACGGCTGTCTCCTCAAGATAGAGCTGCGGGCAGGCGGCAGCGCGCCCAGCCTGCGGCAGTCATTTGCTGGTGCTGGTTCTCGGCCCAGACTTCGAGCTCGGCGATCTCTATGCCGACCTCGGTCAGCACTGCCCGCAGGGTAATGGTGTCGCCGGCAAGAACCGGTCGCAGGTAGTTTGTCTTGATCCAGCCGCCTCGATCCCAGGCCGGCCCGAAAAAATCGGCCAGCATCTGGCTCATCCAGCAGGTTTCCATCATCCCTTGCGCCAGCGCGGTGGCGAACCCGGCGGCCTGTGCCGCGCGAATGTCGGTATGGGTGTTGTAGCGCCCGAGCCCAATGCCCGAGAACACGGCAATCTGCGCCAGGTCGCACACCTTTATCAGCGGCTTGACCGGGGTTGAGGCGCCCAGATCGGGCGCAAAATGCGCGGCCGGCGTGCTGTCCGGCCAGATGCCACTGATGCGCTTGGCAGAGGCCGGTGCGCCGCCTTGCTTTGGTGCGCTCGTGTCTTGGCGGGCCGCGAGGTCGGGCATTTCCATGATCTCGGTAGACACCTGCTGCACCAGCAACTGCCCGTCGGCGTCATGCGCCCGGCAATCGAGCACGAAATAGCCCTTGCCGCGCTTTTCGAACTTGTCCACCACCGAGCCGGACAGGATCACCGTGTCGCCCAGCCGCGCCGGCGCAGCAAAGATGATTTCCTCGGCCTGGTGCAGCCCCACGATCCGGTTTGGATCGTAGCGGGTGAGGAACAGCTGCTGCAGGTCACGCGCCAGGGCTGTGCCGGGAACATACTCGCGTCCCTCGGCGTCGCGCCGAACCAGATGGTCGTCGAGGCAGAAGCGCGCCGTGGCCAGATAGGCCTCGTCCAGCGTCAAGGTCACCGGCTCGAAGGATTCGCCGACGCTGACCGCAGCGAAGGTCGGGTCCTTCGTGCCGTTCTGGAAAAGCGTCCTCATGCCGAAGTGCTCCAACAGGCAATGGCATGCGACATCCGCCTGACGAGCAGGGGTGAAAAAACTGACATGAACCTTCCTCCGCCGCCTCTGATGGGCGTTTAAAGGAATAATATCGATTTTATTTGCGTATACAAACGATTTTATTTTTCTTTGCCCTCAGTCAGCGCCAACGTCGTTTGCGGCGGGCGCAAGATTTGGCGGGAATCAACAGTTTACGGGCGTTTTTCGGCCGACGTTGGCCTGTGGAAAGCTGCCGCACAGTCCATCTTCGAAATAAAATCGATTTCAGAAAATGATTGCATTTCCGGTTTTGCGCGCTAGCATTTGGACGCGGCGTGGTCGGAGGGACGTGCCGCACATGCCGCTGTGGCCGCCGATGCCCCCCCCGAAATCGCAACGGAAACTACCTTCATGTCGTCTGCTTCAGCTCTGTCGGGCCTTCGGGTGCTCGATCTGTCCCGCTTCATTGCCGGGCCTTACTGCGCCCAGATGCTGGGCGATCAGGGCGCCGATGTGGTCAAGGTCGAGCGCCCCAATGGCGGAGACGAAACCCGCGGCATGCATCCGCAGGTCGGAGGCGAAAGCCTCTATTTCATGGTGTTCAATCGCAACAAGCGCGGCATTACCCTCGATTTTCGCAATCCTGCCGACCAGCAGCGGCTGCGCGCCCTGGCCGGCCAGGCCGACATCCTCATCGAGAACTTCCGCCCCGGCACCATGGAAAAGATGGGCTGTGACTACGAGACTCTGCGTGCTGCCAATCCGCGCTTGATCATGGTGCGCATCAGCGGGTTCGGCTCCGATGGTCCGCTTGCCGAACAGCCCTGTTTCGACATCATAGCCCAGGCGATGAGCGGGCTGATGTCCATCACCGGCGAGCCCGATCGCACGCCGCTCAAGTCCGGCACGTTTCTTGTGGACTACGCCACCGCGCTTTACGCCACGATCGGCGTCCTGAGCGCCGTCGAGGCCCGCCATCGCACCGGTCACGGGCAGTTGGTCGAGGTCAATCTGCTCGATTCCGCCATGTCCATGCTGATGACCGGCATTCCCGAAGCGCTCATGCTCGGCCGCGACGTCAACCGTCTGGGAAACCGCGATCTTTATACCGCGCCTGCCAATTGCTACCAGGCCGGCGACGGCGTCTGGGTGCAGATCAGCGCCGGCAACCAGGGCCATTTCCCCCGTCTTGCCCAGGCCATGGGCAAGCCGCATTTGCCTGCCGATCCGCGCTTTGCCACAGTCGCCGATCGCATGGCCAATATCGATGCGCTCGACACCATCGTAGCCGGCTGGGTTGCCGAGCATGGCGCCGACGATGTGTTGGCCCGGCTCCAGGCCGCCGAAGTGCCTTCGGCGCGTATCGCCACCGTCGCCGAGGCCGTGCGCAATCCCCATGTGGTCGCGCGCAAGACCATTGTCGAAGTCGATCACCCCCGCGCCGGCGCCGTCCCCATGCAGGGGCCCATCGTCTCTCTTTCCGAAACACCGCCCGCCATAAGTCGTCCGGCTCCTGTGCTGGGCGAACATGGTGACGACGTATTCGCCGACTGGCTGGGCGACTCGCGCGTCGCCCAGGCGTCCTGACCCCATTCATCTGACTTAAGACACAGCGCCCGAACTGGCGCATCCGGAGGAGTTTTCCATGTCCACCCTGGCCCAGCCATCCCCGCGCGCCAATCACAAATTCTCCGAGCGTTGCGGCGCTCATGTCTTCGCCGAAGCCCTGCAGCGCCACGGTGTCAAATACCTGTTCGGCCAGTCGATCCCCTCGGCCCTGCATCTGGTGGCGCCGGACTACGGCATGCGTCAGGTGGCCTATCGCACCGAAAATGCCGGTGCCGTCATGGCCGACGGCTTCGCGCGCCTCTCCAACCAGGTTCCCGTCGTCACCGCGCAAAATGGGCCGGCAGCAACCCTTCTCGTGCCGGGACTCGCCGAAGCGCTCAAGGCTTCGATCCCCATCGTTGCCATCGTCCAGGATGTGCATCGCAAGTTCACCGATCGCAACGCCTTCCAGGAACTCGACCACATTGCCCTGTTCCAGGGCAGCTCCAAGTGGATCCGCCGCGTCAGCGAGATCACCCGCATCGACGACTATGTCGACATGGCCTTTGCCGCTGCCGCCAGCGGCCGTCCCGGTCCGGCCGTCCTCATCGCCCCGATCGATCTGTTCGAGGAGGCGGTCGGCACCAGCCATGAGCTGGTCGACAAGAAGCGCTCCACCAATCTCGGCACCTTCCCTCTCGATCGCTTCGGCGCCGACCAGTCTCAGGTGGAAAAGGCAGCCGCGCTGATTGCGGCTGCCGAACGGCCGATCGTCATTGCCGGCGGTGGCGTCCACGGCTCGCAGGCCTGCGAAGCGCTGGCTGCCCTTCAGGATAGCGCCAGCCTGCCCGTCGGTACCACCGCCATGGGCAAGGGCACGGTGTCGGAAGACCATCCCCTGTCGCTAGGTGTCGTCGGCTATTTCATGGGCAAGCGCGGCATGGCCCGCCACATGCGGCCCCTGGTCAGCAAGGCCGACGTCGTTGTCCTGGTCGGCAATCGCACCAATCAGAACGGCACCGATAGCTGGGGCCTCTACCCGCCCGGCGCCACCTATATCCATATCGACATCGATGGTCAGGAAGTGGGCCGCAACTACGATGCACTCCGCCTCGTGGGCGACGCGCGGCCAACCCTTGAAGCCCTAGCCGAGGCGCTGTCCCGGCAGGATCTGTCCAGGCGCCATGGCGCTCGCCCCGGCATCGAAGCCACGATTGCATCGGGCCGCGACAAGCACCGCGCCGAGGCGGCCGAGATGACGGGGTCGGACCAGTCGCCGATCCGTCCCGAACGGCTTATGGCCGAGATCGATACGCACCTGACCGACGATGCCGTCGTCGTCGCCGATGCCTCCTTTGCCTCGATCTGGATCACCAATTTCCTTAAGGCGCGCCGCGCCGGCCAGCGCTTCCTGTCGCCACGCGGCCTCGCCGGGCTCGGCTGGGGCCTGCCCATGGCCATGGGCGCCCATGTCGCCGATCCCACGCGGCCGATCTACTGCGTCGTCGGCGATGGCGGCTTCGGCCATGTCTGGTCGGAACTCGAAACCGCTCGCCGCATGGACATGAAGCTTATCCTCTTCGTGCTCAACAACTCCATCCTCGGCTACCAGGAACATGCCGAAGACCTGTTCTTTGGCGATCACACCGATGCCTGCCGCTTTGTGGCCGTCGATCATGCAGCTATTGCCCGCGCCGTAGGCTGCGAAGGTGTGCGCGTGGAAAATCCTTCTGAACTGGCTGCGGCCATCGAAAAGGCCAAGGCCCATCCGGGTCTGACGCTGATCGATGTCATCACCGACGACCGCGCTTTCCCGCCGGTCACCGCCTTCGACGAAAAGTACTGACATGCCCAAGCCTCGTTCCAAACTGACGACGCTCGAAGCGGCCGCCGCCACGATCGAGGATGGCGACCGCATCGCGCTTGGTGGCTTTGCCGTCTACCAGCACCCCATGGCCTTTGTCCGCGAACTGATCCGGCAGGGCCGAAGGGACCTCACCATCGTGGGCACCTGCAACGGCTACGAGCTCGACATGCTGATCGGCGCCGGCTGCGTGCGGCGGGTCGAAACCTCCTATGTCGGGCTCGAAAAGCGTGGCCTCGCCCGCAATTTCCGCCGTGCCATTCAGGACGGCGCGGTGGAAATCGTCGACTATCCCGAAATCCTGAGCTTCGACCGGTTCCGGGCCTCGCAGGAAAATCTGCCCTTCTGGACCTGCACCTATCTCGGCGGCACCGACATTCTTACCTACAACAAGGATATCAAGGCGTTTGCCTGTCCGATGACCGGCAACACCATCTACGCCGTACCCCCCGCCGATCCGCGCGTGGGCATCATTCATGCGGTTGCGGCCGACGAACAGGGCAATGTTCTGGTGCCGCCACGCCACCTGGTCCCACAGACGCTCGACATCCTTCTCGCCCGCGCCTGCGATACGCTGATCGTGACCGCCGAGAAGATCGTCTCGCGCGACACCATCAAGCGCCTGTCCGATCTCAACGAAATCCCGTCCTATCGCACCAGCGTCGTCGTCGAGGCGCCCTTCGGCGCTCACCCGACGCCACTGCTCGGCCAATATCGCAGCGACGACCAGCACCTGGATGCCTATGTCGCCGCCTCCGAGACGCCCGAGGGCTTTGCGGCCTATCTCGACGATTACGTGCGCGGGCCCGCTGACCACGCCGCCTATATCGATCGGTTCGGCGTCAGCCATATGGCCAGCCTGCGCGAAGTGGATGCCTTGTGATGACCCGCCCCGTAACGCTCCCCGAAATGCTGGCCAGCGTGCTGGCTAATGAGTTCGCCGACGAGGAAGTGGGCTTTACCGGCCTCGTCACCGGCACTGCCGCGGCCCTTTACGGCACCGCCATTCCCGTCGCCGCCATGGAACTGGCGCGGCGCACGACCGCGCCAGGCCTCACCATGCTGCTGGCCGGCTGGAGCCACAATCCGGATTTGAGCCAGCTCGAAGGCCTGCCTGATTCCGAATTCGACGCCGCCATCCGCGACCTGCGCTGCGAGGCCCAGCAGATCGACTATCCCGGCCAGTATTCGATGAAGCGCGGCGATGTCAGCTTCGGCTTTTCCTCCGGCGCGCAGATCGATCGCACCGGATCGCTCAACAGCGTCTGCATCGGGCCCTATCATCGACCCAAGGTGCGGCTCGTCGGCCCCATCCTGCAGCCCGAGCATATGACCCTGTTCGGCCGCGAATACATCATGATGCCGCGACACGACGCCCGCACCTTCGTCGAAAAGGTCGATTACGTTTCCGGCGTCGGCTATCCGGGTGGGCTCGAAGGTCGGCGCAGGCTCGGGCTCTTCAAGGGCGGCCCCGAACTGGTCTTCACGCCAAAATGCATCTTCGGTTTCGACAAGCAGGCCGGATGCATGCAGGTGAAGTCCATCCACCCCGGCGTCACGCCCGCCCAGTTGCAGGAGGCCACCGGCTTTGATCTGGGCGATCTCTCGTGCGTCCCCGAGACCGCCATGCCCACCGATGCACAACTGCATATCTTGCGCACCCAGATCGATCCGCGCGGCGTACTGCTTGCCGATCTCGACGCTTAGGAGGACTTCGATGAAATTTGCCCTGTGCAACCCGACCGACATCCGTTTCGGCACCGGCCAGATCAAGCAGTTGCGTCACCTCGTTCCGGCGGGTTCGTCGGTATTGCTGCTGTTTGGCGGCGGCTCCATCAAGGCCAATGGCGTCCATGCGCAGGTCATGGCGGCGCTCGAGGGCAGCAAGGTCGTCGAATTCGGCGGCATCGAGCCCAATCCGCTCTATGAAACGCTGCAGCGCGCGGCCGAGGTGGCGCGCGATAACGCAGTCGACCTCGTGCTCGGTGTCGGTGGTGGTTCGGTGGCCGATGCAGCCAAGTTCCTGGCCACCATGCTGGGCATGCAAGGGGACGATCCCTGGCCCGATCTCGTCGCCGGCAAGCTGCCCGAAAAAACCATGCCCGTCGGCATCGTGCTGACGCTGGCGGCCACCGGCTCGGAAAGCAATCCCACCTCGGTCATTTCCTCGACGCGCTATGGCCTCAAGCTGCCCTTCGCCAATCAGGATGCCCGGCCACGCTTTGCCATTCTGGATCCCTCGACCATGGCCAGCCTGTCGCGCCGGCAGCTGGAGAACGGTGTCGTCGATGCCTTCACCCATGTGCTCGAACAATACATGACCCGCCCGGTCAATGCCCCGATCCAGTATGGCTATAGCGAGACGCTGATGAAGGTGCTCGCCGAATGGGGCCCGCGCCTCATCGCTGATCCCAGCGACGAAGCCCGCGAAAACGTCATGTGGGCCGCCAACCAGGCGCTCAACGGTCTCATCGGCGCCGGCGTGCCGCAGGACTGGTCCACCCACATGATCGGCCATGCCATGACGGCGGTCTACGGCATCGACCATGCCCGTACGCTCACCGCCCTCATGCCCGCCCTCATGCACGAGCGGCTGGACGCCAAGGCCGCCATGCTGGCCCGCTATGGCCGCGCCGTCTGGGGCATCGTCGAACCCGACGATCGGCAGGCGGCCCTTGAGGCCATAGCCCGGACCGAGCAGTTCTTTGCCCGGATGGGCTGCCCCGTCACCCTTGGCGATCTGGATCAGCCCATCGACCACGCCAGGATCGTACATCATCTCGAAGCGGCCGGACATGTCGCACTGGGCGAAGACCGGAACATCGATCTTCAGGCCGTGCGGTCCATCCTGCGGCGCGCAGCTTGACCGCGGGGCTCTGTCGGAGCCAATGGCGGCCCGAGATGGGGTCAAGAGACGCCGTGCTTCGCTGTGGCTCTCAATCCGCGCGCGGCGCTCGACAGAATGCAGGTGCCGCGCATCAGTCGCACGAGCCCGCCAGATATTGGCATAGCTTCCGCCGCCGCTCGTGAAACGTCTTTCCGAGGGCGGGTTTAGCTATGTCCGCAGGGCTTCGCTGAGCGGTCTTTCCGCATAGGCGCGCAGGTCCAGGTCAGCCTCGATATGATCGATATGGATCAGGACGAGGCGCGACGCACGGTCACCGTCGCGGTCGCGTAGCGCCTCGACGATGTCGCCATGCTCGTTATGACCGCAGCTCGATGCCCCGGTGCGGCCATAAAGCGCGATCACCAGCGACGAACGCGCAATCAGTTCTTCCATGAACCGCTGCAGGATGGCATTGCCGCCGACCTCCGCCAAGAGCAGGTGAAATTCACCAGAAGCCCTGATAGCGGCCCGTCGCGATGCTGCGCCGCGCTCCTGCAACAGGCGGGTTTCTTCGCCGAGGCAGGCATCGAAGCGCGCGAAGTCGGCTTGCTGTGCCTGTTGCGCGGCGAGACGGACGATCCCCGCCTCGATCTGCCGCCGCGCCTCGAACAATTGCCTTGCCTCGTCGGGGCTGGGGCTGGCCACAAAGGCACCGCGATTGCGTTCGGCGCGCACCAGGCCCTCAAAGGTCAGCGATTGCAGTGCGGCCCGCACCACGGTGCGGCTGACGTCGAATAGCTTGCCTACTTCGGCTTCCGACAGCTTGGTGCCTGGGACCAGACGGTGCTCGATAATGGCGTCGCGCAACTGGTCACGAATGGCGAGAGCGCGATCGTCGGTCTGGGTAGCAATATCGGGGGCAGTGGGCTGGATCATGAATCACCTGCCACCCTTGTGCCAGCCTTCGCGACATTCGCAAAGCAAAACATCGCATTCAAAGCGAAGTAAGGATTGCATACAATCTAACCCGAAAACTGTCGACAATGCTCATGAATTAGGCAAGTGAACCTGGTGCCCTGAAAAGGTGCGATCTACACGCTGCCGTAAAGTGCAATCGTTTCAAACCGTTGCAGAGCTTTGGCGGCGTTTGGCACGGCGGTTGCAGCTGATCCCTCGTAAAAGGGGGTGTGGATGACCAAGGCCGCTACCATCGATATCGCGTCCGTCTCCAAGATCTACGGCAAGACGACGGCTGTCGATGCCATCAGCCTCAAGATCCCCGCGGGGAGCTATTGCTGCCTGCTCGGGCCCTCGGGCTGTGGCAAAACCTCGACTCTGCGCATGATCGCCGGGCACGAAAGCATTTCCATCGGTGACATCCGGCTGGGTGACGTCGTGGTGACCGACCTGCCGCCGGCCAGGCGCGGCACGGCCATGATGTTCCAGTCCTATGCGCTCTTTCCCCATCTCGACCTCGTCGACAATGTTGCCTTCAGCCTCACCATGGCCGGCATGCCCAGGACCGAGCGGCGGGCCCGGGCCCTCGACATGCTCAAGCTGATGCAGATGGAGGCCTATGCCGACAGGCGCCCGGCGCAGCTTTCCGGCGGTCAGCAGCAACGCGTGGCGCTGGCCCGCGCCCTAATCACCGATCCCGAGGCGCTGCTTCTCGATGAGCCGCTCTCGGCGCTCGACCCCTTCCTAAAGGTGCGGATGCGCGCCGAACTCAAGCGGCTGCAGAAGACACTCGGCATCACTTTCGTCCATGTCACGCACAGCCAGGAAGAGGCCATGGCTTTGGCCGACCTGATCGTGGTGATGAACAATGGGCGGATCGAACAGGCCGCGCCCCCGCGCGACATCTTCGAGCAGCCGGCCACGGCCTTCGTCGCCCGCTTCATGGGCGATCACAACGTCATATCGGGACGCTCTGGCGGCACGACGGATGGCATGGCCCTTCTGGCAGTGCCCGAAGGCGGCAGCTTTCTCGCCACCGGCACGACTCTTGCGGAAGGCGAACCCATGGACATTGCCGTCCGCACCGATCGTGTGCGCATCGGCGCCCAGGCCGGCAAGGGCCTCGGCTTCACGGGCGTCGTGAGCAATATCGAATATCGCGGCGCCACGGTGAAGCTTACCTGCGACGGTGCCGGCATTTCCGACTTCACCGCCATCATTCCCGACACGGCCTTCTTTGCAGCGCCGGTCAATGTCGGGGATGCGGTGCCTCTCGATTGGGACGCGGGGGACGCCATCGTCCTCGGCAGTCTCGATACCTGATCGTCACTCCAGCAAAACAGGGACAAGTGCAATGACGGAGACGACTGAAAAGAAGGCGGGCATCAGCCGCCGCAACTTCCTCAAGACCGGTGCAGCCGCTGCGGCAGGGGCCGCCGTAGGTACCGGTGCCATCACCGGCTTCCCCACCATCTGGGCGCAGAACCCGATCACGCTGCGTCAGTTCGGCACCGGCGTGTCAAACCTCAATGCCATTGCCGAAAAGTGCAAGGAAGACCTGGGCATCACGCTCGAAATGACGGCGACCGATTCCGACGCCGCCGCCCAGCGCGCCGTCACCCAGCCCGACAGCTACGACATTGCCGATATCGAATACTGGATCTTGAAGAAGGTCTTTCCCACCGGCGTCATCCAGCCCATGGATACCAGCCGCCTGACCTATTACGACCAGATCGTGCCGCTCTTCAAGACCGGCAAGCTCCTGCCCGACAGCGTCATCGCCCAGGGCACCGCGCCGCATACCGTCGGCTTCGTCGACGGCCCCGGCAGCACCACTTTTGCCGCCGGCGAGACCGGCTGGTTCACCATGGTGCCCACCATCTACAATGCCGATACGCTGGGCATCCGTCCCGATCTGGTCGGCCGCGAAATCTCGTCCTGGGCCGACATCATGGACCCGGCCTTCAAGGGCAAGACCGCCATCATCAACGTACCCTCGATCGGCATCATGGACGCCGCCATGATCCTCGAAGCCATGGGCGAGATGACCTATGGCGACAAGGGCAACATGACCACCGAGGAAATCGACAAGACCATCGAATTCCTGATCAAGGCCAAGCAGGATGGTCAGTTCCGCGCCTTCTGGAAGAGTTTTGACGAGAGCGTCAATCTCATGGCCTCGGGCGAAGTGGTGATCCAGTCCATGTGGTCACCGGCCGTCGCCGCCGTGCGTTCGCGCGGCATTGCCTGCACCTACCAGCCCCTCAAGGAAGGCTATCGTTCCTGGGGCGGTGGCCTCGGCCTGGCTGCCCACCTCGAGGGCGCCATGCTCGATGCGGCCTACGAATATATCAACTGGTACACGTCCGGCTGGGTCGGCGGCTATCTCAACCGTCAGGGCTACTACTCGGCCAATATGGAATCGGCCAAGCAGCACATGTCCGAAGACGAATGGGGCTTCTGGATCGAGGGCAAGCCGGCCCAGGGCGATATCCTGGCGCCCGATGGCACGGTCATGGAAAAGGCCGGCGCCGTCCGCGACGGCGGCTCGTTCGAGGAGCGCATGGGCAAGGTGGCGTGCTGGAACTCTGTGATGGACGAAGACCGCTACATGGTCCGCCGCTGGAACGAGTTCATCGCGGCCTGACCCCTACCTTCTTCCCTTCTCCCCTTGCGGGAGAAGGTGCCCGAAGGGCGGATGAGGGGTCCGCGATCTCTCCGAGAATGCACGGTTCGCGGAGAGAACCCCTCACCCTCGAAAATCCTCTGGACGAGGGTTTTCTATCCCTCTCCCGCAAGGGGAGAGGGAAGACGAGCCATGAACCTGAGGGTCAGCCCATGAACAACCTCCTTGCCCGCGCCACGCCCTACCTCCAGGCGACGCCGCTCACCCTCATTCTGGGCTTCTTCCTGCTCCTGCCCATCCTGCTGCTCGTCGTGGTCAGTTTCTGGGACTACGATTTTGCCGGCATGTATCCGGGCTTCTTCACCTTCAACTATGCCGAAACGCTGGGCTCCTGGGTCACCTGGCGCACCTATGGCAATACGCTTAAATTCGCGGTTCTGGTCTGGGCCATCACGGCCTTCCTAGGCTTCTGGGTGGCCTATTTCCTTGCCTTCCACATCCGCACCACCACCATGCAGATGATCCTGTTCCTCGTCTGCACCGTGCCTTTCCTTACCTCCAACATCATTCGCATGATTTCCTGGATACCGGTGCTGGGGCGCAACGGCCTCGTAAACTCGACCCTCATGGGCGCGGGCATTATCGACCAGCCGATCGAATGGCTGCTCTATTCCGACTTCGCCGTCGTCCTCGCCATGGTGCATCTCTATACGCTCTTCATGGTGACGCCGATCTTCAACACCATGATGCGCATCGACCGGTCGCTGGTTGAAGCGGCCCGCGATGCCGGCGCCAAGGATTGGCAGATCATCTGGCATGTCATTCTGCCACTGGCCAAGCCGGGTATCGCCATCGGCACCATCTTCGTGGCTACCCTGGTCATGGCGGACTTTTCGACCGTACAGGTCATGTCCGGCGGTCAGTCGGCCTCGGTGGCGCTGATGATGCGCAACCAGATGAGCCTGCTGCAATATCCGGCCGCCGCCGCCAATGCCGTGGTACTGCTGGCGCTGGTTCTTGCCATGGTGGCGGGCATTCTGCGCATCGTCGACATTCGCAAGGAGCTTTGAAATGAGCGAAAAGCGCGGCCCCGGCTTCTATGTCCTCGCGGTCTTCTTCGGCCTCTTCGTGCTGTTTCTCTACGGGCCCCTGTCGGCCGTCTTCATCCTGTCCTTCCAGGGTCCTGCCGGCGGCCTGACCTTCCCGCTCAACGGCGTGTCGCTGCACTGGTTTTTCAACCTCTTCGAGCGGCAGGCCGTCGGCGATTTCGGCGCCAGCTTCACCCGCTCCTTCACCCTCGGGCTCATGGTCATGGCGGTGACGGTCCTCGTTTCCCTGCTTGCCGGCCTTGCATTCCGGCGGCGCTTTTTCGGCGCCACGCCGCTCTTCTACCTTACCATTGCCAGCCTTGTGGTTCCCTCCATCATCGTCAGCCTCGGCATCGGCGTTCTCTACCAGCAGCTGGGCATGCGACCAGCCTGGTTCAGTTCCGCCTTCGGCGCCCACCTGACCTGGACGCTGCCCTTCGGCGTGCTCATCATGTTCGCCGTCTTCAACCGTTTTTCGCCCAGCTACGAGGAAGCAGCCCGTGACCTCGGCGCGTCCAACTGGCAGACTTTCGCCCATGTCGTCCTGCCCATGATCGCGCCCAGCCTCATCGGCGTGGGGCTGTTCGGCTTCACCCTCTCCTATGACGAATTCGCCCGCTCGCTGATGACCTCGGGCAGCGCCAACACGCTGCCGCTGGAGATCTATGGCATGACCACCAATGTCACGACGCCGGTGCTCTACGCCCTGGGCACGGTAACGACGTTGTTTTCGTTCATCACGATACTCCTGGGTGCCATTCTGGCCTCCAGGATGCAGCGTCGAAGGGTCCGGTCATGACCCGATTGCTGCTCGTCAATCCCAACACGACCGCCGGCATGACCGAGACAATCGCCCTCGCCGCCCGCCAGGCCGCGGCACCATCCACCGCCATAGAGGCCGTCACCAGCACGATGGGACCGGTCTCGATCGAGGGCTATTACGACGAAGCCTTCGCCGTCCCGGGGCTCTTGGCCGAGATCGCGACCGGCGAAAAAGCCGGCGCAAACGCTGCGATTATCGCCTGTTTCGACGATACCGGCCTCGACGCCGCGCGCGCCATGGCGGGCATTCCCGTGCTCGGCATCTGCGAAAGTGCCGTGTCTCTGGCGGCCATGGTCGCCAAGCGCTTCACCATAGTCACCACCCTCGAACGCTCCCGCGTTCCCATCGAGGAACTGGTCGAGCGCTACGGCATGGCGCGAAGGGCCCAGGTCCGAGCGGCCAACATCTCCGTCCTCTCGCTCGACGATCCCCATTCAGGCGCCCGCGACAAGCTCCGAAGCGAGATTGCCCGGGCGATTGCCGAAGACAATGCAGAGGCCATTGTGCTGGGCTGCGCCGGCATGGCCGATCTGGCGCGTACCCTCCAGATCGAGTTCGGCATGCCCGTCATCGATGGCGTGGGTGCAGCAGTCAAGCAGGCCGAAGCGCTCATTGCCCTGGGCCTGTCCACCTCCAAGCGCGGCACCTATGCGGCGCCGATCGCTAAGTCCTATTCCGGGCTGATGGCCGGATTTGCGCCTTGAGCACTGTTATCCGGGTGCTTGGCCTGGCCGAGATCGAGACGCTGCTCGACTGGGCCGCCACGGAAGGCTGGAATCCCGGTCTTGACGACGCAAGGGCATTTCAGGCTGCCGATCCGGCAGGATTTATCGGAGCCTTCGAGGGCGAGACGCTGGTCGCCGGAATTTCCGTCGTAGCTTACGACGCCACTTTCGGTTTCCTCGGGCTATACATCTGCCATCCAGACCATCGCGGGAGGGGTCTTGGCCGCGCCGTCTGGAACGCCGGCATGGCCCACCTGGGCGAGCGCACCATCGGCCTCGACGGCGTGCCGGCGCAGCAACCAAATTATCGCAGGATGGGCTTCAGTGCCCATTACGACACCTTGCGCATGACTGGCGTCCTGGAACACGCCCCCGCACAGTCCTCGATTATCGCGCCGCTTGTGGACATATCTCAATTGCAGGCTCTCGAGCAGGTCTGTTTTCCGGCAGAGCGAGCGGCGTTTCTTGCCGCTTGGATCGCCCCGCCGCACCGGACGATGGTTGCGACCCGCAATGGGCATGTCTGCGGCTATATGGTGGTCCGTCGCTGCCGCAGCGGACAGAAGATCGGCCCGCTTTTCGCCGAAGACATGGGTGTCGCGCTTGATCTTATTGGTTCGGTTGCAGGTTCCGCGTCGATCGATGTGCCGGCACCACAAACCAAGACTTTGGCAAGCCTTGCGCAAAAAGGCTTAACCAGCCAGTTCCGCACCGCGCGAATGTATCGCGGTCCAGCGCCTGCAATGGACTTGAGCAAGGTATTCGGGGTAACGACGCTGGAATTGGGATGACGGTGATCGGAGGCTCGGCGCCACCCCCGGCTTCACCGCGTCCCCCGGGCATTCCTCGGCGCCGGAACCAACGGGGGGCTGGCTGGTTTCCACAGCGAAAGCGGTGATGCAATGGCCGACCAGCTCGACGAGCACCTACTGAATTTTTTCGCCAAGTTACGCTTGCGCGACGCTCTTCGCGAGGAAGAGCAGCAGGCGATCATCGATGCAGCCCGTGAGCGCATTACTTTCAAGGCCGGTGAAGACCTGGTGCGGGAGGGAGAGCGACCGCATCGCAGCATGTTGCTGGTGAAGGGGTTTTCCAGCCGCTATCGCCTGCAATCGGATGGAGCCCGACAGATTACGGCCCTCCATATCGGAGGTGACTTCGTTGATCTGCACAGTTTCCTCCTCAAGGAAATGGACCACTCCGTTGGCGCCCTGACCGATTGCGAGGTGATCACCTTTCCGCATGACCGGCTGGTCGGTCTGACGGAGCATTTTCCGCATCTGACTCGGATGCTGTGGCTCATGACCCTTGTGGATGCATCCATGCATCGCGAATGGCTGGTTGGGCTCGGCCTTCTGTCGGCGACCGAGCGCGCCGCGCATCTATTTTGCGAGATGTATCGGCGGCTTGAAACGGTCGGGCAGGCCAGCGGCAACACGTTTCGTTTTCCCATCACGCAGGCCACACTGGCCGACGCCCTGGGTATTTCGTCGGTACATGTGAACCGCGTGATCCAGGAATTGCGGCAGCGCCAGCTCATAAGCTGGGAGGGTGGGGTCGTGACCATCTTCGATTGGGATGCGCTCGCGGCGGCGGCACACTTCGACGAGCGGTATCTGCATCTCGTTACGGAGCTTCGATAAATGCCGCGGTTCTACTTCGATGTGCGCGATGGAGACGATCTTTTCGTCGACAATGAAGGCATGGATCTGGCCGATATGGACAGTGCTACGGTAGAGGCTCGCCAGGCGCTGGCCGACATGATGCGTGATAGCCTGCGGTCGGCCGGGTCGGAAACGCTCTCGATCGCTATCCGCGATCAAGAAGACGGGCCGGTTCTCCTCACCGTCAGCCTTACGACAAGTCTGCAAAGCGGCAAGACAAGATAGGCCCTGTGCTTAGCCTGCCGGCGTCTCGCCGACACGACGATATAGTCGGACCATGTTCACCGGCTGGTCTGGATATTGCCAGTAGGCCCGCGCCACCAGGTTGTGTTTCGGACCACTGCGCACGACATCGAAACCGAGCACGCTTCTGGCGGCCTGTTCGGGCGATGCGGCTGGCACAAGGTTCGGATGTTCGGCTGTTCCTGCATTGCGCAGATCGATGACGCGGAACTCGGGCATGAAGGTTCTCGTGCTGTGGGCGGGACAACAGAAACCCCTCTCGCCATCAAAAAGGTGCATGCCTAAACATAGGTTAGCAACCGGCCTCAGCCGCGCTAAGCGCCGGTACAACCACAATCTTCCATCCACTTTAACATATGTGAGTGGGGCGATTTCGCATCGGCTCTAGTGTGGCTATGGGGGAATCTCGCCGCTCATGACCTTCACGCCATCCGACCTTCACCTGATCATCTGCGAAGACGAATATATGCTGGCCATTGCCTTGGCCGAGCAGTTCACGGCCATGGGTGCAAATGTCATCGAGCTGGTCACAAGCGTCGCGGACATCGAGCGCATAGTAATGACCGACTCCCGCATCAATGCGGCCGTTCTCGATATCGAATTGCTGGACGGAGAGGTCTACGAGGTTGTGCCGCTGCTCGAGAGGAAGGGGCTGGCGCTGACCTTCTACAGTGCCTATCCGCTGCACGAACGACCGGAGCGCTTCGCCCATCTTCCCTGGTTCGACAAGCTGGCGCCCGCCGAGCACATCGCTGCTGCCCTTTGTGCGGCGCATGACGTCCGGAGTGCCGATCATATCCGCTGACATTCCTGCCCTGGTGCCGGCAAGTGCTGCCGTCGAGCGCTTCATCCTGCGCCTTGCCGCGTATGAGCCCATAGAGGATGCCGCCAGGGACGCGTTGCGCCAAGGTGTCCAGGCCGGGCCGCGGGTGCCCGCCTACGAAACCCACCGGGACAAGGCACCTCCGGAACTGTGCATCCTGCTCGAGGGGTGGGTCTGCCATTTCCGACTTTTCGGTAATGGCAGACGGCAAATTACCTCGGTCGTAGTCCCGGGCGATCTGGTCGATTTCGGTTTCCTCACCAGCGGCGTTTCCCAGCTATACTACCGTGCCACCACGACGAGCCGGTTTGGACGCTTGTCAGTGGCGCACTTCGCCACCCTCGCGGACGAATTTCCCAGCCTTATGCGTGCCGCGTTGCGCGCGGCGGCCACTGAATCGGCCATCCGCGAGGAACGGGTGATGAGCCTGGGTGTGCGCAGCGCCGTCGAGCGCGTCGCGCATCTGTTCTGCGAACTCCGGCATCGTCTCGATGTGGTCGGGCTGGTTGCGCCAGACAACAGCTATGATCTGCCCATGACGCAGACGGAACTGGGCGAGGCGCTGGGCCTGTCCATGGTGCATGTCAACAGGACGCTGCAGGCCCTGCGACGGGACGGCACCATCACCCTCGGCAAGGGGCGGATAACCCTGCACCAGCCCGAAAGGCTGATGGCCCTGTCGGGGTTCGATCCAGCCTATCTCGGTCCTGCGCCCGAACGCGTTCTCACGGGAACCAGGGGTCTGCCGCTTGCAGGCGGTTAGGAAATGACGCCGTCGCGCATGCGAACCTTCTCGGGCGCGATGCGTTAAGATCTGACTGTGGCGCGGAGGTACTACGTGACTGACCAAGCCATCTCGGCTCATTATATCGATCATCTGTTACGGCGCTTGAAGGCATCGTCCGAACTGTCGTCGGCCGCTGCCGACGCATTGCGCCGTGCCATCTCCATCAGGCCTGCTCTTGGCGCTCATGCTGAAGTCAGCTTCGATACCTGCGCGGGATTTCTGCTTTACGGACTTGCCTGTCGCGTGCGGATATTGCCCGACGGCAAGCGGCAACTTCTCGATTTCCTTATTGCAGGGGATCTTTGCGACCATGGCTTCCTCACCGGCTACAAATCGGTGACGCGGATTTTCACGCTTGCGCCCAGCATCGTCGCGGAATTGCGCATGCCGTCTTTCCTGGCGCTATGCGATCAGCATCCTGATTTCCTGAGGGCTCTGTTGCGCACCACGGCAGCGGAAAGTGCCGTGACCGAAGAGCGGATCGTGTCGCTCGGTGCACGGTCGGCCGTCCAGCGGATGAGCCATCTCTTCTGCGAACTTCATCACCGGTTGCGGCAAGTCGGACTGGTGGAGGACGATGAGTTCGATTTCCAGGTGACCCAGGCCGAACTAGGCGATGGATTGGGCATGTCGGCCGTCCATGTCAATCGCACCCTGCAACGCCTAAGGCGTGAAAACCTCGTTTCCGCACGCGCCGGACGCATCAACATCCTGGACAGGGCCGGCCTAAGCAAGGTTGCAGGCTACGACCCTGCATATCTCAATTGACACAGGCTGCACGAAACGCTCAGAGCCATCACGATGTACCGAATCCAACTTTGTTGGGCAGGCGCATCCTGGTGGTCGAGGACGACTATATCGTTGCCACAGATATCTGCCGCGGTCTGTCCGATTTGGGTGCCACCGTCCTTGGCCCCGCGCCCACACCCTTCTACGCGCTGGCCCTTTTGGGGCGTCGCGGCGTAGACATTGCCGTGCTCGATATCAAGCTCCATGGCCAGGACGTATTCGAGGTTGCCGAAGAACTCACAAGCCGCGGCATCCCGATCGTGTTTGTAACGGCAATGAGCCCCAAGACCCTGCCGACCGCCTTCCGCCAATGCCCTGTCCTGGCCAAGCCCGTAGATCCGCACCGACTTCATGCCCTGCTTGCCGAGACGCTGGCGAGAAGGGATGCCAAAACCGATCTTCATACAGTGCCTGGCTCTCAGGCAAGAGACGACGACCGGCTTATGCGGGCCATCGTCAAGGTGCTGCGGCTTTCAACCGACCGGGCACAGTGATCAGCGCTAGACGGCCGATCCAGATAAGGCCAGAGATTTGCTCAGGAAACTGCGCGTCCGGCCTTTGGGAAAGTCCGGCAATTGACCGAATATGGCGTAGCCTGCGCGCTGGTAAGCCTTGAGGGCCTCAGGATTGAACGTGTCGATATAGGCGCCGTGGCACTGGCGGGCCAGGGCTTCGACTTCTGCGGCGCCGAGCAATGCGCCAGCGCAGCCTCTTCCGCGCTGATCCTCGCTGACGAAAAGCCATTGCACATAGAGCCAACCCCAAGCGGTGTAGCCGGAGAGACCTGCGACGATCGATCCACTTTGGTCGCGTAGATAGACCGCGAGTGGGCGGCGCCCCGACGGGCCCACAGCGGCCTCGTTAAAGTCGGAAAGGCTCATTCCGATGAAAGTGAGATCAGCCTCTTGTGGTGCATCGGTGACCTCGATGGTGGGTACGCTCATCCCTCAGGCCGCCAGTACGCCGCCGGTCAACGGATGCGGTGCACCGGTCGTCGTTGGGAAGCTGATGGGAAGGCCGCGCAGCACGCGCACCGCAAGGAAAGCGAAGCATTCTGCCTCGATAGCGTCGCCCCTCCAGCCGACGGTCTCGGCCGGCACGGCCTCTACTTCGGCCCGTGTCCTGAGCATGGCCATGATGGACGGATTGTGCCGCCCACCGCCGCATATGATGAGCCGCTCCGGCCGGCGCGGCAAGAGGTCGAGCGCCTTGCCTACGGCGCTGGTCGTGAAAGCCGTCAGCGTCGCCGCGCCATCCTCGGCGCCAAGACCATCGGCCATGGTGGCGAGGAAGTCGAAGCGATCAAGCGATTTGGGATAGGGCGCTGAAAGGTAAGGGTGCATGAGAAGGCGCGCGAGCCGTTTTTCATCGACCGTGCCGCGCAGCGCCATCTGGCCATCGCGGTCCATGTCGCCCAGGCCCAGGCCCTTGATGAAGTCGTTGATCGGCGCATTGGCCGGACCCGTATCGAAGGCGATCAGTGTATCGGCGCCATCCCAGAAGGTGACATTGGCCACCCCGCCCAGGTTGAGAACGGCGGTCTTGCCGTCATCGGCGCCGATCTTGCGCAGCAGGGCTTGATGATAGAGCGCGGCAAGGGGCGCTCCCTGGCCGCCGGCGCGCACGTCGGCGGAGCGAAAATCATAGGCCACCTTGATACCTGTGAGCTCATGCATGAGTGCGCCATTGCCCAGCTGGCGCGTGGCGCCGATGCGGCCCGGCTGCGGCGCGCGGTGGAGCACGGATTGTCCATGAAAGCCGATAATGCCGATGTCTTGAGGTTTGAGGCCGGCCTGCGCCACGAGGTCGAGCACAGCGGCCGATTGCGCGCGCGTGAGCGCCTCCTCAGCCTCAGCGAACACCGCCGGATCGGCACCTTCGAAATTCCATTTACGCGCCTGTGCCAACGCCTCTTCGAGCGTGTCGCGGATCGATTGCGGATAGGGAGCCAGCGTATAAGCGCCGAAATCCTCGACGGTTTCGCCATCGGTGCGCAGCAGCGCCACGTCGATATTGCCATCCAGTACGGTGCCGGTCATCAGCCCTACGGCCCACATCGGTTCCAATTTCGTCTCCCTATTCGGCATTGATGGCGTCGCCCACGGCCCGGCGCAGCGCAATGATACCGCTGTCGAAATGGCGCGTGGGGTGGACGCGATTGGTCAGCAGCGTCCAGGCGTGGCCCTTGCTGAAATCGATCCAGAGACCTGTGCCGGTAAAGCCGGTATGGCCGATCGTTTCAGTCGAGCAGAGCTCGCCGCCCGACCAGCCCTCATAGGGACGTTCCCAGCCGTGGGTGCGACGGCCCGAAAGCGGCGTGCGTATCGGAGCATCGGAGCCGGTAGAAACCAGCTTGTTTCGGGCGAAATCGAGCACGCTCGACGCCGTGCCGAAAAGGCCCGCATGCCCTGCACCTTCCAGGGCCGAGCAATTGTCGTCATGCACTTCGCCCACCAGCACGCGATGGCGCCAGTAGCAATCCTCGGTCGCCGCGGCATCGGCAGGATCGACCGACCAGGCAAAGCCCCTTCCGGCATCCATTTCGCGAATCCACCGGCCCTCGATGCGTTCGAGCGCGAGGCCGAGGAGGATGAAGTTGATGTCCGAATAGACCGCGGGACCAGCGGGGAATTCGTGCTGCAACAGGAAAGTGCGCAACAGGTCCGGATCGCGGCCATAGGTATAGAGCGGGAAGACGGCTGGGTAGGGCGTCTGGTGACCAAGGCACTGCCGGAAGGTGACCTTCCGCTCCCAATTGTCGAGATTGTAGTGCCGGTAGTCCGGAATGACCGTCACGAGCGGCGCGTCGAGATCGATCCGGCCCGCTTCGGCAAGGGCAAGAATGCGCTCGGTCGTAAACAGCACCTTGGTGAGGGAGGCGAGGTCGAACCAGGTCGCCTCGGTCATCGGGCGGCTGGTGGGAACGGTCTGCGCTCTGCCCATGGCACGCATGGCTCGGTTGCCATCGCGATCCACCACGCCCAGCACCCCGCCCGGAATGCGGCCGTTCTCGATGGCTTTCGCAAGTGGCGCGAAGGCGTGGTGCAGCCTTGTCTCGATACTGTTCATTCCGACACCTCCAGGCGCACGCGATGATCGTTGCCGGCATCCCGCCAGAGGGCAGGCGGCGGCTCGTAACCTGCCGGCCGTACCAGCGAAGGAACCTGCGTCATGTCGACGGCAAAATGCTGCCGGCGCCGCTCGACGGCAGGCACGGCGGCGATGAGGCGTCGCGTGTAACTGTGCTGCGGATCGGACAGCACGGCGCGGGCATCGCCCATTTCCACGATCTGGCCGGCAAACATAACGGCGATGCGGTGGGCGATGCGTTCGACGACGGCCATGTCGTGCGAGATGAAGAGATAGGCGAGGCCAAATTCCTTCTGCAGGTCGATGAGAAGGTCGAGTACGCGCGCTTGAACCGACACGTCGAGTGCAGAGACGGCCTCGTCGAGGACCACCACATCGGGATTGAGCATCAGGGCACGGGCGATGCAAAGGCGTTGCCGCTGGCCACCGGAAAACTGGTGCGGATAGCGGTGCAAGGCATCCTGCGGCAGGCCGACCCGATCAAGCAGGAACGCCATGCGCTTGCGCAGGTCCGCATCCAGCCTCTGGCCATTGGCGATAGCCGGTTCAGCAAGCAGCGCCTCCACGTCCAGGCGTGGATTGAGCGAAGCGAACGGGTCCTGGAACACCATCTGTACAGGCCGTCGGGAATGACCCGACCCGGCCATGATCGTGCCGCGCGTAACGCTGTTGAGGCCGAGCAAGGCGCGCGCGGTCGTGGACTTGCCGCAGCCGCTCTCTCCCACGATGGCCAGCGTTTCACCCGGAACGAGGTCGAAGCTGACCCCATCGACCGCATGGATGGCCCCCTTGGGCCCGAACCAGGCCTTGCCGACCGGGAAGCGAACGACGAGGTCATCGACCTTGACGATGGGATCACGCGTCTTGGAGGGCTCCCGAGCGTCGCGCACCGACCTGCCGGCCGTAAAGTGCGGGACGGCGCGCAGCAGGTGCTTGGTATACTCGTGCTGCGGCTCATCGAGCACGCGGTCGGCGTCGTTCTGCTCGACGGCGACGCCGTTCTGCATGACCATGATGCGGTCGGCTATTCCGGCCACCAACCCGATATCATGGGTGATGAAGATCATCGCCATGCCGGTTTCTTCGCGCAGCTCGGCCAGCAGCGCCATGATCTGGGCCTGGACGGTCACGTCGAGCGCCGTGGTGGGTTCGTCGGCGATGAGCAGGCGCGGACTGGCGGCCAGCGCCATGGCGATCATGATGCGCTGCCGCATGCCCCCGGATAGCTGGTGCGGGTAATAACCGAGACGGGACTGGACATCGGGGATACGGACGCGCTGCAAAACGTCGAGCGTAGCGGCACGGGCCTGCGCCCCCGTGAGCCCCTTGGCGAGCCGAAAAGCCTCCGCGATCTGCGCGCCGACCGTGTGCACCGGATTGAGCGAGGTCATGGGCTCCTGGAAGATCATGCCCACATCGCGCCCGCGAATAGTCTGGAGCGTCTTCTCATCCGCTTGGCAGACATCGAGCACTGAACCATTGGCGCGGGTAAACCGGATTGCGCCGCCGGTGATGCGCCCGCCGCCGAAATCGACGAGGCGATTGATCGAAAGAGCCGTGACCGATTTGCCGGAGCCCGATTCCCCGACAATAGCCAGGGTCTGTCCTGGGTCGAGATCGAAGCTGACGCCCTTGACCACTTCATTGGCCTTCGGGTTCTGCCCGAAGCCGACCCGCAGGTCGTGGACGGAAAGCAATCCGGTCATGCCTGCCTCCTCTGGGTGCGCGGGTCGAGAATGTCCCTCAGGGCGTCGCCCGTGAGGTTGAAGCCCAGAATACCGAGCATGATGGTGAGCGCCGGAAAGATCATCAGCCAGGGCGCATGCTGCATCAGGTTGCGGCTTTCAGCCAGCATCAAGCCCAGCGAGGGCGTTGGCGGCTGTGTGCCAAGGCCCAGAAATGACAAGCCGGCTTCGGTCAGAAGCGCCCAAGCCAGCGCCAGCGTCACCTGCACCGCCAATGGCGCGACAAGGTTGAGGAGCAGGTGGCGGCTAAGGATATAGGGCTGGGAACTGCCAAAGGTGCGGGCGGCGTCGACGAAGTCGCGCTGCTTGAGCGACAGGGCGGGACCACGCACCACGCGGGCGAAGATCGGTGTATAGACGATGGCGATTGCGGCCACGCTGGTCATGGTTCCCGGGCCGACGATGGCGATGATCAGCAGCGCCAGGAGAATTGCCGGAAAAGCCAGCAACACATCCATGATGCGCATGAAGATGCCATCCCAGATGCCGCCCCACCAGGCTGAAAGGAGGCCGATGACCGTCCCCGCCAAAGTGGCGATGGCCACTGAGGCGAAGGCGATGATCATGGACTGGCGGATGCCGACCATGAGGCGGCTAAAGGTGTCGCGGCCAAGCAGGTCGGTGCCGAACCAGTAGGTCGCATTAGGGGCCTTGAGCCGGTCAATGGCGAAGAGCTTCAGCGGATCGTGCGGCGTCAACCCAAGCGTGCCAAGAATGGCAGCGACGAGGTAAAGCCCGATGATGACGATACCGATGCGGCCAGAGGGATGGCGCAGCAACGCGGCGAACAGCTTGCCCATCAGCGCCTCCCGATCCGGATACGCGGGTCGAGCGCGACATAGGCAAGATCGACGAGCAGATTGACCACCAGGAAGTTGAAGGCGATGAAGAGGATCGTGCCCTGGACGAGCGCATAGTCGCGCTGGGTAATGGCATCGAGCACGAGCCTCCCAAGACCGGGCAGGGCGAAGATCTGCTCGACGATGACGGCACCGCCCAGAAGATAGCCGAATTCGACGCCCGAAAGCGTCACCACCGGGATGAGCGCATTGGGCAGCGCATGGCGCCAGATGACGCGCAGGGGCGAGGCGCCTTTCGAGCGCGCCGTGCGCACATAGTCGTCGCTGAGCACGTCGAGCATAGCGGATCGCGAAATGCGGGTGACTGAGGCAGCAAAGGCAAAGCCCAGCGTGATGGCAGGAAAGATCAGCTGGCCGATGCTGGCGATTGGATCGACGAAGAGCGGCGTAAACGTGCCCATTGCCGGCACGAAGCCGAAGAACACGGACAGCACGTAGATGATGAGAATGCCGATGACGAAGCTCGGGGTCGACTGTCCGAGCATAGCCAAGACGCGCACCAGGAGATCACTGGGGCGCTCGTTGCGCGAAGCCGCCAGCACGCCGAGCGGAATGCCGACGCCAAGCGCGATGACCATGGACATCAGCGAGAGCTGCAGCGTCAGCGGGAAGCGCTCGAGAATGACGGTGAGCACCGGCTTGCCGTAGATCGAGGAAATGCCCAGATCACCCTGGAACAGGCCGCCCAGCCAGCGCAGATACTGCGACCAGACTGGTTGATCGATGCCGAAATAGGCCGAAAGCGCGGCCCGCTGCGCGGGGGTCAACAGGCCCGCCTCGGTGCCCAGCATTGCGGTAATGGCGTCGCCCGGCACGAGCCGGATCGAAACGAAAACCAGAATGGAGACCCCTAGCAGGATCAGGGGAAAGGTCAGCAGGCGCTGGACCACATAATTCATGACGTCGATCCGCTTGGGCGGACCGGCCAGTGGCCGGTCCGGCGTTCGGTAGGCTTACTCTACGGTGACTTGGGTGAGGCCGAACAGCGTGCCGGTCGGCGAGGCTTCGAAGCCCGTCACCGTCTTGAGATGCGCGGTGTAGTTGTAGCCGGTCGAGAGCCACAGCCAGGGCGCCTGTTCGGCCAGCCGGCTTTCGAAGGCCTGGAAGATTTCGACGCGCTTGGCCGGATCGGTTTCTGCCTGGCCCTGCTTCATCAGGCTGTCGAGCTCGTCGTCGGTGAAGTTGGAAACCTTCACCAGGTTACCGTCCTTGGTAAAATAGCGGTTGTACATCGGATAGGGATCCGGACGGCCGCCATTCTGGGCGACGGCCATGTCGAAATTCCCGGCCAGCCAGGTGTCGACATAGACGTTCAGCTCCATCATCTCGATTTCGAGGTTGATGCCGATCTCGGCCAGTTGCGACTGCAAGACCTGAGCTTCGGAGGCCGCGACCGGGGGCTCGCCGGTGGCGGCAATCACCTTGGCAGTAAAGCCGTCGACGCCCGCTTCGGCCATCAGCTGCTTGGCTTTCTCGATGTCCTGCTCATAGCAGAACAGGTTTGCAGGGTCCTGGGCAAAGGCCGGCATGGTCAGCGGACCGGTCACCTTGCCTTCGCCCGCCAGGGCAGCGTCAATGATCTCCTGGCGATCGATGGCGCAGCTCATCGCCTGGCGAACCAGAAGATTATCCATCGGCGGGCGTGAGGGGTTGAGCTGCAGCACGTTATAGGCCAGCTGGCCCACGCGATCGAGTTCGAGGTTGGCTTCCATCGGCACGAGCGTGGCGACGAGCGGATCGTTGAGCAGCGCAAAGTCGGTCTGGCCGGCACGCAGCGAGGCGAGGATCGCGGTCTCGTCCGGCAGCACTGAAATGGTGATGCCATCAATGGCGACATCGCCGCCCGCCCAGTCGGCATTGGCCTTGAGCACCTCGCGCGAATTGGGCTCCCAGCTTTCGAGCACGAAGGGGCCCGAGCCCACCGCCTCGGTGCCGATCGTACCGGCCTCGATTTCGGAAGCGGGAACGACGGCCGCATTGATCGTGGCCATGGCGACGAGGATCGGCACATCGGCGGTCGAGAGGTTAAAGACGACGGTGGTGTCGTCGGGCGTGTCGATGCTCTCGATGGAAAGGAAGTTCGAGCGCGCGGCCGCCGCAGTGGCTTCATCGAGCAGGCGCTCGAAGGAGGCCTTAACGTCGGCCGAAGTCACCTGCGCGCCATTGGTGAACTTGGCATTGGGATCGAGCGTGAAGGTGAGGGTCTTGGCGTCCTCGGAAAACTGCCATTCGGTGGCGATGGCCGGCACGACATTGAGTTCGGCATCGAGGCGCACCAGCGGCTCGTAGATCAGCTCCAGAAGGCGCAGCGAGGGAAAGGCGGTCTGCTTGTGCGGATCAAGACCAGTGGCGTCCTGAGCCCAGGCCATGCGGAGCTCGGCGGCCTGCAGCGGCAGCGCGGCGCCGATCGTCGTCAGGGCCGTGGCCATGGCCAGCCCGGCCAGGAATGTTGTGGAAAGCTTCATCGTTCAGTTCCCTCGCTGTTGAGCCGGTCCCTTGTTCAAGACCAGGCCAATGTCGTCCGGCGCCGGCCAATCGGGCTTCATCCCTCGCCCCGCAGCACCAGTCGTTGCGACAAACCTATGAAGCACTCTATCCCCCTGTCAATAATTTTCAGAGTTGAAACTTAAGTTGAACTTTTGTTTCAATAGGGGCGTCGCGGAGGTTCAGATAGGGTCGCGCCGATTCCGGACCGGGCAGGGCCGCTGCATCGCAAGAGGGGAAAGACGTGGGGATTCAATCGAGCATCGAGGCGTCTGCAGGTAAGTTCACCCCGGCCATGCAGCGCGTGGCCAGCGTCATCCGGGACCAGCCGCGCATCGTGCTTGAAAATACGATTTCCGAGTTGGCCGAAAGTTGCGGCACGTCGGTGGCCTCGGTGGTGCGGTTCTGCCGGGCGATCGGGCTTTCGGGCTATGCACAATTGCGCATGCAATTGGCGACAGAACTGGGCAAGGAATCCGCGCAGTTCGGCGCCGACCTGATGCTCGGTGCCGAAATCGCCCAATCCGACACGCTCCAGGAAATGGCGTCCAAAGTCGCTTCACTCGAAATCCTCGCCATCGATGAAACGGTTTCGGGGCTCGACTACGGTGCGCTCGAACGGGTGGTCGCGGCGCTCGACAAGGCAGAGCGCATCCTGATGTTCGGCATCGGCGCCAGCCAGTTCGTGGCCCAGGACCTGCATCACAAACTGTTTCGCGTCGGGCGCAATGCCTTTCTGCTCGCTGATCCGCATGAGGCTTGGACGGCGGCCCTGCTGTCGCCGCCCGGAACCGTGGCGCTGGGGTTTTCGCATTCCGGTACGACCGCCGACACCGTGCGTTTCCTTGAGATCGCGCGCGGGGCCGGTGCGCTGACCGTTGCGCTCACTGGCGCCCCGGATTCCCCTCTCGCCAAGGCCGCCGACGAACGTCTCATCAGCCGCGCGCGGGAAAGCCGTCTCCGCGCCGGGGCCATGGTCAGCCGCATTGCGCAGCTGGCCATCGTCGATTGCCTGTTTCTTGGCGTAGCCAGCCAGCGCTACGAACAGACGGTCGATGCCCTCAAGCGCACGCGGGACGTGACGCACCCGAAATAGTCAATCGCCCCAGAGCGGTGACGGGCCAGGCTCGATAAGGCCGCCGCGATAGATAAGGCCGCCCGGCCGGTCTTCGGCGAGTAGCAGCGGGCCATCGAGGTCCACCCATTTTGCCTGCGACGCCAACAGGCGCGCCGGCAACATGGAAAGGGACGTGCTGACCATGCACCCTACCATGATCTCCAGACCCAGTTCCTCCGCCCGTCGCGCGACGGCAAGCGCCTCGGTCAGGCCGCCGGTCTTGTCGAGCTTCAGGTTGATCGCATCATAGCGATCGACAAGCTCTTCCAGGCCATTGAGTGCATGGACGCTTTCATCGGCGCAGATCGGAACGAGGTGCTCGATCTCGCCAAGCACTGCATCCTGACCCGCGGGCAGGGGTTGTTCCACGAGCTCGACACCGCAATGCTTCGAAACTTCTAGCAACACGGGGAGGTCATCGATATGCCAGCCCTCATTGGCATCCACGACGAGCCGCGTCCGGGGCGCCGCTGCCCGAACCGCGCCGAGGCGCTCGGCATCTCCCGGTGCTCCGAGCTTGATCTTGAGCAGCGGCAGATGCGCGGCTTTTGCCGCGGCATCGGCCATCGCGTCTGGTGAGCCGAGGCTGATGGTGAAGGCAGTTTCGGCTCTCTCCGGTAAGGCAAGTCCGGCCAGCGCAGCGACGGATGTTTTCGCCAGCTTCGCCTCGAGGTCCCAAAAGGCACAATCGATCGCATTGCGCGCGGCGCCGGGCGTCAAGGCCGATTGCAGGTCTTGGCGCGTCATCCCCGCTGCAATTGCCGGGGCCAGCCGTTGGATGGTGTCAAGCACCGTCTCGGGTGTTTCGCCATATCGCGCATAGGGCGTGCATTCGCCGCGCCCAGCATGGCCGTCCCGCTCGAGCGTGACTCTGACCACCACTGCTTCGGTCTTGCTGCCGCGCGCAATGGTGAACTGGCCAGCAATCGGGAAACGCTCGATCGCGGCGGAAAGAATGGAACTCATGTATCAGGCAGGGATGGGGCGGAAATAGTGGTTGTCGCCGACCTCGGTAACCTCTGGCTGGGGCAGGGCCGCCTGGCGACGGATTTCCTCGATGCGGCCCAGTTCGTCGGCAAAGCGCACATCGTCGAAGCGCCGGTCGGGATCGGGCACTGCCGAAAGCAACAGGCGGGTATAAGGATGCTGCGGGTCGTCGAGCACCTTGTCGACCGCACCCCATTCCACGATCTGCCCGGCATACATCACCATGATGTCGTCGGCCACGTATCGGGCGGTTGCGATATCGTGAGTGATATAGAGTAGGGCTAGCTTGAGCTCGGCCTTCATGTCGTTGAGCAGGTTGAGAATGCCCTGGCGTACGGACACGTCGAGCATCGAGGTCGGTTCGTCGGCCACGATCACCTGCGGGTTCACCGCCAGCGCCCGTGCAATCGAGATGCGCTGGCGCTGCCCGCCCGAAAGCTCATGGGGAAACTTGGGCATGATGAGCCTGGGATCGAGCTTTACGCGCTCCAGGAGCTCCGCGATGGCAGCCTCGCGCTGGGCTGCGCTCAGATCCTTCCGATGCAGCTTCAGCGGCCGTTCGAGGTGGTAGCGGATCGTGTGGGTGGGATTGAGCGCGGCAAACGGGTCCTGGAACACCATCTGCACCGATGAGCGATAGTCCTTGAGCGCCTTTGCACTCGCCTTGCCCAGCGGCGCGCCGCGGAACATCAGGCGGCCTTCGTCAGGGGTATATTCGCGCATGATGAGGCGGGCTGCCGTGGTCTTGCCCGAGCCCGATTCACCTACGAGAGCCAATGTGCGGCCAGGATGAAGGGCAAAGCTGACGTTGCGGGCGGCATAGACTGGCCTGTCGGCGCGGCCGAAGACCTTCGAGACATTGTCGAGGGCGAGAATGGGATCGCTCATGGCGTGGCCTCCACGCGGGTCTGTTCGCCCCTGAGCTTGGGCATCGAGGCCCAGAGCTTCTTGGTATAGGCATGTTGCGGATCGCGGTAGATGGTCTGAGCGTCGTTGACCTCGACCAGCTCGCCCTCGAGCATGATGCCGATGCGGTCGCTGACTTGCACCATCAGTCCCAGGTCATGGGTGATGAACAACACGGAGAAACCGAGCTTTTTGCGCAGCACGTCGATGCGCTGGAGAATCTCGCGCTGCACCACGACATCAAGCGCCGTCGTTGGCTCATCCATGATGAGGAGCTTGGGATTGAGCGCCAGGCAGATGGCAATGACAATGCGCTGCCGCATGCCGCCTGAACACTGATGCGGATAGCTGTCGAGCCGCTCCGGCGCAATGTCGACGAGCTTCAGCAGCTCGGTCGCCCGAGCGCGCGCCTCCGCCCGGCTGATCGGGCCATGCGCCTTCAGAACATCGTAAAATTGCGTCTCGATGGTCAGCACAGGGTTGAGCGAGTTCATGGCGCTCTGGAACACCATGGCCACCTCGCGCCAGCGGAATTTCCGCAGCTCTTCGTCCGAAAGGTCGAGCACATTGCGGCCCTCGACGAGAATCTCGCTACCCTTGCGGATCAAAGCCGGCGGGCGATGCAGGCGGCTGACCGCGAAGGCAATCGTCGACTTGCCGCAACCCGACTCCCCGGCAAGGCCGAAGAACTCGCCCGGTGCGATATCGAAGCTGACATTCTTGACCGCGTGGAAATCGGCGTCCGAGCCGACATAGTCGATATTGAGATTGCGAACGGACAGGACGGGCGTGGTCATCAGATCTTGCCCTCACCGATGCGGACCATGCGGGTCCAGCGATTGAGCATGCCGCCGGTGCGAAGGCGCGGATTTGCGATCTCGTCGATGGCGAAGTTAAGCAGCGCCAACCCGAGGCCCAGGAAGGCGAGCGCGAAACAGGGCGCGAGAATATCCCACCAGGCTCCCACTGACAGCGCCGCGGCATTCTGCGCATTGTAGAGCATGATGCCCCAGGACACGGTGTTGGGATCGCCCAGGCCAAGGAACTCGAGTGTCGCTTCGGTGATGACGGCAAAGATCACCGAGCCGATGAAGTTGATGCCCACGATGGAAATGAGGTTGGGGAAAATCTCGAACAGCATGATGCGCCAGCTCGGCTCACCCAGCATTTCCGCCGACTTGACGAAGTCGCGCTGGCGGATGGAGAGCGTTTCCGAGCGCGTCACGCGCACGCCCCAGGCCCATGACGTAAGGCCCAGGATGATCGCGATGACCAGCGGGCTTGCCTGGCCGATGAAGGCGGCGAGCACCAGCAGCAGCGGCAGGTTGGGCACGACCAGAACCATATTGGTGAAAAAGTTGATCACCTCGTCGACCACGCCACCCTTGTAGCCGGCGATGATGCCGAGCACCGTGCCGATGAGGGTGATGAGAAGGCCGGCGCCAAAACCGACAGCCAGCGATACCCGTGCGCCATGCACCAGCCTCGAGAAGACGTCGTGGCCGAGGCGCGTCGTTCCCATCCAGTGATCCCAGCTGGGCGCCTGGTGTGGCCTGCCGACACGCTTGACCGGACTGTATTCGGTCAGAAGCGGGGCAAAGATCGCCACCAGAACGATGATGGTGAGGATGATGAGGCCGACAAGGGCCTTCTTGTTGTGCAGCAACTGGCTCAAGAGCTTCATCGCGTCAGGCCTTCTTGAGCCGCGGATCGAGCAGCACATAGCTGAGATCGACCACGAAATTGGAGACGAGCATGGCGGCGGTCATGATGAGCAGCTGCCCCTGGATGACCGGATAGTCGCGGGCGATGATCGCCTGGTAGAGCGTGTTCCCGAGGCCCGGATAGTTGAACACGACCTCGGTAACGAGCGAGCCGCCCAGAATCGTGCCGATGGCGATGGCAAGGCTCGATACGGTCGGCAGCAGCGCGTTACGCGCCGCGTACCAGAGCATGACATTGTTGTCGGAAAGGCCCTTGGCGCGGGCCATGACGATGTAGTCCTCACCGAGGAGGTTGATCATGTTGTTGCGCATGGTCACCGCGAACCCGCCGGTCAGGACGAAGACCAGCGTCAGCATGGGCAGGGTGCCGTGGTAGATCACGCTCGAAATATAGGCCCAGTTCCAGGCCGGGTCGATCAGCGGATTGGCTGCATAGCCATTGGGGAACCAGCGCAGCGTGTAGCCGAAGATGAAGAGCATGATCAGCGATACGACGACGGCCGGTACCGAGCTCGAAAAGATCGCGCCCAGCGAAATTATGGAATCGACCAACCGTCCCCGGCGCCATGCGGCGAAAACGCCAAGCAGGCTGCCGAGAGTAAAGCTGATGATCGTGGCGATGCCCATCAGGCCCAGCGTCCAGATCAGGGCGCGTCCCAGCAGTTCCGTCACCGGGGCCGGGAAGAACTTGATGGAGCGGCCAAGGTCGCCGGTAAAGACGCTCTTGAGATAGGCGAAATACTGCTCATGCAGCGGCGCATCGATGAACCCGAAGGTGAGCTTGAGCGCATTGAGGTTTTCAAGGCTCAATTCCGAGCCAGCGCTCGCGAACATGATCTGGATGGGGTCGCCGGGCATGAGGCGCGGCAGAAAGAAATTGATGGTCGCAGCTACGAGGAAAGCCGCGAAGTAGAACGCCAGTCGCCGTAGCAAAAAGGCCATGGTGATGTGTTCCTTCTGTGAAAGGAGGCGCGCCATGGCGCACCTCCAGGCTTATGAGTTGGCCTTACTCGACTGGGTCGAGATCGAGCAGTTGCAGCAGGCGCGCCGGGTTGGCGTTCGAGACGACGGGCGAGTATTTGGGGTTCTCGGCGTCGGCCCAACCGGTGAAGCGGCTGGTATTGTACTGGTAGAAGGCCGGGCTGTTGTAGATCGGCACGATCGGCAGGTTCTCTGCCACGATCAGCTGTGCCTGGTCCATGATGGCCTTTGCTTCAGCGGCGTCCTTGGTCTGGGTGTAGTCGGCCAGGAGAGCGCTAAGCTCCTCGTTTTCCCAATGCGGCGCGGTGAAGCGCGACTTGCCGAAATCGTTCGGATTGAACGAGCGGATATAGGGGAAATAAGGGTCGGCCGCCGATGCCAGGGCATTGAGCGTCATCGAGTATTCGCCCGCAATCAGGCTCGAGGTCCAGACCGCCGCTTCCGGCGTGCTCATGGAAATGTTGAGACCGGCTTCGGTCAGCGATTCCATGGCGATCTGCACGGCATCGATCCAGTCGGTCCAGCCATTGGGCACCATGAAGTCGATGACGATGGGCGTGCCGTCGGGATTGTCGCGGAAGCCATCGCCATCGGCATCGACGTAACCGGCTTCGTCAAGCGCCGCGATACCAGCTTCAAGGTCGAAACTTGCGTACTGGCCGAACTCTGCCTTGGCTTCCGGATTGGCGAAGGAGGCATAGAGCTCGCCCAGGGCGGCCGGATCGTCATTGACCAGCGGATAGCCGTAGCCGGCAATGTCGACAATGGTCTGGCGGTCGATCAGCATGGAGAGCGCGCGACGGAAGTTGACGTCGTTGAACGCCTTGCGGTTGTTCTCGTCCGGCGAAACCATGCTCATCTGCAGCGAGACCAGGCTCGAAGGCGTGAACCAGTACTTGTGGTGCTCCGGATCCTTGGCGACGAAGGTATTGTCGATGTCGGGGATGAAGCTTGTGGCCCAGTCCAGCGAACCTTCGGCAAGCGCCGAGAGCACCTGCGGGTTGTCGGCCAGCTGCGGCATGCGCAGGCAGTCGACCTTGAGATTGTCGGCATCCCAATAGTGCGGGTTGCGGCACTGCTCGTACACCTGCGGGGTAAAGCGGGTGATCTCGGTCATCGGGCCCGAGCCGACAGGGTTTTCGTTGGCAAAGGTCACCGGGTCGGCGACGTCGGCCCAGATATGCTCGGGGACGATCGGCATGCCTACGATCGTGTTGGCGATCAGCGAATTGGCTTCCTTGAGATTGAAGGTGACGGTGCGCTCGTCCACCTTCTCCACCGATTCAAGCAGGGCCGACACCGAGATGAAGTCGAGCGCCGGATTCTTGGCGATGTAGTCATAGGTGAAGACGACGTCGTCGGCGGTGAGATCTTCGCCATCGGACCACTTGAGGCCCTCGCGCAACACGAAGGTGATCGACATCAGGTCGTCGGCCAGCTCGTAGCTTTCCGCAAGCCGGAAGTTTGGTTCATTGCTCTTGAGGCGGTTGAACACAACCAGCGGCTCGTACATGAAGTCGAGCGTGGTGTAGCGCGCCGACGTCTGCCCGAAGGGGTTGAAGTTGCGCACGAAAGTGGTGGTCTGCTCCGACACCAGGGTCAGAACGTTGCCGCTGCTCTCCTGAGCCTGGGCCGGTGCTGCCGCCATCAGTGCGAGCACGGATGCGGCTGCAATCCATGAAGTCTTGGTCATCTGTGTCTCTCTCCTTTTGTGTGCGGCCTGCCGTCAGGCAAAGCCGTTCTCCCTGAAAATCTGTTCCACCTCGTCATGCAGCGACTGCACGTCGAACCGGGCCGATCCGAGCCGGGCCTCGGCGCGGGCAATGCGCGCAAGGCTTTGGTCCGTGAGCGGATTTGCTGCTTTGGCAGCGGCCTCGCTGGCCGCCAGATCGCCCTGGCTGTGCAGGGCAATGTCGTATCCGGCATCGAGGCACGCTCGAACGCGTTCGGGCCAGGTGCCCTTGAGCGCCTCCATGGTCAGGCAATCGCTGATCAGGACTCCATCGAAGCCGAGGTCGCGCCGGATGAGCTGGCAGACCGCGGGCGAAACGGAGGCGGGATGCTCCGGATCGATCTGCGAAAAGACCAGATGCGCGACCATGGCCCAAGGCGCATCCTTGAGGGCCATGAAAGGCTTGAAGTCGGATTCCATCATCTCTTCGATGCTGGCATCGACGACCGGGCATGTGAAATGAGGGTCGACATTGACGCGACCATAGCCAGGAATGTGCTTGAAGATGGGCATGCAGCCCACCTCCAGCATGGCCTCGACGACGATGCGCCCCAGCGCAGTGACGAGTTCGGGGTCGTCGCCGAAAGAACGGTTGCCGATGACATTGTGGGTGCCGGGACGCGCCAGGTCGACATCGGGCGTCGTGCCGCTGCCAAGGCCCATTTCGGCCAGCATCGTGCCCATGGAAAGGGTCGAAAGCCTCAGGGCGCGTTTGCCGGCATCGAAATCCTTGCGCGCCAGCGCGCCGAAATCACCCAGGGGCCGGTAGAGCGGCCAGTTGCCGTTGTCCAGCCGCTGCACGCGGCCGCCTTCCTGGTCGATATAGACCGGCGCGTCGTCGCGGCCGACGGCCTGCTTGAACTGGTCAACCAGGCGTCGCACCTGGTCGGGCGTTTCGACATTGCGCTTGAACAGGAACAGTCCGAACGGATTGGTTTCGCGAAAAAAGGCGATCTCCGAGGGCGACGGGGAAAGGCCAGGCATGCCGACGAAAAGGGCGAGTGGTGTCGACGTCATGACTGTGTTTCCTCGGATTTGGGCTTGAGGCGCAGTAGCCCCTGGTAGATGTCTTCCTTGTCCGACGGGATCGGCATGGCACCGGCGGCCTTGACGTAGAAATCAACCGGTCCGGCCGAGCCGATGACGGCATAGGCGTAACCCTGTGCCTTCATGGCGACGAGCGTGTGGTAAAAGAGCGCCAAGCCAATGCCCTTGCCGCGCTGATTTTCGGAGACGCCGGTCGGGCCGAAAAAGCCGCGGGCCGTCGCGTCATAGCAGGCAAAGCCAACCAGCTGCCCATCGACCGTGGCAATGAGGCAGCCTGGCGGCTGATGGGCCATGGCGGCGCTGACTTCGCTGACCCAATATTCGGAAAAATGGGTTCGCACCCAATCCTTGATGATGTGCTGCTCGGGGGGCAGGGCCACGCGAATGACGGCATCCACGTCGGCTGCTCGCTCACGCAGGGCATCCATCTTGCGGCTGTAAAGATTGACGAGAAGATCCATCGACGTCTCGCTCAACCCGCCGCGCGTGGCTGGTGCTGCGCGGCAGCACGGCGCAGGAAGCCATCGGAATTGCGCAGGGCAATTTCGCCCTCGGCAGCGTTCATTCCGGTCAGGGCCATGAGGATGGCCAGCTTGACGTTATTGTTGCTCGCAACGAGAAAGCCTTCGGCAGCCTCGGGTGAACAGCCGGTCGCATCCACGAGGATTCGGGTGGCGCGGGCGGCGAGCTTCTCGTTGCTGACCGAGAGGTCCACCATCAGGTTCTCGTAGGATTTGCCGATTCGGATCATGCTGGCCGTGCTCAGCATGTTGAGCACCAGTTTCTGAGCCGTACCGGATTTGAGACGGGTCGAGCCCGTCAATGCTTCGGGGCCTACCAGCGGCGAGATGGCAATGTCGGCCATGCGGGCAATCGCAGAATCGGGATTGCAGGAGAGGCCAGCGGTCACCGCGCCTACGCTCTTGGCATAGTCCAGCCCGCCGATGACGTAAGGCGTCCGGCCGCTCACCGCGATGCCGACGACGACGTCCTTTGCAGACAGGTTGATCTTTTGCAGATCGAGCTTTCCCTCCTCGCGGGAATCCTCGGCGCCTTCAATGGGATAGCGCAAGGCGCGGTCGCCGCCGGCGATGAGTCCGATAACCATGCCTTCGGGCACGCCGAATGTCGGTGGGCATTCGGAGGCGTCTAGCACGCCGAGGCGCCCGCTGGTCCCCGCGCCCATATAGACCAGGCGCCCGCCGACCTTGAAGGCCTCGACGATCCGGTCCACGGTCGCGGCGACCTGCGGCAGAATCTTATTCACGGCCTCTGCTACTCTGGCATCTTCCCTGTTCATCGCAGCGACGATCTCGCCGGACGACATGAGGTCGATCTGGAGTGTGTCGGGATTGCGGGCTTCGGAAACGAGCTGTTCAAGCTCTGCCATGAGGGTGGTTTTTGCCATGATGCCTATGCTCAAGTTCCGTCGCGATGCTAGAAGTGAATATTCCTACTGTCAACGAATTGCGGAATATTGTATTCCAACCTTGTTGGTTTCCACAGGTTGGGTCTTAGCCTCGATCGTTTGGGAGCGACGGGAGAAGCGTGTTGCAATTTGGATTGCGTCGGCTTTAGTCCTCGCACGGCGGGGCCTGGATCGGCGCCGGTGTAACGGAAGCCGCAATGTCTGTCCTCAAAGTCCTCAGTGCCAAGCTCGACAGCATGACCCAGGCCGATCGGCAGATCGCCCAGTTCATCATCGATCATCCCGAGCAGATGCTGACCCTGTCCTCCGCCGCGCTCGCCGAGGCGACGGGGCGCAGCCAGTCGAGCGTGGTCAAGTTCAGCCAGAAGCTCGGCTATGCCGGATATCAACAGCTCAAGCTGGCCGTGAACAAGGCCAAGGCCATGGAGTGGCACACGCCGGGTGGGGTCATCCACGGTACGATCGATGCGGCCGACAGCTACGTCACCATCCTGCAAAAACTGATCGGCTCCAAGCTGCTTTCCATGCGCGAAACCCTGGCGGCCAACAACGAGCAGACCATCGACCTGGCGCTCGACGCGCTAGTCAATGCGCGCAAGATCCAGCTGGCCGGCGTAGGGGCGTCCTCCCTGGTCGCCAAGGATTTTTCCTATAAATTACTGAAGCTTGGGCGGGTGGCGCTGATCGACAGCGACAGCCATATCCAGATTTCCAACGCCTCGGCGCTCAATCAATCGGACGTGCTCCTGGCCCTGTCCTATTCCGGCCGCAGCGTTGAAACCCTGCGTATCGCGGAAGTGGCGAGAGAGCGTGGGGCGACGGTCATTTCCATGACCGGCCTGCAGCCAAATCCCCTGCTCGACATGGCCGATATTCACCTTTTTACCGTGGCTGACGAGGAGCGGGTGCGCTCTTCGGCGATCACCTCGCGCGATGCCCAGCTGATGCTGATGGACATGCTGTTCATCCTCATGGTGCGCCAGCAGGCCGATGCGCCGGACTTTATCCATAACTCCGAAAGCGCCGTGACGGTCCTCAAGGTTCGCTAGCCTGGACCCCGTCGATGAGGCCTGGACCCCGTTGATGAACAGATTTTTCTGGCACGGGCCTGCGATGGCTGAACGACGATTGATTTGTAATCGGATATTCTTGACACGATCAAATTGAGGAATTTAGTATTCCATCGCATCGGCCTGCATGGCATGGTGGCAAAGGATCTGCGAGGGGCGGGTCGGATGGAGAGAGCAAGGTGGCTCAACTATCGCTGCGCGGCATCAAGAAGCGCTTCCGCGAGACCCCGGTGCTGCATGGCATCGACCTTGAAATCGGGGACCGCGAATTCGTCGTCTTCGTCGGCCCATCCGGCTGCGGCAAGTCCACGCTGCTGCGCCTGATCGCCGGCCTCGATCCCATCACCGAAGGCGAATTCGTCCTCAACGGCCACCGCATGAACGATGTCGCGCCATCGCGCCGCGGCATTGCCATGGTCTTCCAGTCCTATGCGCTCTATCCGCATATGGACGTCTACGAAAACATGGCGTTCGGCGCCCGGCTCATGGGGCTCGACAAGGCAGAGGTCGAACGGCGCATCGCCGAGACGGCCGCCATGCTCCGGCTCGAGCCGCTCCTGAAGCGCAAGCCGCGCGAGCTTTCCGGTGGCCAGCGCCAGCGCGTTGCTATTGGCAGGGCGCTGGTGCGCAAGCCCGACGTGTTCCTGCTCGACGAGCCGCTGTCAAATCTGGACGCAGCGCTTCGTTCCGAAGTGCGCCTGGAAATTGCCAAGCTGCATCGCGAGATCGGCGGCACGATGATCTATGTGACCCACGACCAGGTCGAGGCCATGACCCTGGCCGACAAGATCGTCGTCATGAACAACGGCCGCATCGAACAGGTCGGTTCGCCGCGTGATCTCTATGAAACGCCGGCCAATACCTTTGTCGCGACCTTTATCGGCTCTCCGCGCATGGCCCTGGTGGATGTGACGCGCGCGGGCGATCGCCTCGGCCTTGCGGGTGGCGGCGCGCTTGCCGTCGGCGCCTTGCCTGATGCGACAGCGCTCAAGCTCGGCCTGCGGCCCGATGCCGTGCAGCTGACGCGCCAGGAAGGCATTGATGGTTTTTCGGCACGCGTCGAATATACCGAATATCTGGGCGACAATGCCTATGTCTATGTGCGCCTTGCCGATGGCACGCTGCTGTCGGCGCGCACTACTCCCAACGATCTCTACGCACCCGACGAGGCCGTCACCGTCACGGTCACGCCCGGAGCAGCGCATTACTTTTCCGCCGAGGATGGCCGGCGGCTGAACCCCTGAACCGGTTCGGCAGAGACCATTTCAAAGACGTTTTCAAGGGAAGGGAATCCAGATGAAAACCATTCTTCGCACCGGGGCTGTTCTGAGCGCCGTGCTCATCGCTGCGCCGGCCTTCGCCCAGGACCTGACATTCTGGAGCTGGCGCCAGGAAGACCGCGCTGCCTATGAGCAGTTCATCGATACGTTCGAAGCGGCCAATCCCGGCATCACCGTCAAGTTCGAGACGTTCGAAGCCACCAATTACAACACGATCCTGTCCACGGCCCTGGCCGGCGGCACCGGTCCTGACGTCATGATGGTGCGCGCCTATGGCGGGCTCGAAAACGTGGCCGTGGCCGGCTATCTCGAGGAACTGACGACCGAAACCGTGCCGGCTTTGGCCGACTTCGCGGCCCCGGCACTGGCGGCCGAAAGCGTGCGCGCCGACAGCAAGATCTACGCCGTGCCCTTTGCCAGCCAGACCCAGCTGGTGATCTACAATTCCAAGATCTTTGCCGATAACGGCATCGAGGAGCCGCAGACCTGGGACGAACTCGAGGCCGCAAGCCAGAAGCTCAAGGATGCCGGCATCATCCCCTTTGCCAACGGCACCGCGACCGCCTGGCAGAACGAGACCGTGACCTTTGGCCTGGGCTCTTCGCTCATGGGCAAGGATTTCTATGACGAGCTGATGGCCGGCACGGCCGACTTCACCGACGCCCGCTTCACCGGTGCCCTGGCCTCGATCGCGGATCTGGCTGCCAACTACTTCCCGGACGGCTTTATCGGCCTCGACTATCCTTCGGCCCAGCAGCTCTTCTCCTCGGGCATGGCGGCGATGTTCGTCGGCGGGTCCTATGAACTGGCGACCTTCAAGGCGCAGAACCCGGACATCGAAATGGGCGTCTTTGCCGCCCCGGGTGAAGCGGCAGAGGACGAAAAGCTCGTCGGCCTCTATTTCGACGGTGGTTATGCGGTCAACGCCGCCACGCCCAACAAGGACGCGGCCATCACCTTCGTCAATTACTTGGCCAGCCAGGAATTTGGCCAGGCCTTCGCCAATACGCTCAACAATATCTCGACCATTCCGGGCGTCACCTTCGACAACCCGCTGCTGGCCGAGGTCAACGAGCTCAACCAGTCCTCGATCCCCTACCTGATGCTCGCCCACTTCCGTTACGGCGAGCCCTCCGGCTCGGTGCTGATCCAGGGTGAAATGCAGAAGCTGTTTGCCGGCGAAACCACCCCTGAAGCCATCGGCGAGGCCCTGACCACCGGTCTTGCCGCCTGGTACGAGCCTTTCAAGAACTAGGCGGTCTCTCCCTCCGCCTGCGGCTCTCCCACACCCCCATGCAACCTTCCCCTTAAAGGAGAGGGATCGGCTGGTGGGTGTGGCGAGATGCTGCCCCAAGAACTGTAATCCTCCTCCCCCTCCTTCAGGGGAGGGGCGGGTGGGGGTGGCGGCAGGCGCCAGCCCCAGAACAAGCGAGCCCTTGATGCCTCAATTTCGGATGACCGGCCGCGGCCTCTGGATTACCGCACTGATCGTGCCGCCACTGGCTTTCGTGGCGCTGTTCATCGTCTATCCGATCATCTCGGCCTTCGCTTACGCCTTTTTCGACTGGCAGGGACTGCGGCGGCTCGATTTCGTGGGGCTCGAAAACTTCCACACCGTGCTGTTCGTCGAGCCCTATCGCAGCTGGACGCTCAACGCCTTCAAGAACAACATCATCGTCTTCTTCGCGCTGATGGTGCTGCAGAACGGCCTGGGCTTCATTCTCGCCTATGCCCTGTGGCGCGAACTGCCGGGCGCGCGCTTTCACCGCATCGCGGTGTTCCTGCCCGTCGTGCTCTCGACCATCATCGTTGCCTACCTTTTCAAGCTCTTCTACCACCCGCTGTTCGGCGTCGTGAATATCAGCCTCAAGGGTCTGGGGCTCGGCTGGCTGGCCCAGCCCTGGCTGGGGCAATCGGGTACCGCGCTCTGGAGCATCATCGTCGCCCAGGCCTGGCATATGGTGGGATTCCCCACCCTGGTCTTCCTCGCCGGCATGCAGCGCATCCCGGGCGAAATTCTCGATGCCGTGCGCATGGAAACCGAAAGCGAATGGGTCAAGATCACCAAGATCGTCTGGCCGCTGGTCGCGCCGAGCGCCACCATCGTCTTCACCCTGCTGTTCGTTGGCGCCTTCAACTGGTTCGAGCTGCCCTACATCATGGGCGGGCTTGATGGATCGCCCTTCGGCTCGACCGACGTCCTGGGGCTCTACTTCTATCGTACCGCCTTCGGCAATGTGTCGGCCGGCCAGCAGGACTTCGGCCTCGGCTCGGCCCTGGCCGTGCTGATCTTCATCTTCATTGCCGCCATTGCCTCGGTGATCACCGTCCGCCTGCGGGCGCGGGAGATCCAGCTATGAGCGCGACCAAGGCAGACTATTACGACCGCCGGGGCCTGCTGGGAACGCTCGGCCGCGATGGCCTCTTGCAGATCATCCTCATCGCCAACACCATCCTGATGCTGGCGCCCATCGTCATCATGGTGTTCTCGGCCTTCAAGACCACGCCGCAGATCTTCCAGTCGCCCTTCGGCATTCCCGACTTCACCCAGGTCCAGAACTTCATCAAGATCTGGAGCGAGACCAATTTCCTGCGCTACCTCGCCAATTCCTTCGTGGTGACCGGCGCCTCCATGCTGCTCATCCTGACGCTGGGGACCATGGCCGCCTACGCCATCGGGCGCTACGCCTTTACCGGCTCGAACTTCATCCTGATGTTCTTCCTGGCCGGCCTGACGCTGCCGCTGAAGCTCGCCATCATCCCGCTCTTCATGCTGATGCGGGACCTCTCGATCCTCAACAATCAGCTCAGCCTCATTTTCGTCTACACCGCCATGGGCCTGCCCTCGACGGTCTTCATCATGACCGGCTTCATCCGCACCTTGCCCAACGAGCTCGAAGACGCGGCGCGCATGGACGGAGCCTCGGAAGCGCGCATCATGTGGTCGATCATGCTGCCGCTGGTGCGGCCGGCAATGGTCATTGCCGGCATCCAGAACGTGGTGCCGATCTGGAACGACTTCTTCTTCCCGCTGGTCTTCATCCAGAACGACAATTTGAAGACACTGCCGCAGGGCCTCACCACCTTCATGGGCGAATATACTACCGACTGGGGCGTGCTGTTCTCCGGCCTGACGCTCTCGGCCGCACCCATCATCATCATTTACATCGTGCTCTCGCGACAGTTCATCGCCGGCATGACCTCAGGTGCCGTCAAATGATCTTGCCAAAGGGCTTGGTCGTCTCGTGCCAGGCACGCGCCGACAATCCGCTGCATGGGCCGCAATTCATGGGCGCCATGGCCGAAGCCGCGCGGGATGGTGGCGCGGTCGCCATCCGTGCCAATGGCGCCGCCGACATCGCTGCCGTCGCCACAGCGGGCCTGCCGGTCATCGGCATCCACAAGGTGTTTTCCGAAGCCTACCCGGTCTATATCACGCCCGGCTTTGCCTCTGCCGCAACCGTGGTGGAGGCGGGCGCCAGGATCGTGGCGCTCGACTGCACTGAGCGGCCACGCAATGGAGAACATCCCAGCATTCTGATCCGCCGCATCCAGGAGGAGCTGGGTGCCGAAGTCTTTGCCGACATTTCGACGCTCGAAGAGGGGATGAAGGCGGCGGCCTGGGGCGCCGACTATGTGGCCACGACGCTTTCGGGCTATACCGAGGCCACCATGCCCAAGCCCGACGGGCCCGATCTCGACCTGCTCGAAGCGCTGGCCAGCCGGCTGACCGTTCCGGTCGTCGCCGAAGGGCGCTACAATTCCCCCGAACTCGTGCGCCAGGCTTTCTCGGCCGGCGCCCATGCCGTGGTGGTGGGGACGATGATTACCAATCCGCGCGAAATCACCCGCGCCTTCGTGCATGCCGGCGTGCCGGCGTGAGCAGGGTTCACCTTGGCCTTGATGTCGGTGGCACGGCCAGCCGCTGGGTGGCCTGCGACAGCACAGGCGAACTCGTGGCCCGCGGCAAGGCGAGCGGGGCGACCGCTCATGTGTTCAATCCTGCCGAGCGCACGCGCTTGGCCGGTGTGTTCGATACGCTCGCGGCAGAACTGGCCGAAGCCGGGCTCATCCCGGAAAGCCTCTGCGCGGGGCTGACCGGCTTCGGCCAGCCGGCCGCTGCGGATATCAGCGCCATGGCTCAGGCTGCCCTTGGCCTCGCCCCGGAAACAGTGCTGGTCGTGGACGACATCGTTCTGGCCTATGCGAGCCATTTCGAGCCGGGGCAGGGCCATCTCATCTCTGCCGGCACCGGCTCCATCGGGATCCACGTCTCGCGTAGCGGCGAGGTCATCCGCGTGGGCGGGCGCGGCATCCTCATCGACGATGCCGGCTCGGGCAGCTGGATTGCGCTCGAAGCGCTCGACCGCATCTATCGCGCGCTCGACCATACCGGCTCCTTTGACGAGCTGCAGCTGCTCGCCAGCGAGATGTTTCTGCTGGTCGGCGGCAACAGCTGGAGCGACGTCCGGCAATATGTCTATGCCGGCGACCGCGGCCGCATCGGCGCGCTGGCCATCGGCGTGGCCCGGGCCGCCGAGGGCGGCGACGCCACGGCGCTCGATATCCTGCGGCGCGCCGGCGCACAGCTGGCCGGGCTGGGCGAGGCGCTCACCAAGCGCGCCGGGCAGGGCCCGATTGCGATAGTGGGTGGCGTCCTCGACCTCCATCCCCTGATCCTGGACGAGATCGCCTGGCGCTTTCCGGGCGTGGCGGTGAACCGTCCTGCAATCGACAGCGCCCTGGCCGCTGCGCGGTTGCGCGGCAGCGGACGCCGCGGGGAATGGGCTGCCTTGCTCGGGCGCGGCCTCGCGACACCCTGATTTTCGATCGGTGCAATAGGCCTGGCGTCCCCTTGCGCGGATTATAGTTATGTTGCATAACTAAATTCGTGAGGGAGGAAACTCATGGACTTGCAGACGGCCCCGATCCGCCCGGTGCGGCTTGGAAATATGGCGGCAGCCGCCGAAACGCGCGCTGACGGCACCACGATCATCCGCTCGCTGGAGGCCCTCCACGCCTATCCGCGCGCCATCGTCGATGCGCTCGAGACCTGGGCGGCGCGGACCCCCGACGCCATCCTGATCGCAGATCGTGACGGCGAGGGTTGGCGCGAGCTGAGCTATGCCGACGTCATGGCGCGCATTCCGCCCCTGGCGCAGGCGCTTCTCGATGCCGGTCTCTCGCCCGAGCGGCCGCTGATGATCATCTCCGGCAACGAGATCGAGCATTTTCTCTTGGGGCTGGCCGCCATCTGGGTCGGCATTCCCTATGCGCCGATCTCCCCTGCCTACTCGCTGGTCTCGACCGATTTCGGCAAGCTCCGGCACATTGCCGGGCTCCTTACACCCGGCATGATCTATGCCAGCGATGGCGAAAGGTTCGCGCCGGCCATCCAGGCGGTGTTTGCAGCCGACGTGCCGCTGATCGTGCGCAACAATCCGCTCCCGGGGCGCAATACCAGTCTTTTCGAGGATCTGCTCAAGACCCCGGTGACGCCTGCCGTGGCGGCCGCGCATTACGCCATCACGCCCGACACGGTCGCAAAGGTGCTCTTCACGTCGGGCTCCACCGGCCTGCCCAAGGGCGTCATCACCACCAACCGGATGATGGCCTGCAACCAGCAGATGATCCGCCAGGCCCTGGCCTTCGTCGCCGACGAGCCGCCGGTCCTGCTCGACTGGATGCCCTGGAACCACGTTGCCGGGGGCAGCCACAATACCGGCATCGCCATCTACAATGGCGGCAGCTTTTATATCGACGATGGCCAGCCGACGCCGGCCCGCATTGGCCGGACGCTCGAGAACCTCAGGACGGTGCAGCCCACCTTCTTCACCAATGTGCCCAAGGCCTATGAATTCCTGGTCGCGGCCTTCGATGAGCATCCCGAGGCGCGGCGCAATCTCTTTGCCCGGCTCAAGCTCCTGCAATATGCCGGCGCCGGGCTCAGCCAGCACGTGTTCGAGGGGCTCGACACGGCGGCGCGGGCGGAGACCGGCGAGCGCGTGATGATCATCACCGGCTATGGCTCGACCGAGACCGCGCCCTTTGCCTTCACCACCACCTGGGCCGTCGAGGAAGCGGGCCATATCGGCCTGCCGGCCGCCGGCATGACGGTCAAGCTCGTGCCCAATGGCGACAAGGTCGAGTTGCGCCTCAAGGGGCCCAACATCACGCCCGGCTATTGGCGCGACGCCGAAAAGACCGCCGAGGCCTTCGACGAGGAGGGCTTCTATTGCATTGGTGACGCCGTGCGCTTTGCCGATGCGGACGATCTGTCGCGCGGCCTGGTGTTCGACGGCCGGGTCACCGAGGATTTCAAGCTCTCGACCGGCACATGGGTCAATTTCGCGGCCGTGCGGGCCGGGGTGATCGGCGCCTGCGCGCCGCTGATCCGCGACGTCGTGCTGACCGGGCTCGATCGCAACTATATCGGCGCCATGATCTTCCCCGATCTGGGCGCCTGCGCCCGCCATGCCGGACTGCCCGCGGATGCCGATGCCGATGCGGTGCTCGCCCACCCCGCCGTGCGGCAGAAATTCAGCGACAGCCTCACCGCGCTTGCGGCAAGGGCCACGGGCAGCTCCAACCATGTGGCGCGCGCGCTGCTCATGGCCGAACTGCCCGATATCGACAAGGGCGAGGTGACCGACAAGGGCTCGATCAACCAGCGCGCGGTGCGCACGCACCGTCCTGGACTTGTCGATAGCCTTTATGCCGAAACGCCCGGTCCCGACATTTTCATTCTTTCCCGGAAAGGCGCCTGACCCATGAGCAAAGGCCTCCGCCTCACCTTCGACGACGCTTGGCTCCTGGGCGGCGCGCGGACCCCTTTCATCGACTATCGCGGCGCCTTTGCCGAGATTTCGCCGATCGATCTCGGCATCAAGGCAGCGCGCGCGGCTATTGAAAAGACGGGCGTCAACCCGGCCGATATCGGCCACACCATTGCCGGCTCGATGGCCCAGGCCTCGTTCGACGCCTATGTCACGCCGCGCCATATCGGGCTCTATGCCGGCGCACCGATCGAAGCCCCGGCCCATCTCGTGCAGCGCATCTGCGGCACCGGGCTCGAGGTCATCGCGCAGGCAGCGGATTCGGTGTCGCTGGGTCGCGTCGATCTGGCGCTCGGCGCCGGCTGCGAGAGCATGAGCCGCAATCCCATCGCGGCCTATACCCACCGCAATGGCTTTGCCATGGGCAAGGTGGAGTTCAAGGATTTCCTCTGGGAAGCGCTCTACGACCCGGCCGGCTGCGTCAATATGGGTGACACGGCCGAGAACCTGGCCAGGCAGTACAATATCCCGCGCGAACGCGTGGACCGCTTTGCCGAGCGCAGCTTCAACCGCGCCATAGCCGCGCGCGATGCCGGCATCCTGGCCGAAGAAATCGTGGCGGTCGGCAGCGAGACCTTCGAGATCGACACGCTCGACAAGCGCGGCATCAAGCTGCCGCGCGGAGTGGAGAGCGTCGACACCGACAGCCATATCCGGCCCTCGCCTTATGAGGTTCTGGCCAAGCTGCGTCCGGCTTTCGGCGGGGTGCAGACCGGGGGCAATTCCTCCGCCATCGTCGATGGCGCGGGCGCGGTTCTGGTTGCGTCTTCCGCCTATGCGAAAGCCAATGGCCACAAGCCCTTGGCGCGCATCCTGGCCAGCGCCGCCGTCGGCGTGCCGCCCCAGATCATGGGCATCGGCCCGGCTCCGGCCATCCGCGCCGTGCTGGAGGCTGCGGGCATGACGCTGGACCGGATCGACCGGATCGAGATCAACGAGGCGTTTGGCGCGCAGATCCTGGCCTGCGTCGATGAACTAGGCCTCGATGAGGACAAGCTTAACGTCAATGGCGGCGCCATTGCCATCGGCCATCCACTGGGCGTCACCGGCATCCGCCTTGGCCTGACGCTGGCGCTCGAACTCAAGCGCTCGGGCACGCGCTACGGCATTGCCTCGGCCTGCATCGGCGGCGGGCAGGGCATTGCCCTGTTGATCGAAAATCCCGAGGCCGCGTAATGGATATTTCAGGCAGGACAGTCTTAGTCACCGGCGCCGCCTCCGGACTTGGCGCAGAGACTGCGCGGGCTCTCGTGGCGGCGGGGGCTCGCGTGGCGATTTTTGACCGGGACGCCGGCAAGGGCGAAGCGGTCGCAGCCGAACTGGGCGGAAAATTCTTTGCCGTCGATGTCGCCGATGCCGATAGCGCACAAGCGGCGGTTAACGCGGCGGTCGAGGCGCTCGGAGCGCCATCGGTGCTGGTCAATTGCGCCGGCATCGGCACGGCCGCGCGCATTGTCGGGCGCGACGGTCCCATGCCGCTCGATGCCTTTTCGCGTGTCATCAATGTCAATCTCGTCGGCAGCTTCAACATGATGCGGCTCTGTGCCCATGCCATGTCGCTGGCCGAGCCAGACGGCAATGGCCAGCGAGGTGTCATCATCTCCACCGCCTCGGTCGCCGCCTTCGACGGGCAGATCGGACAGGCAGCCTATGCCGCCTCAAAGGGTGGCATCGTTTCGCTGACCCTGCCGGCGGCGCGCGAATTCGCCCGCTTCGGCATCCGTGTCCTGGCCATCGCGCCGGGCCTGTTCCTGACGCCATTGCTGGCCGAACTGCCCCAGGAAGTGCAGGACGGACTGGCATCGTCCATCCCCAATCCGGCACGGCTCGGAAAGCCTTCCGAATTTGCCGCGCTGGTCAGGTCCATGGTCGAGAACGACTATCTCAATGGCGAAGTGGTGCGGCTCGACGGCGCCCTGCGCATGGCGGCGAAATAGGAGCGGGCCATGTTTTCCAACATCATCAAGGTGGAGGTGCAGTTCGGTGACTGCGATCCCGCCGGTATCGTCTATTACCCCAACTATTTCCGCTTTTTCGACAATGCCACCGCGGCCATGCTGTCGGCGGCCTTTGCGATGCACAAGCGCAATTGGCTCGAGCACTTCGGGATTGCCGGCATTCCCATGGTCGATACCGGCGCGCGCTTCATGAAGCCCTCCCGCTTCGGCGATGTCATCGAAATCCACTCGGAAATCACCGAGCTGGGCCGCTCCAGTTTTGGCGTCAAGCATGTGGTTGTGCGCGACGGAGAGACCATGATCGAAGGCCATGAAAAACGCGTCTGGGTAGTTCGGGGCGAGGATGGGGGCATCCGCTCCGCCGCATTGCCCGATGACGTGCGCAAGCGCCTGGGTGCGCAATGAACGCTCTAGCTGAAGGACAGGCCATGGCCGACGTGCTGATCATCGAACAGAAGGGCGCCATCGCCCATCTGATCCTCAACCGTCCCGAAAAGCGCAATGCGCTCAATGACGACCTTATCGCCGCGCTCGACGCCTATTTTGCCAGCGTATCCGACGCCACGCGCGCCATCGTCGTGTCCGGCGCCGGCGGGCATTTCTCCTCCGGTCTCGATCTATCCCAGCATGTCGCGCGTCAGCCGCTCGACGTCATGGCGCATTCGCGCAACTGGCACCGCGTCATGGCCCGAATTGCCCATTCGCCCGTTCCTGTAGTCGCCGCCATGAGCGGCGCCGTCATGGGCGGTGGCCTCGAATTCGGCGCAGCCTGCCATGTGCGGGTGGCCGAGGAAACAGTACGCTTCCAGATGCCCGAGGGCCTGCGCGGCATTTTCGTCGGCGGCGGCGGCTCGGTGCGCATTTCGCGCCTGATCGGACCGGACCGGATGACCGAGATGATGCTGACCGGCCGCACCTATTCCGGCGTCGAGGGCGAGCGCCTGGGCCTTGCCCATCATCTGGTGCCAGAGGGCGGCGCACTGGAAAAAGCCTTTGAGCTGGCGGCGCGCATTGCAAAGAATTCGCCCACCATCAATGGCTTCATCATCCAGGCCATCGCCCAGATCGGCACCATGCCGCCCGAGGCAGGTCTTTATGCCGAAAGCCTGACGGCGGCGCTGAGCCAGACCGGTCCCGACGCGGAAGAGGGCCTGCGCGCCTTTCTCGAAAAGCGTCCGCCCGACTTTGGCTAGACGATCAGATCAGCCGGTCGAGCAGGGCCAGTAGCTGGTCCCGCGCCGCGGGACCGCCAAGGCGCGCCACGGTTTCGGCCTCGAGCGCCGCATGTCGTGCCTGCGCGGTATGCAGAAAGGCCTCTCCCGCCCGCGTCAGATGCAGGGCATTGGCGCGCTTGTCCTGCGCTGAGGGCACGCGCTCGACCAGCTTGCGCTCTTCAAGCCCATGCACCAGCGTGACGAAGTTGGCGCGTTTGATGCCAAGGGCTTCGGCAATCTCGGTCTGCTTGCGTCCGGGATTGGCTTCGATAAGCACAAGCACCGTATATTCGGCCGGACGCAGCTTGAACTCTTCGAAAAAGGCCAGGAACCCTTGAAATACGCTGAGCTGGGCGCGCCGCAGCCGATAGCCGATAGCACCGGTCGCCGTTGCCGTATCGAGTCTGTCGCCATCCGTGTTATCGGGGATGGATGGAGCGGGAAGTGTGGTGGTTTGGCGCATCGTGTTCCGACCCTAGCGGGACGGGCGGGGAAGGCAAGGGCGCGACGCCAAATCGCGTCGCGGCATCGGATCGTCGAGAAAGGCCGGCAGGGCTTTGCTACGAGGCATGAATCTATCACTCTCGGTTATAAGTCGCGCGGGTTTGGGACGGCGTTGAGCCAGAAATTGCCTGATTCGATAATTTGAAGGTTATGAAACGCCGGCCAATTGTCATTTTACTTGGCCGCCAAGCCATCCTTAAATCAGGCTTAAACGGGGGAGGAAATCCGTGTTCACTGACAGTTCCATCTTGGGACGCGTTGCGCATGGCCTGGCGCGCTGGATGGCCATTGCCGGAGGCATTGCGCTTCTCGCCATGATCGCCATCGTCGTCATCAGCGTAATCGGTCGCACCCTGATCTGGGCCGGCCTCAAGCCGATCCTGGGCGACTACGAATTGATCGGCCTGGGCATGGGCTTTGCGGTTTTTGCCTTCATGCCATGGGCCCATCTCGAACGCGGACATGCGCTGGTCTCCCTGGTTACCGATAATTTCAGCGATGCGGTCAATGCCTGGATACTGGTTGTGACCGACCTGATGATGCTGGTGGCTGCGGCCTTCATCGCCTGGCGGCTCTATTTCGGCATGATGGACAAGTTCAGCTATCGCGAGACGACGATCCTGCTCGGCGTGCCCATGGGCTGGGCTTATGCCGTGGCCCTGATCGGGGCCGTCGCCTTCGTGCTCGTGGCGCTTTTCGTCTTCGGCCGCTCCGTCACCGACGCACTGGCCGGCAGGGCCCCGGCCCGGCAACTGGGAGCCGAGCATTGACCACCAACCTCATCCTTGGCCTTCTGGGCATCCCGGCCGTCCTGCTACTGGTCTTCCTGCGCGTGCCGATCGGCCTCGCCATGATGGCAGTGGGTGTTTTCGGCACCTGGATGATTACCAAGAATTTCAATCCGGTGATGGCCCAGTTCAAGACGCTGAGCTATTCGACCTTCGCCTCGCATTCGCTGTCCGTGGTGCCGCTCTTCCTGCTCATGGGGCAGTTCGCGACGCTTTCGGGCCTCTCGAGCAAGATCTTCAAGGCGGCGACCGACTGGCTCGGTCATCGCAAGGGCGGCGTCGCCATGGCTGCCATCGGCGCCAGCGCCGGCTTTGGCTCCATTGTCGGATCCTCGCTCGCGACCGCTGCAACCATGGGCCGCGTGGCGCTGCCCGAGCTGCGCAAGCATGGTTATTCGGGCGCGCTGGCGACCGGTACCGTGGCGGCCGGCGGCACGCTCGGCATTCTCATTCCGCCCTCGGTGATCCTCGTCATCTTTGCGGTGCTCACAGAACAGAACATCGCCAAGCTGTTCATGGCGGCCTTCATTCCCGGCTTCCTGGCGGCCTTCGGCTATCTCCTCGTTATCGCCATTTATGTGCGGGTGCGTCCCGAATCCGGTGCAACGCTCGAACGCGTCCCCTATCGCGAACGCTTCAAGTCACTGGCCGCGATCTGGCCGGTATTGCTCGTCTTCGTCCTGGTGATCGGCGGCATCTACACCGGCATTTTCACCCCGACCGAGGCTGCCGCAATCGGTGCTGCGGGCACCGGGCTCATTGCCCTCGCCTATCGCAGCCTCACCTGGGCCAATGTACGCGACGCGCTGCTCTCGACCGCCATTTCCACCGCGATGATCTTTCTCATCGTCTTCGGTGCGGCGGTGCTCAATGGTTTCCTCGCGCTCTCGCAACTGCCGCAGGTGGCTGCGGGCTGGATCGGCGAGCAGGGCTTCAATCCCTGGATCGTGCTGATCATCGTGCTGGTCTTCTATCTCATCCTGGGCTGCGTCATGGACTCGCTCTCCATGATCCTGCTCACCATTCCCATCCTCTATCCGATGATGATGGTGCTCGACTTCGGCATGACGCCGGACGAATTCGGAATCTGGTTCGGCATTCTGGTGCTGATCGCCGTGGAGGTCGGCCTTATCACGCCACCGGTGGGCATGAACCTCTTCATCATCAACTCCATGTCGCCCGGCACGCGTCTGTCGGAGACCTATCGGGGCGTCATGCCCTTCGTCCTCAGCGACATCGTGCGCACCGCGATACTGCTCGCATTTCCGGCCATCACGCTCGGTCTGGTCTGGTTGTTCTACTAGAGCGTGACAAACGACCGGCAGACCTGGAACACCAGGCTGTCGGGCAAGACTGCAAAGACTGGCCAAAAGGCCTCAACTCGGGAGGGATACCCATGAAGACCAAGTCCATCATTCTCGGCGCGCTTGCCGCGCTTGCGCTGTCGACCACTGCCTTTGCCCAGGAAGTGACCCTGCGCATTCACCAGATGCTGCCGGCCCAGGCCACCATTCCGGCCCAGGCCATCGAGCCCTGGGCTGCCAAGGTGCAGGAAGAATCGGGCGGACGCATCGCCTTCGAACTCTATCCGGCCATGCAGCTGGGCGGCGCTCCGGCCAGCCTCTACGACCAGGCCAAGGACGGCGTCGTCGATATCATCTGGACCGTGCTCGGCTACACGCCGGGTCGCTTCCCCAAGTCCGAAGTTTTCGAGCTGCCCTTCCTGATCACCACCGGCGAAGCCTCCTCGGCGGCTTTCTACAATTATGCCATGGAGCACGCCGCCGACGAATATGCCGGCGTCCATGTCATCGCCCTCCATACCCACGGTCCGGGCCTGTTCCACTCCAAGGAGCCGATTACGAGCCTGGAAGACCTGCAGGGCATGAAGGTGCGCGGCGGCTCGCGCATCATTTCTAACATGCTGGCCCAGCTCGGCGCCGAACCGGTGGGCATGCCGGTTCCCGAGACCCCCGAGGCGCTCTCCAAGGGCGTGATCGAAGCCACCACCATCCCGTGGGAAGTGACCCCGTCGCTGCGTATTGCCGAGCTGGTGCGCAACCATACCGGCTTTACCGGTGAGCACGGCCTATACAGCCAGACCTTCGGCTTCGTCATGAACATGGACAGCTACAACAACCTGCCCGATGACCTGAAGGCGATCATCGACGCCAATTCCGGCCTCGAGACGTCCCGCCAGTTCGGCCGCGTCATGGACAATGGCGACGCCACCGGCCTCAAGATCGCGGTCGATGCTGGCAACAATATCGTGCAGCTCGACGAGGCCGAGACGCAGCGCTGGATCGAGGCGGCACAGCCCACGATCGACCAGTGGCTGGCCGACATGTCCGCCGCCGGCGTCGATGGCCAGGCGCTGCTCGACGCGGCAAAGGCCGCGATCGCTGCCGAAAGCAACTGATCTCGGGATCAGCCGCGAATGCGAAACCCCGCCACGTCGTGGCGGGGTTTTTTGTCGGCCTCTAACGGCTCTGCTAGTGCGACAGGCCGGTATAGTTTTCGGCCAGGCTCTGCTGAGCGGCGCGGGAGCCGGCGAGATAGTCGAATTCGGCGCGCTGGATGCGGCGGCCGAAGGCGCCGTTTTCCGGAAAGGTGTGGAGGAGGCTCGTCATCCACCAGGAGAACCGCTCGGCCTTCCAGATGCGCTGCAGCGCCCGGGCAGAATAGAGGTCGAGCCCGGCATCGGAGTGCTCGCCATAATGCTCGATGAGGGCATCGGCGAGCAGCGCCACGTCGCCCAGGGCGAGGTTGAGGCCCTTGGCCCCGGTCGGCGGCACGATATGGGCGGCGTCTCCGGCCAGGAACAGCGCGCCGAAACGCAGCGGCTCGGCCACAAAACTGCGCAGCGGCGCGATGGACTTTTCGATTGACGGGCCGGTTTGAAGCGCCTCGGCGGTCTCTGGATTGAGGCGGCCGCGCAATTCGTCCCAGAAGCGGTCGTCGCTCCAGGCCTCGACCTTTTCATCGGTCGGCACCTGCACATAATAGCGGCTGCGGGTCGGCGAGCGCTGCGAGCAGAGCGCAAAGCCCCGGGCGTGATGGGCATAGATGAGCTCATGGGCGACCGGCGGTTTGTCCACCAGGATGCCGAGCCAGCCGAAAGGATAGACGCGCTCGAAGGTCGTGAGGGCGCTCGGCGGCACACTGGCGCGGCTGACCCCGTGATAGCCGTCGCAGCCGGCGATATAATCGCAGTCGAGCCGCTGGGTGACGCCGTCCTTGACCCAGGTGACATGCGGCTGGCCGTCGAAATCGTGCAGCGCCACGTCCTCGGCCTCGTAGATCGTGACGCCCTGACGCGCCTGCATCAGGTCGCGGGTGACCTCGGTCTGCCCATAGACCATGACCTGGCGGCGCACGAGATCGGTAAAGTCGATGCGCAGGCGATCGCCGTCGAAGCTGAGGTCGGTGCCATGGTGGACGAGGCCCTCGGCTTCAAGCCGGCCGGCGACGCCGGCGCGATGCATGAGCTCCACCGAACCCTGTTCAAGGACCCCGGCGCGAATGCGGCCAAGCACATAGTTCGCGCTCTTGCGCTCGACGATGACATTGTCGATGCCGGCCATGTCGAGCAGTCGCCCGAGCATGAGCCCGGCGGGTCCGGCGCCGATAATGGCGACCTGTGTGCGCATGGTGTCCTCCGCTTTTTTTCGTTGCCGCAGTGTGCGGCCGCGGGCGCGGCAGGTGAATGGACAGGCAAGGCAAAGTCTTGCACTATCCGAACATGAACGTCGTCCCCACTTACGCCCTCTACGGCGAAACACACGGTGCGCAGCGGCAGGACTGGTTGCACTGGGAGACCATCCAGGCGCGCAGCCGCCTGCACGATTACCGGATCGCGCCGCATCGGCACGAGCAGTTCTTCCAGCTCCTGCATCTGACGGGCGGTTCGGCGGAGCTGATGCTGGACGGCGATCTGCACGACCTGTCGCCACCCAGCATCGCCGTGGTACCGGCAGGGATCGTGCACGGCTACAGCTTCAGCACCGATGTCAGCGGGCTCGTGGTGACGCTGATGGAGCGCGATCTTACTGAATCAGGCCTGCCGCGCCCGGGCCCCATGGTGATCGATAGGGACTGTCCCGAGATTGCCGCCGCGCTCATAAGGCTGACAGCGGAGGCAGACCGGCCGGGCAGGGGGCATGATGTTGCAATGCGGGCCCATCTCGCCCTGCTGCTGGTGGCCATTGCCCGGGCCGCGCCGGATGCGGCCCGAGACCAGGCATCGGGCCGCGCTGCCTATCTCGTCAAGGCCTTCCGCGACCAGGTCGAGCAAGGCTATCGCCAGACGCGACGGGTCGCCGACTATGCCGATGCCGTGGGCATCAGCCATACCCATCTCAACCGGCTGTGCCGTCAGGTGCTGGGCCGTCCGGCTTTGGCGGTGATCGAAGACCGCGTCGCGGTCGAGGCGCGACGCCTGCTGCTGTTTTCAACGCTGTCGATCAAACAGGTCGGTGCCGAACTCGGCTATGACGATCCCGCCTATTTTTCCCGCTTCATCGCCCGCCGCTTCGGCATGCCGCCGGCGGCCCTGCGCGCCCTGATGCGGCGACGCTAGGAACGGCTCGGGCGCAGGCGCGCCGATGCCTCTCGCACGGCCTGCATGAGGCTGGTGACGGCGAGCGTCGCGGTGGTGTCGGTGCGGGTGGTAAAGCCCACCGGGCCGACCGTTTCGCTGGTGTCGACCGGCAGCAGCGCCAGTTGCTGCTCCGCCACATCGTCGGTCACCACGCCTTCGGAAATGATCCAGATCGCATCGGTCTGCCGCACATAGGAGCGGCCGAAGGCATTGGAGACCGTCTCGATCTCGTCGCGCAGGTCCGTCACCCCGTGGGCCAGAAGGATGCGTTCCACCAGGGGCCTGATGACCGAGCCGGGAGGCGGCATCAAGGTCTGGTATGCCTCGATCATCCGTAGGTTGAATTCGGGCTCGCTCAGCACCGGGTGATCGGGCCGCACGGCCAGGACGACGCGCTCGGAGTAAAGGTGCTCGAAGCTGAGTCCCAGCATGGAATTGGGATCGGCCATGCGGCCGATGACGATGTCGACATCGCCGGTACGCAGCAGCGAGAGCAGGTAACTGTTGGGGCCGGTGGTGATGCGCGTCGTTACCCCGGCATTGTCTTCGGTAAAGGCGCGCACAGCATCGGGCAGAATATGCGCGGAAACGGTGGGCAGGGCGCCGATCCGAACCGTTGCGGCGTCATGCGGGCCACGCACCGCATCGATACCCTGCCGCAGCGCGGAAAGACTGGTTGAGGCATAGCGGAAGAACACGTCGCCAAAGGGCGTCAGGGCCAGCCGGCGCCGACTGCGGTCGAACAATTGCTCGCCCAAAAGAGCCTCGAGTTCCTGCACCGTCTTGGTCGCGGCGGGCTGGCTGATATTGAGTGCGTCGGCGGCGCCGGCCATGGATCGCAGGCGCGCCACTTCGAGGAAGCAAGCGATGTGGCGAAGCCGGATTCGCGGATCGATAAGGCGCTGTGACATGGGCCTGCCGGTTATGACTTTCGTCTATATCGCCCGATAATCTGCAATTTATTGGGCTTTCCGATAACCTGAGGATTATCGGTAGCCGGAGACTTATCATTTTACAGACCCCTCGCCAGCCCCTTTAATCAGAATGGAGAGGACAACATGAATTTCGCCCGCATCGATGGTACTTTGCTGCACTACCGCCTGCATGGCGGTGGGCAGGGACCAGTCCTGGTCTTCATCAATTCCCTCGGCACCGATGCGCGCATCTGGGACGAGGTCATTTCAGCGCTGCCCACCGGCTGGCGCTGCCTCTCCTACGACAAGCGTGGCCATGGTCTCAGCGACGCGCCGTCGGGCGACTATCGGCTGGACGACCATGTGAGCGATCTCATCGGCCTGCTCGACCACGCGGGGATCGGCCGGGCTGTGCTGGTCGGGGTATCGATCGGCGGGCTCATCGCCGAAGGCCTGGCATTGCGGGCGCCGGATCGCGTCGATGGCCTGGTGCTCTGCTGCACCGCCCCCCGCATGGGCGAGCCGTCCATGTGGTCCACGCGCATCGAAACGGCACGGCGCGAGGGCCTTGCGCCGCTGGCCGATCCCATCATGGAGCGCTGGTTCAGCCCTCGGTTCCGCGCCGAGCGCCCGGACGCCCTGAGTGGCTGGCGCAATCTGTTCCTGCGCACCGATCCCGAGGGCTATGCCAATAGCTGTGCCACCCTGCGCGACACCGACCTCAGTGCCGCCATTGCCGCCATCGCCGTGCCGACCCTGATCGTGGCCGGAGATGCCGATCTTGCCGCGCCCGTGGAGCTTGTGCGCAACAACCTTGCCATACCCCAAGCCCGGCTCGAAGTGCTGCCGGGCGTGGGACACATTCCCAGTATCGAGCAACCGGTGGTTCTGGCCGGGTTGATCAGTGATTTTCTCAAGGAGGTCGGCCATGGCTGACGCGAGTTTGTTCGAGCGTGGCATGGCCACGCGCCGCTCGGTGCTGGGTGACACCCATGTCGACAGCGCCACGGCGCGCAAGACAGGGTTCGACGACGATTTCCAGACCTTCATCACCGAAGGGGCCTGGGGCTCGGTGTGGTCGCGGCCAGGCCTGACCAAGCGCGAGCGCTCGATGATCACCCTGGCCCTTCTGGCCGGGCTCGGCCACGAGGAGGAATTCGCCATGCATGTCCGGGCGACTGTCAATACAGGGGCCAGCCAGGATGATATAAAGGAACTGCTGCTCCATGTTGCCGTCTATGCCGGCGTGCCGGCAGCCAACAGCGCCTACAAGATTGCCAAGCAGGAATTGGCCAAACGTCAGGAGGCAGCGCAATGAGCGGCATCATTCTTCCCGGAGCCGACGGCTCGCTGTTCCAGCGCGACCGGGCCTGGCATCCGGCCGCCGATACGCCCGGATACAAGTCGACCACATTCCGCGCACCAAAGCATAGTCTGCTGGCGCTCGGGCCGACCAGATCGGAACTGAGCGGCCCCACTTTCGGCCACGAAAAGCTCGGGCCCCTCGACAACGACCTCATCCGCAATTTCAGTCAGGACGGCACCGACGCCATCGGCCAGCGCATGGTGGTCTACGGCCAGGTGCTGGACGAGAATGCCCGGCCGGTACCCAAAACGCTTGTCGAATACTGGCAGGCCAATGCCGGTGGTCGCTATCGCCACAAGAAGGAAGGATATCTGGCCGCGCTCGACCCCAATTTCGGCGGCTTCGGCCGCTCGATCACCGACGAGAACGGCTTTTATCACTTCCGTACCATCAAGCCCGGCGCCTATCCCTGGCCCAATAACGGCAATGACTGGCGCCCGGCCCATATTCACTTCTCGGTCTTCGGCCATGCCTTTGCACAAAGGCTCATTACGCAGATGTATTTCGAGGGTGACCCGATGATCTGGCAGTGTCCGATCGTTGCGACCATCAACGACAATGCGGCCATCGACCAGCTGACGGCACGGCTCGACCGGCTCAACACCACGCCGATGGACGCGCTATGCTACCGTTTCGACATCGTGTTGCGCGGGCGCCGCTCCACCATGTTCGAGAACAAGCCGGAGGGGAACTGACATGCTGCACCCCACACCCATTCTCAAGGAATCCCCGTCGCAGACCGCCGGCCCCTATGTTCATATCGGCATGACGCCGAATTTCTGCGACATTACCGGGGTCATCGAGGCGGACCTGGGCAAGACCATGCTCAATGGCCCGGTCGAGGGCGAGCGGATCGACATCGTCCTGCGGCTGATCGACGGCGCCGGCGCGCCCGTATCCGACGGGGTGGTCGAGATCTGGCAGGCCGATGCCAGCGGCAATTTCGCAGGTCCCGCTGCTCCGGGCGAAACGCCCGCCTTCACCGGCTGGGGCCGCCAGCCCGCCAGTGAAACCGGGGAGCTCTTGTTCGAGACCATCAAGCCCGGCCGCGTCGCGGGACCTGACGGCAAGCCGATGGCTCCGCATGTCTGCCTCTGGGTGGTGGCGCGCGGCATCAATATCGGCCTCCAGACCCGGCTCTATTTCGCCGACGAGGCCGAAGCCAACGAGGCCGATTTCGTCCTCAACAAGATCATGGACAAACGCCGCCGCCAGACTCTGATTGCCGGTCGTGAAGACGGTCCCGTGCCGCGCTACATGCTGGACATTCACCTGCAGGGCGACAGGGAAACGGTGTTTTTCGATATCTGAGCGGCTCTCTACCAGGACGAGTGCATGACCCTCCTTTCCGCCCTCGCCGGCGACAGTGACATCGAAGCGCTGTTGTCCGACGCTGCACAGCTGGACGCCATGCTGACCTTCGAGCGCGCCCTGGCCGAGGCCAGCGCTGCTGCGGGACTGATTTCCGGGGCAGCCTTTTCTGCCATTGGCGTAGCCATCGACGGCTTCGTGCCCGATTGGAGCGGACTGCAAGCGGGCATGGCGCAGGACGGCGTCGTCGTTCCGGCCCTGGTCCGGCAGTTGAAGGCCACGCTGCCCGAGCCGCACCGGGCAGCGCTCCACAAGGGCGCGACCAGCCAGGATGCGCTCGATACGGCTTTGATGCTGCAATTGGCCAAAGTCTTCGACGTCTACGAAACGCGACTGACCGCCGCTCTGGACAAGCTGGATCGGCTCGCTGCCGAGCATGGCGGTAAGCCGCTCATGGCCCATACGCGCATGCAGGTGGCGCTGCCCACGACCTGGAATGCCAAGCTCATGTCCTGGTCCGAGCCCCTGAAGCGGCATCTTCGGTCCCTGGTGGCGATGCGGCGCAGCCTGCTCGTCGTCCAGCTCGGCGGTCCCGTCGGCGATCGCGGCAGCTTTGGCGAACATGGCGAGGCGATCGTCGCCGGCATGGCGCAACGCCTCGACCTCGGCCAGGCTTCGCCCTGGCAGGCGACGCGCGACCCGATCATCGCGCTCGGCGCGCTTCTGGCGCAGATATCGGGATCGCTGGGCAAGCTGGGCATGGACGTGGCGCTGCTGGCCCAGAACGAGGTCGCGGCCGTGCGGCTCGAGGGTGGCGGCGGCTCCTCGGCCATGGCGCACAAATCCAACCCCATCAATGCCGAAGTGCTCGTGGCACTGGCCCGCTACAATGCCGGGCTTTCCGGCACGCTCAACCAGGCAATGGTGCACGAGAACGAGCGCTCCGGCGCCGCCTGGACGCTGGAATGGCTGACCCTGCCATCCATGCTGGTGACGACGGGCGCGAGCCTGCGGCTGGCCTCGACCTTGCTCGGGCAGCTGCGTATCGACTGACGGCCGGCGAAAGCCGGTTTCCAGCCCGGCCGTTCCGCGCTACATGGCGAGCAGAGGCCTCTCCATGATCACCAGTTTCGATATCGGCGGCACGAGCATCAAGGCCGCCACAGCCAGCGGAGCCGGGACCCTCGTCCCCATCGGCCGGGTGCCGACGCCGCTTGACGATTTCGACGCCTTTGTCGCCGCCATGACTGCCCTGATCGACAAGGGCGGCGCGCCACAGGGGAGCGCGATCGCAATATCGGTGACCGGCGTCGTCGATCCGCAATCGGGCATGACCACGGTCGCCAATATTCCCTGCATCGATGGACTTGACCTCGCGGGCCAATTGCAGGAGCGCCTGGGGCGGCCGGTCCTTGTCGCCAATGACGCCGATTGCTTCGCCCTGGCCGAAGCGCATGCCGGAGCCGGGCGCGGCCATCGCGTGGTCTTCGGCGCCATTCTCGGCACGGGCGTGGGCGGTGGCATCGTTGCCGAAGGCCGGCTGTTCCGCGGCGGCGGCGGGCTCTCGGGCGAATGGGGCCATGGCACGGCGGTCGCCACCGAAGTGACGGTTTCGCCCTATCGTGTTGCCCATTTCGCCTGCGGGTGCGGACAGTCCGGCTGCGTCGACACGATCGGCGGCGCGCGGGGCATCGAACGGCTCCATCACCTGCTGCATGGAAAAAACCTGTCCAGCACCGACATCATCGCAGCCTGGCAGGCAGGCGATGCGGCGGCGCACGCGACGGTCGATCTCCATGTCGAACTGGTCAGCGTGCCGCTGGCCTTGACCGTCAATATCGTCGGGCCGGACATCATTCCGGTGGGCGGCGGCCTGGGCAATGCCCACGCCCTCGTCGCCCGGCTCGACACGGCGGTGCGGGCCCGCATCCTGCGCCGTATCGAGCGGCCGCTGGTCGTGCCGGCGCAACTGACGGTGGATGCGGGACTGATCGGCGCGGCAAGCCTTGCCTTTTCGGAGGGTCTGGCATGACCTTGCTCGAAATCTGCGTCGATGATGCGGCCGGGCTCCGCGCCGCCATCGCCGGTGGTGCCGACCGGATCGAACTGTGCTCGGTGCTGGAGCTGGGCGGGCTGACGCCGATGCCGGGCCTGATGGCGCTGGCGGCCACGGCGCCTGTGCCCGTACGCGCCATGGTGCGCCCGCGCGGCGGCGACTTCGTGTTTTCCTCGGACGATTGCGACGCCATGCTGGGTGACATTGCGGCAGCGCGTCGCGCCCGTCTCGGGGGGGTGGTGTTGGGCGCCAGCCTGCCGGACGGACGTCTCGATGTCGCCATGCTCGAGCGCCTTTGCGCGGCGGCAGGCGACATGCCAAGAACATTGCATCGCGCCTTCGATCTTGTTCCCGATCTTGCCGAAGCGGTGGAGCAAGCCGTGGCCTTGGGTTTTGATACCATCCTTACCTCCGGCCGGGCCAGGACGGCGCTTGAGGGTGTGGACGATCTGGTCGAGGCGCATCGCCTGGCGGCTGGTCGCATCACCATAATGGCCGGTTCCGGGGTAAGCGCAGAGACGGCGCCTGCCATTCTCGATCGCGTACCGCTGGCGGCCTTGCATGGTGCCTGTGGCGAGGCCGTTGAGGCTGACAGCGCCCCGGCGGCACGTCTGGGCTTTGTCAGCCCGAACAGGCGAAAGACCAGCCGCGAAAAGATCGCGGCGCTCAAATCCGTGCTGTTACAGCACTGAACTATCCCAAACTCCGATCAGGGCAGCCGCCACGAAATGCTGATCCTGCATTTTCGCGGCGCGCGGCCTTGGCATTGACAGGCTGGTGCGCGTCTCGTTAGCTCGACACCGCTGATGCAATCGTTACCGTGGCCACTAATCATATTGTACGATTAATAGTGACATGCTAATGAGAACGACTGCCGGAGGAGGACCGGCGGAAACAGGACCAGCCGGCATCGCGATATTACGCTCCCATGAGAGGGGCGAACCTGCCTGCCTGTCCTGACTGCTGCCAGCAAGGGAGGACGCGTTGGCACTTCTGGAACTGAGGGGCGTGACCAAGGAGTTCGGGGCGATCCGCGCCCTGTCCGATGTCAGCTTTTCCATCGAGCCGGGCGAAGTCGTCGGGCTCATGGGCGACAATGGCGCGGGCAAGTCGACGCTGGTCAAGATCATTTCGGGCATTTACCAGCCGACGGCCGGCACGCTGCATTTCGCCGGCAGCCATGCGCAGATTTCGAGCCCTGGCGAGGCGCGGCGGCTCGGCATCGAGACCGTCTATCAGGACCTGGCCCTCGCCGATAACCTGACAGCGGCCGAAAACATCTTCCTGGGTCGCGAACTCAAGCGCAATGTCGGGCCCTTCCGCTTCCTTCGCCATGCGGCGATGAATGCACGGGCCGCCGAACTCTTTGCCGAGCTCAAGTCGGAAACGCGCGCCGGCGACTATGTGCGGCAGATGTCTGGCGGCCAGCGCCAGGCCGTGGCCATTGCCCGTACGCGCCTCGCCGATGCGCGGCTCATCCTGATGGACGAGCCGACCGCCGCCATTTCGGTGCGACAGGTGGCCGAAGTGCTCAACCTGATCCAGCGTCTAAAGGAAGCCGGCATCGCGGTGATACTGATCTCGCACCGCATGCCTGACGTCTTCGCCGTCTGCGAACGGGTCATCGTCATGCGCCGCGGCACCAAGGTGGCCGACAAGGCCATTGCCGCCTCCTCGCCCGAAGAAGTGACCGCGCTGATCACCGGCGCCAAGGAGGCTGCGTGATGTCCGATACCCACGCCTCGACCTTTACCAATGTAGGGCAGACCCGCTTCTGGCAGCGGGGGTTCCTTGCCAGCCAATCCGCCTATGTGCTGGCGGCACTCGTCGTGCTGATCGTGGTGATGAGCATGCTCTCGCCCAATTTTCTCACCGGCGGCAATATCTCCAACATCACCCGCAACTTCTCGTTCATTGCCATTGCGACGCTGGGCATCACGCTGGTGATCATAACCGGCGGCATCGACCTCTCGGTCGGCTCGACCATTGCGCTCTCGGCCACCGTGACGTCGCTGGTGATGAACGCGCTTGTGGCCGCCAATTTCTATCCGTTCCAGGGCAGTTCGCTGCTCATTTCGCTGCTGGCGGGCCTGGCTGCGGCGGCACTGGTCGGTCTCTTCAATGGGCTGGCCATCGCCAAGCTCAAGCTCAGTCCGTTCGTCACGACGCTCGGCACGCTCTCCATGGTGCGCGGCCTCGTCTATGTGGCCACACAGGGCCGCGGCACCTTCCCGGCCGGCCCGGACAAGGACATGTTCCTCGCCGTCACCGCAGGCAAGCTGTTTGATGTGGTGCCGGTGTCGTTCCTCTATCTCATCGTCTGCGCGGCCGTGATGTGGGTGGCGCTCAACCACACGGCCTGGGGCAAGCATGTCTTTGCCATCGGCAGCAACGAGAATGCGGGTCGTTTGACCGGCGTCAATGTCGACCGCGTGAAAATCCAGGTCTATGTGCTCTGCTCGCTGGCCGCCGGGGTCAACGGCATCATCATTTCGGGCTGGCTGGGCTCGGCTCCGGCCAATCTGGCGACGGCCTATGAATTGACCATCATCGCCGCGGCGGTGATTGGCGGCGCCAATCTGGCGGGCGGTGTCGGCGGCGCGGCGGGCGCCATCATCGGCTGCGTGCTGATCGAGGTCATCCGTAATGGCCTGGTGCTGGCCCGGGTGGACCCATACTGGCAGCAGACGCTGGTGGGCGCGATCATCGTCGCCGCCGTGCTGGTCGATCGGCTGCGCTCGGCCCGCAACGGCTGATCCATCAAATTCGGAGCCGCGTCAGCGCGGCTTCAGCGGTATCGGTGCTCCGGCAACGACAGGTGGCACCGAAGGGAGGCCGGCGAAGGTTCGCCGGTTGGAAGACCCGGATCAGGCATCCGGTCCATTTGGAGGAGACCACTATGACCAAGACAGCCATCGTGCTCGGCACGATCGCCACACTGTTCCTTGGCGGCACGGCCATTGCCCAGGAAAGCTACACGTTCGCCGTCGTGCCCAAGGCCATGAACAACCCGTTCTTCGACCTGGCCCGGGATGGCTGCGAAGCCCGCGCTGCCGAACTGGGCAACGTCACCTGCATGTATATCGGCCCGGTCGAGCACGAAGCCACGACCCAGGCCCAGATCATCGAAGACCTGATCACCCAGGGCGTCGATGGTCTCGCCATCTCGGTGTCCGACATTGCCGCCGCCACCACGGTCATCGACCGCGCCACAGCGGCCGGCATCGCCGTCATCACCTTCGACTCCGACGCCCCCGACAGCACCCGCACAGCCTATGTCGGCACTGACAACAAGCTCTTCGGCGAAGACCTCGGCAAGCTGCTGCTGCAGGTGGCTCCGGACGGCGGCACCTATGGCATGATTTCGGGCGGCGCTGCCGCGCCGAACCTGGCCCTGCGCGTCGATGGCGTGCGCGAGGCCCTGGCCGGCTCGAACTGGACGGAAGTGCCCGGCTCACCGACCTTCTCGAACGACGACATCGCGCTGGCCGTGCAGCAGATGGGCGACCTCAAGACCGCCAATCCCGACATCAAGGCCATCGTGCCGGTGGGCGGCTGGCCGATGTTCGCGCCCGATGGCTGGAAGAACTTCGTCGACCAGTACAAGGCCGATGTCGACAGCGGCGCGCTGGCCCTTGTGGTCGCCGATACGCTGCCCCAGCAGCTGCAGCTGCTCAAGGAAGGCTATGCCCACGGCCTCGTCGGCCAGCGTCCCTATGAAATGGGCGAAAAGGCCATGGACACCCTGCTCGCCATCAAGAAGGGCGAGACCGTCGACGAGATCATCTATACTGGCAATGACGTGGTCACGGCCGAAAATGTCGACGAATTCCTGAAGTAAGTGCACAATGCCGGGGCGGATACCCGTCCCGGCATGCTTCGTTCTGCGACCTCCCGACGATCCCTGTCTTGACGATCAGCGGTCGGAACTGGCCCCGCGCGAGTGGGGCCGCTTTTTTGAACTCAGGACTTCACACGCATCATGGCCGACCTTACGGGACAGATCGTTCTTATCACCGCCGCCGCCCAGGGCATTGGCCGCGCCTCGGCCCAAGCCTTTGCCAAAGCGGGCGCCCAAGTCATTGCCACCGACATCAATGCGCAGCTCCTGGCCGAGCTCGAAAATGTGCCGAATGTGACGACGCGGGTGCTCGACGTCCTCTCGACCGAAGCCGTCAAGAGGGCGGTCGAAGAGATCGGCCGGATCGACATTCTGTTCAACTGCGCAGGCGTGGTGCATTCGGGCACGCTGCTGGACATGAGCGAGCGCGACCTCGAAGTCGCTCTCGACCTCAACGTCAAGGCGCAGATCCGCACCTGCCAGGCCGTGCTGCCGCAAATGCTGGAGCGCCGCGACGGCGCCATCATCAACATGGCGACCGTGGCCTCTTCGGTCAAAGGCGTCCCCAACCGGGCCGCCTATACGATTTCCAAGGCGGCCGTGATCGGCCTCACCAAGTCCATTGCGGCCGATTTCACCACCCACGGCATCCGCGTCAACGCCATTTGCCCGGGCACCGTGGATTCGCCGAGCCTGCACGAGCGCTGGAAGGCCACCGGTGATTTCGAGGCGGCCCGCAAGGCCTTCATCGCACGCCAGCCCATCGGCCGCATCGCCGAGCCCGAAGAGGTCGCGGACCTCGCCGTCTACCTGGCCGGCGCCACCTACACGACCGGCCAGATCCACATCATCGACGGCGGCTGGACGGCTTAGGATGCTGGCCGATCGACGTTGAACCGCATCACACCTTGCAGCTGACGCGGCCCCAATCACCCAGAATGCCCTCGATAGCCGTGGCTCCATCGAGCTTGAGCAGAGCCCGGGCCCCGGTGATGATGACCTGGCCGGCGCTGAGCGGCAGGCCGCGGCCAGCGGCGTGTCCCGCAAGCCAGACGAGGGCCTCGATGATCTCTGCCCAGCTGGCGCCATTTTCCACCGCATGCGCGGCCTTGCCGTCAAGCTCAAGGGTGACCGGTAGCGTCGCCAGCACCGCCGTGATGCCGCGCTCGAGCGCTGGCCCGACGATCACCGCGCCATTGCTCTGGAGGTCCGCCAGTTGCAGATTGCGGGCCACCGCATCGCGATCGACAAAGGGATTGCCGATAAGCTCGATGGCCGGATGGATGCCGGCTATGGCCGCCTCCACATCGGCTGCGGTGGCTCCGGCGGCCAGATCGGCCCCGAGACGCACGGCGACTTCGATCTCCGCAAGGAAAATGCGGTGGTGCTGCCCATCGACGCGATCGCCATCTGCGCGAAAGCGATTGGCGGGAATGGGCGAGCAGAGCGGCGGATGGCCCAGGCCAGCTGCCACCTTCCAACCGCCCACGGGCCCGATCTGGGCGATGATCGCGTCCTGCGTCGCATAGACGGCGTCGAGATCGGCAGGAACCAGCTCCGGCGGGATAGCCTCGATTGGCGCGCCGCCGTCATGAGCGGCAACGAGGGCGGCGGCGAGTTCGGCACGGCTATTCATGGCAGATGGTTCCTATTGCAATGGTCAGGCGGCGCCCGTTTCGATCAGCGCGATCTCCCCTTCCGCACAGACCCGGCGGATGGATTCGAGCGCGCAGATGTCAGTGATGAAGCTGTGAGCCTGGGATAGGTGGCCAATCCGCACCGGTGCGGTGCGGGTGAACTTGGTCTGGTCGGCGACCACGATCACATGGCGGGCGTTGGCGATGATGGCCTGCGCCACCTTCACCTCGCGAAAATCGAAATCGAGGAGCGCCCCGTCCGGGTCGATGGCGGAGACGCCGATCACGGCGAAATCGACCTTGAACTGGCGGATGAAATCCACCGCCGCCTCGCCGACGATACCGCCATCGGAGGGTCGTACCACCCCGCCGGCGATCACCACCTCTATGCCCGGTACGACGCGCAGGTGATTGGCGACATTGATATTGTTGGTGATGACCATGAGGCCGCGATGCTCGCTCAGCGCCTGGCTCACCGCTTCGGTCGTGGTGCCGATATTGATGAAGAGCGACGCATGGTCGGGAATGAGAGCAGCGGCGGCGCGACCGATGGCGCGCTTTTCCGCCGGCGCGATCTGGCGGCGGGCTTCGTATTCCACATTCTCGACACCGGAGGGATGCATCGCCCCGCCATGCGTGCGCTTGAGGGCACCGCGATCGCACAGGATATTGAGATCCTTGCGGATGGTCTGGGGCGTGACACGGAAGGCGGCGACGAGCGCATCGACCGTGACTTCACCATGCTGGCGCGCCATCTCGACGATCTTTGCCTGTCGCATCGATGGGGTCATGGCGCTCTCCCTTTCGTTTTCGAGATAAACGAAAGGGAGCGAAGGGGGAAGGGTGGAGCGCTTCGTGGCAGCTACCCGGCCCGCTTCGACCACTTCACCTTGGGCTCGAACGCAAAATCCCGGTCGAACGGGTAGCTCGGGCGCGGCGTGTGGTTGCGCTCGGTGCGCTCCACGAACTGGTCGACCACGCCGGGCGACAGCGCCATGATGCCCGGATTGGCGATCGGCCCGAGTTCGGGCGAGAGATAGCCCGACTTGACCACGACGATCCTTGCCCCGTGCGGGTCGAGGCCGAGCCGCGTGAAGTCGATGATATTGTGGAAGGGACGGCGGCGGGCGGTGAGCACGAGGTCTATGTCCCCGATGCGCACGACCGCCTCGCGCAGGCGCGGTTCGCCGGTTTCGTGGAGAAAGACCACCTCTGCGTCGGCATCGACCGGGGTGCTGGATGGGTCGAGGCTTGCCCCGATGTGGAGACGCAGCCGCCGGCCCACGCCCGCCGCATAGGCGGCATCGGTCGCTGCCCTGTCGGTGATGCCGGCAAAGATGGTGCCCGTGGCGCCCTGGGCAATGAGCTTGGCCAGGACTTCGGCACGATCGCCGACCCCGCCGCCGGTGGGATTGTCGCCCGACTCTGCGAGCACCACCGGATGGGTGGGGCTGGCAATGGCGCGGCTGACGCATTCGGCAATGCTGCCCGTCTCCATGCCGAAAACGAAGCGTTCGCGGATGTCCCAATAGTCCTGCGCCAGGTGGCGCGCGGCCTGCTCCATGGCGGCGCGATCCGTGCCGGTGACGACGGCGCAGGCCGTGGCGCGGGGCTCGTCGGCCCAGACATAGCCGACCTGGAAGGAGGCATCCCAGATGCCGGTCGGCTCCTCGACCTGGTGCAACTGGGTGTAGAAACTCCGCGCCGGTTCGTCCTGGGTCGAGGTGCGCTCGCCCGGCAGCAGCACCGGCACCGGGGCCCAGCCCAGCAGAGGCCGCACACCTGTGCGCAGCGCCCGCACCAGCATGGTGACGGCGCGACGCATCGTATCCTGAACATCGATGTGCGGCGCGGTGCGATAGGTGGAGAACATGTCGAGCGCGTCGATGATCTTCTGGCTGACATTGCCGTGCAGATCATACGAGGCCGAGATCAGCACGTCCGGTCCGACAACGTCCCGCACCGCGGCGATGAAGTCGCCCTCGGCATCGAACAGGCCTTCGACGAACATGGCGCCGTGCATGGGCAAGTAGACGCCCTCGAAGGGGCCAGATGCCGCCAGCGCCTCCAGGATTTCCGCCTTCCACGTCTCGTAGATATCCCGCGCCACCGGGCCGCCGGCAATGGCGCGGGCGTGGAGAATGGTCACGAACTCGGCGGGAAAATGCGTCAGGAAATCGAAATACTGGTCCTTGAGCATGGCCGGACCACGCAGCACGCGAAAATCGGCCTCGTGATTGAGCACGGGATTGTAGGTGCTGCATTCGATATGCAGCCCGGCCACGGCGATGCGCATCAAAGCACTCCTGGAACTTCGGCCTCGAGATTATGGGTGGCTTTCGCCGGTTTCGGCTTCAGCCGGCCGGTGAGTAAGAGACTGACGACCAGCATGGGGATGACGCAGGCAACGCCCACCCTTATGCCCCAGTGCTCGGTCACGAAACCGATCAGCGGGGGGCCGATGAGGAAGCCGGTCAGGGCCACGAAGGACAGCACGGCAACATTGGCCGACGCGGCGCGGTCGCCGATGCCGGCAGCGGCGGTAACGGCCAGCGGGAAGCCCACCGAAACGCCGACCCCGATGATGCCGAAGCCGATAAGCGCCAGTTCGACGCTTGGCGCGAAATAGAGCAGCACGGCCCCGATAACGGCCATCGCGCCGCAGAGGCGGGCGGTGTTGACCCCACCCAGGCTGCGCTTGAGCGTGTCGCCGCCGAACCGCCCGGCCGCGACCATGAAGGCAAAGACCGAATAGCCCAGGCCCACCAGGCCCCCCTCGGCATTGAGCGCATCGCGCAGGAAGATGGCCGACCAGTCGGCCATGGCGCCTTCGGTCATGGTGATGCCGAAAACGAAGAGGCAGACGCCGATCAGCGCCGGGCTGGGCAGCGACCAGGCCGAGCGCTGGGTCTCGGCCTCGCTCGGCTTGTCATGCAGCACCGGCAGGGATGAGGCCGCGATAAGGGCGATGGGCAGAACGATCGCGGCCAGCAGCGGCACGGCAAGGCCGGGCGCGACGCCTAGGCCAGCAAAGCCCGAGCCGATGAGGCTGCCCGCCATGATGCCCAGCGACCAGCAGCCATGGGAGGTGTTCATGATCAGCTTGCCCGTGGATTTTTCCACGAGATCGGCCTGCACGTTGAGCCCGAGCTCGACAAAGCTGATCGCCGAGCCGGCGAGCATGAGGGCGATGAACAGAAAGACCGGATCGGGCGCCAGCACCGGCAGGCTCGTGGCGATCGAATAGAAGATGAAGCCGGTGATGATGGCGGTCCGCGCCCCGATCCGCCCGACCAGCGGCCCGGCAAAGGGAAGGGTCAGCAAGGTGCCCACCGGCATGCCCAGAAGCGTCAGCGCCAGGGCTGCTGGTCCGAGCCCGAGTGTGGCCTGCACTTCGGGAATGCGCGGCAACCACGAACCGAAGGCAACGGGCTGGAGAAAAAAGACCAGCATGACGAGGCGCTGGGGGGATAGGAAGGACATGTTTGACGTGACTCGCTGCGAAATAGACCTCTCACCCATCTCGGCCTTTGGCCGATCCACCCTCTCCCACAGGAGGAAAGGGGTGAGCCGGTGGTTGTCTTAAGCTCGATGCCCCCTTCTCCCACGTAGGAGAAGGTGCCCAAAGGGCGGATGAGGGGCCTTTGCCCGCCATTCGAGCGTCGCTCTCATGGCCTCGCCACCTCAAATCACTCCACTGGAGCGATTTGCCCTAGCGGGACGTTGGCAGGCCCATCGGATAGGGCAGATACCCCACGAAGCCCGTCAGCTTCCATTGTCCGCCGACCTTGCGACAGAAATAAAGGGTCTGCCAGTTCAGCCGATCGACGCCACCGTCCTTGAGCTTGATCTCGCCGTCGAACTTCTTGTGCGCCACCGCGCGCTCGCCCGATATCTCGATTTCGGTGAGGCTGGTGGCGCGGTGAATGCCGGCTTCCAGGTCTTCGTCATAGGACTGCGCCTGTCCCTCGCGCGCCTGGCGCAGCCATTCATCGCGATAGGCCGCAAGGGTCGGAAAGCTGATCGTCCAGCTATCGGGATTGTCCACGCGATTCCCGTTGATGCCCATGAAGTCTCCGGCGACGAAATCGTTCTCGACCATGGACCAGTCTGCTTCGACATAGGCCCGGATGTCGCGGGGCACGAGCATGGTCCATATGGCGGAGCGATCGGCGTCGTCGGGATAGGGATTGGCAGACAGTGTCATTTCATCTCTGACCTGAATGGCCGGTGCCGGGGCGCCCGCGCCATCGGTGTTTCATATTTTCACATGCGACATCTCTGAGGCCGTTCATGAAAGAGGCCACATGGATACCAATTGCGACATGCTGCGCTTTTTACACTGGCTTGTCTACACTCCGAATACGCGCTGATATCTTGCAACGCTCAGAATTGCGGCAATCTGGCGCTCGAATGTGCAAGCAATAAGGGTGGCTTAAATTGGTATTGTATTGGCACCGAATGTGTGTTGACATCGTGTTGCCAAGGCGCCTAGGCTTGAAAATAGTTTACAAGAACGAGACCGATCCGCAAGAGATCGGCTGGTGAAAACAGGGAACGGCAGGGTTATGCGGGTAGGCATTGTCGGCCTCGGATTTCGTCTCGGATATCTGGCGCGCGTCTTCTCTGCGGCGCGGGACGATTTCGAGATCGTCGGCTATGTCGACCCGGCGCCAGCGGGCCTGTCCTATGCTCGGGAGTATGGCGTCTCGGTGGGTGCTTCTTTCGACAGCCTCGAGCAGTTGATCGACCAGGGCAATCTCGACCTTCTGATGGTCGGCTCCCCCAATCACCTTCACCTCGAGCACATTCGCATCGGCCTCGAGCGGGGCATGAAGATCTTTGCCGAAAAGCCGGTGGTGACCTCGGTCGAGGACACGATGGCACTGGCCGAACTGATCGCCCGCTACGGCTCGGACAATGTCATGGTGGGCCTTGTGCTGCGCTATGCTCCGCTCTATGTCGACCTGCGCAAGGCTCAGGCCGAGGGCAGGCTGGGCGATGTGGTTTCCATTGAAGCCTCCGAGCATATTCCGCCCTATCACGGCGCCTTCTTCATGCGCGACTGGCGCCGCTATGGCAAATATGCCGGCGGCTTCATGCTCGAAAAATGCTGCCACGACCTCGATCTCTATAATGGCGTCATGGGTTGCCGGCCACGTTTCGTGGCCAGTTTCGGCGGCCGCAAGAGCTTCGTGCCGGAAAACGCACCCCAGAGCGCCGGAGCCAACGATCTCGAAGTCTACCACCGCAAGCCGTCGGGCTGGCAGGGCTCCGACAAGGTCTTCGACAGCGATGGCGACATCATCGATTTCCAGACCGCCATCGTGCAGTACGAGAGCGGAGCTGCGCTGACCTTCCACACCAATCTCAACGTGCCCGACGACTTCCGGCGCTTCGCCGTGATCGGCGCCAAGGGCATGGCCGAGGGCGACTTCGTCCGCAACTATTTCAAGGTCACCGACAGCCGTACTTCCGAGCGCCTGGCGGACAAGACCTACCAGGCCTCCGAGCTTAGCCAGCACTATGGCGCCGACGAGCAGATGGCCGAGGATATCCTCAAGCACATGATCGACGGCGTGCCCCTGCCGGTTTCGGTGACCGATGCGCTGGAGGCAGGTCTCCTCGCCATCGCCATGGATGAGGCGATGCGCTCCAGGTCGGTGGTGGACATGGAGCCGATCTGGAAGCGGTTCGATACCGCGCTCGGCCGAGCGGCATAGGGAGACCATCATGACCGGTACCAGAAGCGCTACCCTCTTCGCACTGGCCCTCCTGGCCCCGGCTCTGATCTACATCCTCATCATTGTGGCCTATCCGCTGTTCGACACGGTGGTGCTCAGCTTCACCAATGCCCAGTTGCGCCCCACCTATGACTGGGTCGGCTGGGCCAACTACCAGCGCATCTTCGGCGCCGGAAATTTCACCGAAATCATCATCCGCACCCTGATCTGGACCTTCTTCTCGGTGTCCATAAAGATGATCATCGGCATGTGCGGCGCCGTGTTGCTCAATGCGGCCATCCCCGGCCAGACCGTGTTCCGCGTCCTCACCATGCCGCCCTGGAT
>PJUF01000127.1_pt1 | contig 75440 bp, 61 predicted proteins | sample 1512191 | NCBI WGS metagenome assembly PJUF01 (sample SAMN08177673, study PRJNA422409) | Feces metagenome, whole genome shotgun sequencing project. | isolation source: Chicken feces (3) enriched on wood chips | host: Gallus gallus | place: USA: Madison | collected 2015-01-15 | reverse complement strand
TGATGATTCCTGCCTTTTCACCTGCTATTTCTTCAAGGGTATCCCCCAGGATGTTCATGTGGTCCATCCCAATGTTACTGATAAGGCATAGCTCAGGCGAAATAATATTGGTGCTGTCCAAACGACCGCCCAATCCCACTTCGATCACAGCGATATCCACCTGTTCATTTGCGAAATAATCAAATGCCAAAGCCACCGTCACCTCAAAAAAGGAAGGTTGGATCTCTTCGATCAATGCTCGGTGCTTGTTCACAAAATCGACAACTTTTTGCTGCGGGATCATACCGCCATTCAGACGAATCCTTTCCCTAAAATCAACCAGGTGAGGCGAAGTGTATAAGCCGGTCTTATAGCCCGATGCAGCAAGCACAGAAGCCAACATATGGGAACTGGAGCCCTTACCATTGGTTCCGGCGATATGTATGGATTTGAATTTTTTATGGGGGTTTCCCAATGCTTCACACAGTAAAAGTGTTTTATCCACATCGGGATTAATGGCTGAAGCGCCATCACGGGTAAACATAGGTAATCGAGCATAAAGATACTCGATTACCTCTGTAAATGTTTTCATATTCTAGAAAGATTATCTTACTCTAAATCTGAAGGTAATTAATCCGGTTTGGGTATCCGGAGCATTTGCTAAAGAATTCAACCGTGCTCTGCGTACGGCATCCACACATTTTTGCACCAACCTGTAATCGGCAATCGTAGTTCCTTTAGCTTGACGGGCACGAATGATGTTTCCGCTTTTATCCACGGTAAATTCCACTTTGACAATACCGGTCTGTTGGCCATTATCTTCCACATTCGGGCGAACCTCAAAACGACGGTTCTCCAAGGAAAGCATGGTATTTCCAAAACCAGATCCACCTTCACCATAATTCGATGCCAATGGGTCTCCCAACTTCGAGCCCTGGTTTCCAGCAGTACTTCCTGTACCATCCCCTACACCCTGCGCGTTGTTCTTCTTGCCTTTGTACAAGGCATTCGGATTGACCGCTGGTGTAGCGTTCTTTTTCTCCGCTGTAGCCTGATCCGCATTCGCCTTTACAGGCTTCTCCGATTTAGGTACTACAGGCGCATCTTCCATATCCTGCGTCTGTACCGCTTTGTCGGTCACTTGCTGCGATGGGGTTGGAATTGGTGTGGTATTTGGATCGATCTTATCCGGTTTTACATTATTGGCATTTTCATCCATGGATGGTTCATCCACACTCATGTAATCATCGCCCATACCTTCCGGGGAAGTACCGTAATTCACGATAATACCGCCCATTCCGTATTCCGGCAAGTCTTCTGAAAACACAATAAAAAACCCGATGGCCGCCAAGGCAATCATCACCAAAGACGATATCCCAAACGCCTTTCCAAGGTTATTTTCTTCTTGATATTGATGGTAATACATATCCTAATTCCTAATCAATTCGACTACCTGCCGAAAGAAACGTTTAATTACCTAGGTAATTAGTCTCTTTTAGGCTCCGTAGCCAAAACAAGTTTCACTTTTAATTTATTGGCCACATCCATCACCGAAAGGATGTTTTTGATCGGCACTGTTTCATCTGCATACAGCATGATGGTCAACTCTTCACCCGTAGCGATATTCGATTGGATATAACTTTCCAGGTTCTCAAACGGTACGGCTTGTTTATCCACATGGTAGGTAAGATCACTGGTTACCGAAATGGTCATGGTCTTTTTTGCCACTGATTGCTCTCCAGCAGAAGATTTCGGTAATAGTAGTTTGACAACCTGTGGGTTGGCAACTGCAGAGGCCAAAAGGAAGAACAACATCAAAAAGAACATGATATCGTTCAACGCAGCGGTGTGTACCTCGGCAGCTGGTTTATTTCTTTTATTACGTAGATTCATAGTATGATATATAAAGCTTTTGGAATGTTCGCGCTATTAGCTATTATAAGCTAGGCTCATCCAATAGATCAATAAATTCGATAGCATCCGTCTCAATACGTAAGATCAAGCGTTCTACCATCATATTCAAAATATGGTAACCAATGTAAGCTAAGATACCGATGGTTAATCCGGAAGCCGATGCGATCATTTTCACATATAGACCACCCGATACCGAACCGATATCAATACCGCCAGCTACCTCTACATCACGGAAGATCTGGATTACCCCAAAGATCGTTCCTACGAAACCAAGCATCGGTGCAATACCTGCAATAATACCCAAGATATTTATGTTCTTCTCCAAACGGGAAACCTCTAATTTTCCTTGGTTTTCAATCGCTCCTTCAATGTCTTTGATCGGACGACCAACACGGGTCAATCCCTTTTGCAACATTCTGGATAATGCAGAATTGCTAGAACGACATACCGCCATCGCAGAATCCAATTTTCCGGCAAGGACATTACTTTTTACCTGCGCTAATAATCCACCCTCTGTTTTACCTGCTTTGGAAATGGTGATGTAACGTTCGAAAAAGATGACTAATCCTAAGAAGAATAACAATAGGATTGGGATCATGATCCATCCACCCTTCATCAATAATTGAAGAAGATTAAGATCTTCCTGAACGACTACCGGTAATGCTTGTTGTTGAACTTGATTTAAGGTATCAACTGTTGCTTGTACTAATGACATAATGATTATTAAAAGTTATGCTTGTTTGTGATTGATTACTAATTCAGTTTTTGAACCCAGGCATCTGCTACATGACGTTTCTGAACAACTCGCAACGCGGAGTCCGCTTCAGCTTTTGTTACATATGTATCCCAGATGACTGTTTTCTTGTTGTGTGCCAATTTACTTGGGATTACCCGAACAGAGGTCACTCCCGCTTTATTGAATGATTCTGCCTGATCGAATGCCTGCGCCAAGGTGGCATGCTTGCCAATGACGATGGAATATTGATGACCGGCAGGGATCAAAGGTTTTTTTGTTTCTTCGCTAGCTACAGGTGTCACGGCTGCAGAATTTTTGACCGCTGTTGAATCAGCTCTACCTAAAGAATCCTGTGCTAAGGTGCTGCTGTCCGCAGTAGCCAAAGCGGTATTGTTCTGTGCTACTACCTGATTTTTATTACTATCCAAGGCTGTTATCGAGGTACTTTTTCCAAAGAATCCTTTGTTGTATGCCAAGCCGCCAATAACCGCAATGGCAAGGATGGCTGCTGCAATAAACCAACCCAATTTATTCGATGAACGCGGAACTTCTTCTTCATAGACCGGTTCTTCGACAATCGCTTCGGGTTCTTCGGCAAACGCAACAGGCTCTTCGTTTGATGCCACCTCAGGGACTTCGGTTTCTTCGACTACCTGCACCTCCTCTGGAGCTGCAACTGTTTCTTCCACCTCAGGTTCCTCTTCAGGCGCTGCTACCGCAACGGTCGGCAGGATTTCTCCTGCTTCCACAGGTTCCAATTGGAATCCGCTTAGATCTTCGGCTTTAAAAACCAAGGAATTCCCATGTCTGATCAATTGACCAAGATGGGTAAGACTCGCCTGCCCATGATCCTTGATTTCTTCAAACAGGTTGATCACAGCCTCTTGCACAGCATCCTGCGCATCTGCGTGGGATACCTGCTTTGCCTGCTGTATGTATTCTACGATATCCACCCCTTCCACCGACTTCGGATCGAACTCCAAATAAGTCAATGGTGGTAAATAAACACCTTTACGTTCATCAAATACAGAAGAGGTATGGATGCGTTTAAATACGCCCAACCCTTTTACAAACACTTCATTTCGGTGTTTTAATACTTGATAAATATATCTTCCTAAATCCATGAATCCGTTTTTCGGTGCAAATTTAAAGTTTGTCTACCTTAAAATGAAAAATTAATACCACCCAAAATATTAAACCCTAATTTAGGATAATATAGGTACTGTTGGTATTCTGTATTCAAAATGTTATTCGCTTTCACAAAAATCCCCAGTTGCTTGGTTGCTTTGTACTCCGCACCAGCACTTAGGTCGAAGAACGAAGGAACCGTTGTTTTCTGGAAGGTCGCATCAGGTTGACCATTCTGGGTCGCGAATCGATATTCTTTTGCAAAGGAATTCCCATGGAATAACGCTTCGGCATCAATAAATAGTTTCTCCGAAATGTTAAATCGAGCATTGGCTGCTAAGCGCATTTTCGGCATGTGCCAAGCTTCATCCTCAACCACCATGGTATAATTATCGATGTTCAAACGACCACCAAGGTTAACCAAGGCCGAAAGACGAACATTGATCTCTCCTTCTAAACCTACATGTTTAACCGCATCATCACCATCACCATCAAAGATCAACCCGAAATTGAATGGTGTTGTCTGATTGTTGACAAAAAGAGGTAATCCTTCTACTTTTCTGTAGAACGCCTTTACTTTATAGCCAAATGTGGCACCTGCATTCCCTTTGATACCCCCATAGATATTCATACGGTCTACTGTGTTCTGGATGTTCAGGTTTGGTCCCAAATAAGGATTCATTTTCGTAAAACTGCGGAAAGATCCTTTTTCCACACCACCTTTAACCCCTCCAAAAATATAGAAGTATTCTGGCACCAAAGCAAAGTCGATCTCAGCTTCTGGGAAGATGTTGAATCTGGAACTATCGCCAAATTCCGAAACGATGTTCGCTCCTAACGTAATGTTATAGTTATCGCCTTTGAATTTGATGTAAGGATTGATGTTCGCAATCGAGTTGTTCAAAGAACCATCCGGTGTATTCACACCTTTGATGGAATTCAGATCCACGGCAAGGTTTGCTCCTACATTGAAAGAATTTACCCTTTTGTTCAAGTATCCTGCAAGTGCGATGGAATTCTCACCTGCATCATACTTGTCCTTATAGATATATCCATCCGCTTTTAGTGAATAGCTCAGTGCATCCGCATTGTTAGGATCATAATTGCTGGTCAATTCTGCCGAAAGGAAGATATCGTTAAAACGTTGTGCCTCACGGGTTGGGTTTAAAGGTGTTTCGTCATCTGCCAATGGAATACCATAGAAGCGTGTTCCGAAACCATTGTATCCCACTAAACCATTCAGGGTAAACATCGGTAAGATCCGACGTCCGAAGATCCCAACTTCCTGTCTGGAGAATTTCTGGTCTTCCAGGTTTCCTTTTTGGCTCAGGTGTTTGGCATATCCTCCAAAACGGATGTCCTCATAATCTTCCACTGCAAAATAGGCTTCACCTAAAATGGTGTTAAAGTTTCCTATTCCAAACTTGGCATAATTACTCTTTAGATCAAAGATCTGCGAAAATGGGGTTTCCATGATCTTCAGTTCCTTCAATCCGGTATTGATGTCCAATTTCTTATCCGGCACATTTCCGTAATTCAATTTCGGCATGTACTCTCTTTTATTGGACATATCGGGACTACGACGAATTTTTACTGCATCAGCAAGAATAGGGCGGTAATCACGTACAATATCAATAGAATCCAATGTTACTGGTTTTTCTGGCGTCTGCGCCGAAGCCGCATAGCCCATTCCCAATAAGCAGGTTAATATGGTAGATTTTTTAAAAAATGTGTTGACCTTCATCTTTTTCCTATTCTTATTTAATTTTTTCTAACAAATTTTTAGCCGTTTCCAGGATGCCGTCATCCGTGGTCTCGTAATTCTCGATCACACTTTCCAAGGTCGATTTCGCTTGGAAATTATCCCCTTTCGCTTGGTAAGCTTCAGCCATCAGGATAAATCCTTTGGCCACCCAATAATCATATGAAGAGAAGGAATTGGAGATATCCAAAGCTGATTTGATCGCCCCATCGTAGTTCTTGTTCTTCACTTGTTGTTCCGCCACCATATAACGTGCCTCGGCACCGGTTTCGGTTTTAGATTTCAAGGCAGCAAGGTTCAATTCCTTCATGCCCTCAGAACCTCTACTGGTTGATAAATAAGCCTTAGCCGCATATAGATGCGCTTTTGCGATATCTTCTTCCGAAGCTTTTTCATACTTCTTGATGATGTTCGCATAGTTCAAGGTTTCGGTATAATCGCCGATATTGAAATAACTCACTAATAGGTTGTTCACCGCCCAACCATAGTTCTCTTTGTATTCCGAAGTCAGCTCCAATTTCTTCAATACTTGCGTCGCTTCGTTATAGGCTTTATTGCGTAGATGTAATTTCGCTACAGAAATCAAGGTCTTTTCGGTATAGGCCGAAGTCCAGTCATTCATGATGATATTGAAATCATGCAATGCCTCTTTGTCCTTACCCAGGTTAGCATTACTTTCCCCACGTAAAAAGCGCGCATGTTTCTCATTGATCGGTTTCGGGAACTTATCGAAATACGCATTCACCGCCTCCACGGTTGCTTGCCAGTTTCCACGATCAAATAGGGTACGGGCGATGGAGAAGGTATGTGCATCCTGTTCTGCCGTGCTCAAGTCACCAATATTGGTTCCAGTCGCATAGCGGATATATCCAGAAGCATCCCCTTTATCCAAGTAGATATTTTCGATGGATCCCAAAGCTTGTTTCGCTTCATCCGTCGTAGGGTATTGGTTTACGACGCGTTGGAAGGTAGCCAAAGCCGCATCGTTCTGATCTTTGTTGTACTGTACCAAACCAATGGTCACCAATGCTCTAGGTACATATGAACTACGTGGATACTGCTCCACCATTTTCTGCAAACCGGTTATCGCATCGTCATGGTTGCCCATCAAGAAATAGGTATAAGGGACTTCGAAGGCAACATCATCCGCATAATTGGATTTAGGGTATTTCGACATCACCGTATTCAGCGTTGCGATCTTTCCATTGTTATCTCCTTGAAGACCTAATAATATCCCTTTTTGGAATAAGGCGTAATCTTGACTCTGCGCGCCCGAAGCGATCAGACGGTCGTAATAATTAGCGGCCTTACTGTAATTTTTAATCGCCAAGTACGAATCTGCTGCACGCGCAAAAGCATCGTTGCGGGTATTCAGATCGATCCCATCCTTACCTCCGCCCGCTAGGAAGCGCTCGAAATAGTTGGCAGCTGTACTGTAGTTATCCGCACGGAAAGCCGCATACGCCAAAGCATAGTTCGCATAGTTGTACACATCCGTTTTACGGGCTGCTGGCAAAGCCAGGAATTTATTGAAATTGGCAACCGCCTCTTTGTATTTACGAACCTCGTACATGGCTTCTGCTTTCCAATAGGTCGCCAAAGCATGAATCTCCTCATCATAACGGTTTTCTTCCGAACGCATGAACATGGAAATCGCGTTCTCGAAAGCACGCTCATTGTAATATTCCAATCCACGGTAGTACGTTACTTTCTGGTAAGCTGCGTTAGCTTCTTTACCTCTATTTTTCAGGGCTTCCAACACATCAACTGCCTGGCGGTAATTCTTGGTACTCAACAATACCTCCGCCTGCAGGGTTCTCGCCTCTTCGTTTCTTTTGGTTCTAGGATAGGTTTTGATGTATTCCTGGATGGCATCCAACGCAACCTGGTGGAATTCTAGGTCGTAGGAAAGCTTCGCATAATTGAACAAACCTTCTTCCTTCAATTCTGGATCAAACTCCAGTTTCGAAGCTTTGAAGAATGCATTTCTAGCCCCTTGCTTGTTGCCTGTTTTAAGATAGGCATCCCCCAAGGTGATCATGGCACTTTGGTAATAAGCATCCGGTTCTTCCAGTTTGCTCAATTCCTCAATCGCCTTTTCGTAATGACCTAATTTGTAGTTGATATAACCAATCTGGTAACTATCCTGATTGTTCTGTGTTTTTCCTTGATCCTGCGCCTGGAATTTATCGTAGTACTCTTTGGATTTGTCCAAATCACCTTTGATAAAATAGGTGGCAGCAATAATGCGGAACATGTCGGTCTCACTCTCCTGCTTGGTGGTTTCCAGTTTTGGCAAGGCGTAGCTTAATACTTCGTCATAGCGCTTATCCAAGAAATACAGGGCAGTAATATAATAAGGGTAACTGTTCTCGTAGGTTTTTGAACCTTCTAAGCGTTCAAATTCATTCAAAGCAGTTTTATATTCCTGGTCAAGGTAGCTTAGGTAGGCCGAATAATAGATGGCTGCTTCCTGATATGGGCTTCTTTGATCTTTCAACTCCAAAAACACCGGTTTTGAAGCTTCATAATCGCCGGTCATGAATTTAGCGTAGGCCAGTTTGAAGCGGTATTCTAAGTTCTCCGCACCAGCAAGGTTTTTGCTATCGATTTTCTCGAACCATTCGATCGCTTTAGGATAGTCTTTCTTTGCGTAGTAGGATTTACCGATCTGGAAATAGGCAGCTTTGGAATTGGCACTTGCCGGATAGTCGCGGATAAATTTCAGGAACTGATTTTCCGCATCGGATTCGCCCAGTTCAATCGCACATACCGCTTGATAATAACGGACATTCTCTTTCAGTAAACTGATCTCTTGGGTTTCATCCAATTGTAGGGTCGATTTGGTCCTCATCTGCTCCACCAGATCAAACTGTTTGGATGCAGAACTAAATTTCCCCCTTTCAAATAACTCTAAGCCTTCTTTATAAGCCTTATTTACCTCTTGCCAAGCTGAATGTTGTGCCAATGCTGGTGTACTCATTAAGCTCAAAGCCACACCTACCTGGTAAATTTTTTTATACATACGATTGAATACTCCTTTAATAGATTGCCTGTCAAATAATTAAAATGGAAGGTAGTTTCATTGTGAAAATGACACAAATCCTTCAACCTACGAAATTAATGGATATGTTGTATGTTTTCCTCAAAAGTTGTTAACACCTGTTAATAACCTAGGGCATTTAACGTTATTTAACAGAAATGGGATTGGGGGGGATGGGGTTGGGGTTGGGGAAGGAGTAGGTTGGGTGTGTTTGTGGGGATTGCCTTTACGCGTCATTGCGAGGAACGAAGCAATCTTTACACAAGTCGAAAGATTGCTTCGTCGTACCTCCTCGCAATGACGAAGTACCTCCTCGCAATGACGAAATGCAGCAAAAACTACCCCCTCTGCCCAGCCAGCAAATAAAGCACGGCCATTCTCACCGCTACTCCATTTTCCACCTGGTCCAAAATAATAGAATGACTACTATCCGCTACATCCGATGTAATCTCCACTCCCCTATTAATAGGGCCCGGGTGCATAATCACAATCTCCTTATCCAACGAATCCAGGATCTGCTTATTCAAACCATACAACATCGAATACTCCCTTAACGAAGGAAAGTAAGCAATATCCTGACGCTCCAATTGGATCCGCAGCATATTCGCCACATCACACCAATTCAACGCCTTCATCAGATCATGCTCGATCTTCACGCCTAAGGAGGAAATATATTTGGGGATCAAGGTGGTTGGTCCACAGACCATCACCTCAGCACCCTGCTTCTGCAAACATAAAATATTCGAAAGAGCTACCCTCGAGTGTAAAATATCCCCAATGATAGCCACTTTCTTACCGGCCACATCGCCCAGTCTTTCCCTGATGGAAAAAGAATCCAGCAAAGCCTGCGTAGGGTGCTCATGCGCACCATCACCCGCATTCACGATCTGTGCATCCACATGCCTGCTCAAGAAAACCCCAGCTCCTGCATAAGGATGGCGCATCACGATCATATCCACCTTCATCGCCAGGATATTGTTCACCGTATCGATCAAGGTCTCCCCTTTGCTTACCGAAGAAGAAGATGCCGCGAAGTTCACGATATCCGCCGAAAGGCGCTTCTCCGCCAATTCAAAGGATAACCTCGTTCGGGTAGAGTTTTCGAAAAAAACATTGGCAATGGTGATATCACGTAAGGAAGGTACTTTCTTGATCGGTCTGTTCAAGACCTCTTTAAAATTTGCTGCTGTATCCAAGATCAATTGGATATCATTGCTGTTCAAATCCTTTATGCCTAATAAATGACGGGTACTAAGTTGTTCAGATGCTGACATTTGTAAAACAATATAAAATCACTACTTCTTATCGGTGATTAACACAATACTATCGTTATCATCTACCTCTTTCCAGCTGACAATAACCTTTTGGGAATCGATGGAATCCACCTGGATACCAATATAATCCGGTTGGATCGGGATCTGTCTGGAAAAACGACGATCCACCAACACCATAAGCTCAATCTGATTCGGACGACCAAAAGCCTGAAGCGCATCCATGGCCGAACGAATGGTTCTTCCCGTCCATAACACATCATCTACCAAGATCACATCCTTGCCATCAATGATAAAATCGATCACCGTACTGTTCGCCGCCAATGGACTAGCCCCTTTCATCCGGAAATCATCCCGATAAAAGGTAATATCAAGAATTCCCTTAGGCACTTCTACCCCGGTCATTTCTTTGATTTCTTTCACTAAACGTTCTGCTAAATAGGTTCCGCGTGGCTGAATTCCGATGATCACGGCATTACTGAAATCACCATGATTTTCAATTAATTGTTGAGACAATCGCTTGAGCGTAATCTGAAACTTAGGACCATCTAATAATTTCGATTGTTTCATCTATGGATTTATTTAGGCAAAAATAAGGCATTTTTTCCAAAATTCGTAATGCAATCCCGGATTCCCTGAACATAAAAAAAGCAGCTTACGAAATAAGCTGCTTTTTTTCAATTATTTAATGCTTGATGCTCCGCATCAATTCTTTACTCTCCTGTTTGGAAAAGTCCTTTATACTGATCAAAGATCTGATTGGCCTCGGCCAACAGTTCTTTCTGGTTCGCCGTCGTCAGGATCTGTTGGTAATGCTGCAGGGAAGCCATGGCATAACGCATATTCCGCATCTCCAGATTAGGTTTTGTTTCCGCTATCGCCATGTAATAAGCCATGTTCTCGCGGATGAATTTCAGATTGCGTTTCACGATTTCCGTTGCTTTGCTAGGTTCACCTGCTTTGTACATCGCATCGATCAAGCTGGAATAACCGTAGATCTCCGACATCAGGTAGGTACGTTTCGGAAGATTCTCATAGGCATTGTTCACCAATTTCTTGGCTTCAGCCTGATGTCCGCTAGCCAATAAGCCTTGTGCGGTCTCCCCAAAGATACTTCCCGCATACATGCTGATGTAACGGTAAGAATCCGGATCCAGATATTTCGAATGCGCAATGTTACCCCATTTGTATTTATTGATGATGTTATTGTAAGTACCCTCCACATCAGCGATCGGAGTGCTCATTTCACCTTCCATCGCCGAAGCTACCGGCATCAATCGTAAGGCAAAACCTTCAGATACCAGGTATTTACCCAATCCGATGTAGTTTTCTTCAGGTGTAGTCGTGGTAAAATAAACCGGGCGCTTCCAATTGTTGTTCGCCAGAATAGCCATAATCGAAAGGTCAGCACGGCTAACGATATTCCCTGGGTAAGTCCATTGCATTGTATCGACAATCACATCTTCCCATTCCTTAGGCACCACCTTATTGGCAATTACCACGGCTTTATCCACCTTATATTGCATATTCTTCGTTGGAAGCAGGTTTCCGAATTCTCCACTCTGCAATTGTACTTTCGCCTGTGGATCATCAGAAAGCATCACCGCCAATAATTCCTCAATGTTTACATGTCCAGGAATCTTGAAGTCATTGTAATAGATCACATCCCTCACCCCATCTTTAATCTGCTCCGGATCGATGTTCAATGGCAATGCATCCGCATCGTTCACTTTCTCCATCATCTGTTTCATGTACCAATCCGAGCTCAATAAACTCAGGTTCACTACGCGTACATCCGTACGGAAACCTTCCACCTCCTGCACGTACCATAATGGATAGGTATCATTATCCCCATAGGTGAACAAGATGGCATTTGGCGCACAGGACTCCAAATAGTTTTTCGCCATGTCCCTAGCCAGGAATTTCTCCGAGCGATCGTGATCATCCCAGTTCTGGCTGGCCAACAGCACAGGGCCACACAGCACGGATACCCCTGTTGCCGCCATGGCCGCCGTTTTGGCGTTGATTTTCCTGCTCAACATATCCGAAATCCAAAGGGCACCCATACCCACCCAGATACAGAAAGCGTAGAAAGAACCTGCAAAAGCATAATCCCGCTCCCTAGGCTGCATCGGTGTTTGGTTAAGATAAAGTACAATGGCCAGTCCGGTAAAGAAGAACAAGAGCGCCACCACCGTAGCATCCTTTTGGTCCTTTTTGAAGTGCCATACAGCACCCAAAATCCCTAATATCAACGGCAAGAAGAAATAGGTGTTTCTTCCCGCATTTTCTTTTTCTGATTCAGGCAGGGCATATTGTCCGCCAACCAGCATATTATCGATCGGTTTGATCCCAGAAATCCAGTTTCCTTCCGTAAATTGACCATGCCCCTGTGCATCGTTCTGTCTACCGACAAAATTCCACATAAAATAGCGGCTGTACATGTGGCCGATCTGGTAACCGAAGAAGAACTTCAGGTTATCCCCCATGGTAGGGGCAGTTCCTTCCGGCAGGTTCAGGAAGTCGCGATAGTAAGCTTCATGTTTTTCCGAATAGATTCGTGGAAAAAGCGTAGTTCTATCGAAGGTATAATCGTATTTTTTTCTGGCTACGTTATAACGGTTGGCATCCTTACGGTATACTTTTCCCGTTTCATGCATATCCGTTGGTTTAGCATCGAAATAGCGTCCGTTGAACAAAGGTTCATCGCCGTATTGCTCCCGGTTCAGGTAGCTCAAGAAAGAGAAAGCATTGTCCGGATCGGAGTTGTTCAGGGTTGGATTTGCCTTCGCACGGATCAGGATCATCGAGAACGAACTGTACCCGAAAATAATAAAAGCCACACTCAGGAAAGCGATGTTCATGATCGGCTTGATCTTTTTATGCGAATACCATAGTCCCCAAACCAGTACACCCAATACCAATAGCGCAAAGAAGGTAACACCCGAACCGAATCCCAGGCCAAAAGAATTGACAAAGATCCTATCGAAATGCGCCGCCAATTTGATCAGGTACTGAATAATACCCCAAAGGACAAAACCCAGGATCACCACCCCTAACAATAAGGTTTTTACCACTCCAGAAGTGGTCACTTTATTGGTTTTGCGGAAATACACCACCAAAGCCAAGGCCGGAATGGCCAATAAGTTCAATAAGTGCACCCCAATGGAAAGCCCCATGACATAAGCAATCAACAGCAACCATTTATTGGATTGCGGCTCGTCGGCATGTGCATCCCATTTCAGGATGGCCCAAAAGACCACCGCCGTACACAGGGAAGACATAGCATATACTTCAGACTCAACGGCCGAAAACCAGAACGTATCGGTAAAAGTATAGGCCAAGGCCCCAACCGCAGCAGAACCCATGATATTGATGATTGCGGTATTGGATAGTTCCCCAGAGGTATTGATTCTTCCATATACTTTCTTAGCCAAGGCAGAAATAGTCCAGAACAGGAAGGTAATGGTCAGACCACTACATACGGCCGAACCCACGTTCATCCAATAAGCAATTTTGGTATTATCGCCAAAGGCGAAATTTGAAAATATGTTTTGCAACATCAGGAATAAAGGTGCACCAGGTTGGTGTACAATCTGCATTTTGTAGGCAGAGGCAATAAACTCACCTGTATCCCACCAGCTTGTTGTTTTTTCTAATGTCAACACATAAACCAGTGTAGCAATGATACCACAGGCCCATCCCAACAGGTTATTGATTTTTTTATAATTCATAGTTGTACCAGCAGGTTTTCTAATAATTCTGCTTCGAAAATAAGGATTCCTACGAATAAACGAACAAATAGTTTCGAATTTAATACAGTTCTAATAGGCAAAACAACATAAAATGCACAGAGAGCCATTTAAAGCCAAAAAATATTGCATTGAAAATCAGTATATTTAACAATTAACCTATTTTTTTATTTGCGAATTAGAAAACTCGACGTATATTTGCAACGTCAAAAGGGAACAACCTGAGACAAAAAACTAAAAGGATTGCCCGATAGTATAATGGTAGTACGACGGTTTTTGGTGCCGTTTGTCTTGGTTCGAATCCAGGTCGGGCAACATCAAAAAAAGGCTTGAAACATTGTTTCAAGCCTTTTCTTTTATTCTACCACATTGAACCAAAGCGGGGTCAACAATCGGTGTTTCTCCGAATTATCACCCACCTCTTCCGGATTCCTGTTCTGCTCATTACTTTCATAAAGCATCGCTTGTATCCATTGGGAATTGTTGTTCGGATCAAAAATAGTCGTGTTCAGGTTTGCTGGTCTTTTCAGACTCGGACCATAGATCGCCGAACTGTAATCCATCCTACGCATATCCACCCAAGTTTCTGGGTTTAGGCACAAGGAAATATATTTCTGACGCATGATGTGCGAAAGACCTGTATTCAATTGGTCAAAATGTCCAGTCAGGTTATCGGCTACTTGTGCTGTCCAATAGGCATTGATATCCGCCGCAGACACCCCCAATTTACGCATATTGGCCTTCACACCCTCTTCAAAGGCGGCTAATGCGCCCGGCTTATCCCCTTTCCGCAATCGTGCCTCGGCCTCGATCAGTTTCACCTCGGAATAGGTAATGAAACCAAAAGGAGAAGTGGTATTGGTGTAGAAGCCACTCTTGCTGAACCTGCCGTAATCCTCTGGCTTGGTCTTGCTTGCATCGCCCGGCGAACCATCTGCCAAAACCCCTTGTCCATTGGCAATAAATGCCCCCGCCGCTGGTCCACGGTATTTCCCATCGGAAGCCGCAGGCTGCATGATCTTACTGATCCGTGGATCCTGGTATAATTTATTGGTCACCGGAAAAGAGCTCAGCATGTTCACAAAAAACTGCGACCAAGCAAAATACCTAGGATTGGTTAAGGATTCAAAACCACCCCAGCTCGACCATGGGTTTTCATCCACCAACAATCCGCCCGATAAATATGGGAACTCGGCATCCATACCATCGCCATTGAACGCATTCTGACAAGCTTTGATGATCTCATCCGCATTGTACAGCCCCGATTTCTTGCTCAAATGGTTCATGTACCTTGCCTTTAAGGCCCAAGCGAACTTCTTCCATTTGGAAATATCCCCTTGGTACAGCAGGTCTCCGTTTTTCACATGCAAACCCCGCTTGTTGTCCGTTCTTTCAAAAGCGGCAATAGCCTCATCAAGTATGGTCTGCAAACGTTCGTAGACCTCTTTTTGGGTATTGAATTTTGGGACCAAGGAAATCATATCCTTACCATTATAAAAATCATCGACTACAATATCGCCATATTGAGCGGTCAGCAATCCGAAATTCAGTGCCAACAAGGTTTTTCCTACCCCTACAAAGTGTGGATTTCCTTCTTCCTCTCCCAATACAATAATATCCACGGCATTTGGCATCGTGATCACATAGGCATTCTGCCAAGCAAAATAACCCGAAGTAAATCGCCAATTCGTTGCCGAATAACCTCCTGAAGAGGCACTCTGTATGGCCCCATATTGCGTTACTCCGGCTACCTCCCGCGAAGCACGCCACTGTGCCGCCCCACTTGAAGTCGTGATTGCTCCAGCAATCCTGCTCGCAGCCTCTACCTTAGAGGGGTTGTTCGGATCTTCATTCACATCCAGGAATTTCTGGCAAGATCCCAAACCCAAACTCGTTGCTGCTAGTGCTATATAAAAACTGTTTTTAATAAAATTCTTCATGGCCTATTAAAATGAAAATTTCAAACCTAAATCAAATCCCCTGGTCGCTGGAACCCCTAGGTTATCAAACCCGAAGGACCCCGCTCCTGCTACCCCTGCTCCAGATCCGGAAACTTCCGGATCAACTCCCGAATAATCCGTGAACAACAACAAGTTTCTTCCGGTTAGTGTGAACTGGAGATTCGATAATTTCAACCTCTCTGTAAACGAAGCCGGTGCCTTATACGAAAGACTCACGTAACGCAATCGGATCCAGCTTCCATCCTCCACGAAATTATACCCATTGTTCGCAAACCTGCTGGTATAATAATCTTGATTCAACGGAATAGCGGTGGTATTGGTCGCCCCGGTAGATTCGATGATACCCGGAATCACAGCCGTTCCGCGATCCAGCGTCAATGGACTCAAGCCCGACAATACTAAGGTATAGGCCGTTGCATTGAATACATCGCCACCCTGGCGTACATCCCACATAAAGGATAATCCAAGGTTTTTATATTGGAAATTGTTGGTGATGCCGCCGATCCAGTCCGGATTACGGTCGCCGATATTGGACAAGGTAGAAACTACTTGTGGCATACCGTTATTATCCAATAAATATTGTCCGGCATCATTGGTTTTCCAGGTTTTTCCATTTATCCCAAACAGGGTAGAATTCAAGAAGGCAGCTCCTTGTGCAGCATCGCCCTTTACCCAAGCATCCGACAGTTCCACCCGGTCCAAGAAACCAGGAAGATTAAGCACAGTGGCCTTATTTTTACTGAAATTCACATCGAAGGACCATGAAAAATCTTGCTTTTTAACTGCTTGCACGTTCAAAATCCCTTCCCAACCAACATTCTCGATCTCTCCACCGTTCAGCACGGCCAAGAACGAGCCTGAAGAAGGCGGAGTCCTGGTGCTCAGGATCTGATTATCCGAATTTGTCTTATACCAGGTTACATCCAATCCGATCCGGTTATTGAACATTTTAAGATCCGCTCCAAATTCCAACGAATTCGTGAATTCCGGAACCAGGTTTGGATTTCCATAGGTATCATTCATATTGGAGATAAATCCACGTGGATTGATGGTAAAATCATTGATATAGGTCCCTAAGGTTGTGGCCAATTTATGCGCTGGTGCATCCTTACCTACCTGCGCCCAGGCCGCCCTTAATTTTGCATACGACAGAAAACCGGTACTGCTATTTCCGGAAAGTTCCTTCATCAGGTCCGTAAGGACAATGGAGGTACTCACTGCCGGATAGAAGAAGGAATTTTGTCCAGGTCGGAGGGTGGAAGTCCAATCGTTTCTTCCTTTTAGGTTCAGGTAGATGATGTTTTTCCAATCTGCCGTAAAATCACCGAACACCCCAACAATTCTCCTTCTGGAGATGCTGGTGGATACGGTACGGTCTTCTGCCAACACATTATTGATGGATGCAAAATCCGGATCGATGAAATTCCTTGCTGTGGCGGTATTGGTTTCTCTAAATATCGTCTCGATGTTATGACCAACGGTAAAATCAAAATTAAAGTCCGACACCGATTGCTTTGCATTGGCCAAGAACGTCGAAGTGGTCAGTTGGTTATTAGCCTTTGATTCGGTCATATAACCCGTTAATCCGGTCTGTGAGGTCGGAGCCGTGATACTTTGAAAATTCTCCCCATAATAATCTGTTCCCAATCGATAGGTCAAGGTCAACCATTCATAGGGGTTATAATTCACATCCCCCATCGCGATCACCCGGTTAACCCTATTGGTTATCGGTTTTTTATTGATGGTCCAATACGGGTTATCAATGGCATTTTCCCCATTTTCACTCAGGGTTTTCTGCGTTCCATCCTCATTCAGGAAATCGGTCATCTGCACGTTCCTCGGCCAATAGATGGCACCCATTACTCCATTTTCAGAACCCTGCGGAAAATAGGTACGACCTGTATTCATATAGGTCATATTGGCGCCGATCTTTAGGTTGTCGAATATCTTATGGTCTGCGTTCAACCGAAAGGACCTTCTGGAAAAGTCGTTGTTCTTTGCGATACCTCCCTGTTCCATGAGGTTTCCAGAAACATAGAAGGTAGAACGCTCCGAACCACCACTTGCCGAGAGATCGTGGTTCTGGGCAAAGCCAGTTTTGAAGAATCCGCCCAGATTATCGTAGATCACCTCATTTGATGCAAACTCTGGCCCCCAGGAAAGGTAACTTTCATTTTCAAAAATCCCATTTCGTCCCTGTTTAAAGACCCCTTGCAATTCCGGCAATTTATTCGCCTTATCCCAAGAGAAGGTATTTCCGTAGCTGATGCTCCCTTTTCCGGAATTCCCCCGCTTGGTCGTGATGATCACTGCTCCAGAGGCTGCCCGCAATCCATAAAGGGCAGATGCGGCAGGACCTTTCAATACCGAAATACTTGCGATGTCTTCGGGATTGATGTCGATGGCCCGGTTGGATGCCGGGGCCACCCCTGCTGTTAAACCTCCTTGGGAGATGGGCGTGCTGTTATCGATCGGAATACCATCCACAACAAATAGCGGTTGGTTATTTCCACTCAGGGAACTACCACCACGGATGTAGATAGAGGCAGAGGTACCGGGCGAACCTCCAGAATTGGTTACCTGTACACCAGCCACCTTACCTTGTAGGGTGTTCACTAAGTTGGGTTGATTACTTTCGGTCAGCTCTTTGGAAGAAACATTCTGGGCGGAATAACCCAAGCTTCTTGCCTGTTGCTTGATACCCATGGCGGTCACTACCACTTCGTCGATCGCTTCATCTGACGATTGCAGCGTGATGTTGTAGACATTTCCAGCACCGACCACCTGGTTCCTTTCATCGGAACCGATCATGCGAAACACCAAGGTCTCGCCTGGAGCAGCTTGAATCGAGAAGGTTCCGTCCGCATTGGTCTGCACCATCCGGTCGGTCCCTTTCACAAGCACCGTAACATTTGAAAGCACCTCTCCATTGGAAGAAACAACTTTTCCTGTTACCGCTTTTTGCTGCGCCATCAAACAGGATGCATACAACGCTACCCCGAAAAAAGTAAGTAAAAATCTTCTTTTCATGTGTTTGATTTTAATTTAGGATTTATGTTTATAAGTTTTTTAGGCGATCATATCGTGATATGATAGTACAATTCTACAAAAAAAAGTAGTTCATGCAACGCTCTTCCCTATTAAATGAAAAAGCAATCCCTGAGAATGGTTAAATTTCACGCCCAGGGATTAAATTAAAGGTTAATATCAGTTTAAATTGCTTTGATTTTCCGTAACATCCGTTGGATCTCCGGATCCTGTTTATGATGCCCATTTTTCAAGATCGCATTTCCTTTGCATTCCTTCTTGAGCTCATGTGCAGCGACTTTATAATCCTCCAATATTTCATCCAATTTATTGAGGATGTGGCAGTACTCCCGATGTGCTTCCCGCAGGAATTGATGCTTCTCCCGCAGGGAAGAAAGTTCCTCCTCAAAACCATGGAGCTGGTAAAGGATTTCCAATCCGTAGATCCTACGCATGAGTTCCTGATGCTGATGGGTGTTGATGCCTTTCATGGAGCAAGATTAAAAAACACTAAAATCTTATTATTTGATAGAATTTTGAATTCATGGAAACCCCATTATCTGGATTTCTTCGCCTTGTATTTCTATCATTTCGGTCCCTAAACGAAATATCACCTGATAAAAACTCGATAATTGAGGCCCTTTTAGGAGAAGGATAAGGTAAAAAATAATAGACTCTTACCTTAGTCGGTTCGTTGGCAACCTGAACCAATAGCTCTTCCCTATTATTAGTTAACAATTTCATCTTGATAAAATTGTAGGGTTTGTTATATCTGATTTTCAGATACTCTTTGCTTAGTTTTTCAGAAATATTAAAAATAGTATCAATAGGTTCATTGGTATAAACCACATTTCTTCCAGCAGAAAGTGTTTCATTTATCCCATATATCGCTAAATGAAATGGTTTTTTATCTGGAAAGAGCAAATCGTTTTTCCCAAAAATCTTAACATAAGCAAATCCATCTTCTGGTTTGAAATCATCCATTGGATGTTTGTCTGCGACTGCCAAAGTAGAATCGGCAAAATCTGAAAGGTAATACACCTGGTTGATTTCTCTTTTATGGTTTGGAATTTGATGCCATCCAGATAATTTGGCTTCATCAAAATTCAACCTAATCTTGATACTGTCTTTCCCCGTTTCATAAGGTATTAAATATCGTCCTCGGTCCATTTTGTACTCTTTCTCTTGATAGGTAATACTTTTTAAGTAAAAATCCCCAACAGCATTCAATTTTATTTGGGTAATCGGCAGGATATTTTCATCAACTACGGATTTACTGCAGGACTGGATAAATAAAAAGCCCAGAACCAATACAATCTGTACCCATAACATTTTCTTTTTCATGGTTAAAATCTTTCCAAAACACTAAAAAAATTATTGACAGTAAATCCACCATCTTTATTATTATTGTAGGTATTATAATCTTCCTTAGAAAACGGGGTTACTTTACGAGGGTTTAGCCAAATTGTGTAAATATGCCTTCTTGAGGTTTTTTCCAAAAAATAATAAGCCCTAAATAAATCTTGAGAATTTCTACCTTTTATTTTTAATTCTTCTTTTTGATTATTCAATAATTTTAATTTTATAGCAACATATTTTTCATAATGTTTTACTTTAAAATATTCTTTTGGAAATTTAGATGAGATATTGAATATGGTATCTAACGGTTTTTCGGTATATTCAACATGCACCCAAGGTCTTGATTTTTCTTCTATTATGCCATAAACTGCGAGATGAAAAGGTTTCTTATCCGGGAATAAGTCTGTATTCTGTCCAAAAAACTTCACATACATATATCCTTTTTCGGTTTTAAAATCATCTAAAGGGTGTTTGTCACTTACAGTCAAGGTAGAATCGGCAAAATCTGAAACGTAATACACCTGGTTGATTTCTCTTTTATGGTTTGGAATTTGGTGCCATCCTGATAATTTAGCGTTATTGAAATTCAATTTAATTTTAATGCTGTCTTTGCCCGCTTCATAAGGTATTAGATATCGTCCTCGTTCCATTTTGTATTCATTCTCTTGATAGGTAATACTTTTCAAGGATAAATTCCCTATAGCATTCAATTTTATTTGGGTAACTGGCAGGATATTTTCATCAACTACGGATTTACTGCAGGCTTGGACAAATAAAAACCCCAGAACCAATCCAATCTGCAACCATAACATTTTCTTTCTCATGATTTAAAAATTATATGAAATATTTAGACCAAAGCGGCGACCATCCCTAAATCTGTAAAGGATAGCATCCCCATCGTCATAATTATATCTTAGATCCCCAACACTAGGTCTCTCTGCATTTTTAGGATCTAATTTAATCGCTTCTTCCATTTCTCCTGGAGACTTGTACTTTTCATTTCTATAAAATACAGCCCAATCATTCAACAGATTGGCAGCATTGAATTTTACCTCCATCTTTTTCTTCATAAAACGTGCATACACTTGAAGATCCAATTGTCTTGGGGCATTCTCAAACTCCACAAGGTTCATCTGCACATGGGTTAGCGAAGTCCGATGTCCCCTATGGTTGAAGCTGCCCGTTATCCCATAATTTTCGCCCCAATAAGCTATCCCGAGGTTCAACAACCAAGGCGATTGTCCTATTAATGGCCGATCTTGACCCGGCAATCTTTCTTTCGTTCTTACCACCTCCTCATCCACTCTTGTCGTTTTATAGATATCCAACACCTCTACCCTGGACCGTAATAGCGTTCCATTGCCAAACAGGTATAAGTTCTTCAGCCAATTGGATTTCCCAAGGAATCCCATGTTTTTCCGGAATTCCAATTCCAGTCCTTTGTTATAGGCAGAAAGCATATTGTTATAATAGTAGGTTTTGGAATTTTCTGATCGACTCCGCATCAATTCTACCGGGGCATCCAGGTATTTATAATAGGCCGTAATGGAGAGCAGTTCCTCCGCACTCGGGTACCACTCCAAACGGACGTCGGTATTTTCTACCCCCGTGGTAAAAACATGTTCCCCATATACGTTGGCATTCAATTCCGGGATATTACCCCCTACCATTGCGGTTTCCCTGAAATCCGGGCGGATGGCCGTCCGTGAAAATGAGCTTCTAAAATTGATGTTGTGGGTGAGGTTGAGCGTGGCGTTTACAGAAGGCATCCAGCGCACATCCTTGTCAAACACCCCCTTTTGATGCCGGTACAATGGATTATCAATTACAGTAGGATTAAATTCACTCCGTCTGGCAAATGCGGCATCCTGCTGGTTCTTGAGATCGTAATATTCTACACGGACCCCATATACCAACCGTAGGAATCGCCATAAACGTTGATCCATCATGGCATATAGGGAATGGTTCTTCATCCTTCCTTCAAACATGTTTCCATTGGTATAACTGGGAAAATAATAAACTTGGTTATCCTGATCCCCCACGTTGGCATGGTCGGCAAAAATATCATGGTAGGAAAGGAAGGGAACCGTGCTTGCTTCATTTCCTTTTACATAAGAACGCATCATAAACATCACCCTTTCCTGATCATAGCTCTTACGTTTGTCCCAACCTTGATAACCCACTTTGATGATATTTTGGTATTTATCCCCAAAATCGAAACTCTTCGACAAAGCGGTTGCCCAATTGTAGTCCACACCATCCGCTAAGGACCATAGCCTTCCTTCCCGACCCAATTCACCCGACCCAGTCTGTGAGGTGGTATAAACCGCTGGCGTCTGATACCGCATTTTCCCTTCATGCTCTAAAGTTGGGTTATACCGCAACCGACGCTCATCCAAGATCCGCATCTTGCTGTTATTCACGGTGAACATCCCTTCCAATTTGATGCGCCATGGAAAATGGTAGTCCCCATTGATCTGATGCTGTAAAATGGAAAGGGATTCCGGCAATTGATATTGTTCCCTGGCCGGATGAAGATCATCCGATTCCACCGCATCCGAATAGTTCATTCGGTAATATTCCGAGAAATCATCGGCGTAGGTTCTCGAGTAGACATTTTTTATGGCCAGCTTAAATTTTGGACCTTGGATACCAATGTTCCCGATCAAACCGCTGCTGCTATTAAATCGATAGGTCACTCCAGGACCATTATAGCCAAATTTATCGCTATCCATCCATCTCCCAGTTACCTTTCCATCAGGCGAATAATGGATAAAAGTGGCGCCACGTACATTATTGGATTGCCTTAGGTTCTGTTCATTCCGGAAATTCGCACTGGCCACAAATCCCAAACGGATATCCTCCGGGAGATCAAATACCCGGCCTAAGGAAAACCTAAAATTCTGGTTGGGGCTTCCGATATACCTATTCCTTCTAAGAGGTTCAACCGTAAATCGTTTACTCTGCTCGATCGCATCCAAATCCCCATAGGTTCGAGGGTCGGTATGGATGATCAGAAACTTATCCTTAATGGATGGATCGGTTTGTTTCCCTCTTGGGATCACCTCCTTCTGCCGGGCTTCCATATGGATATACCATGGGGTAATCCCCGCCGGAATTTCGGCACTTTTATCATAGAACCCCAGGTACTCATTTGTTTTCCGCTCACCCAATCGATAGAAATCTTTACCTAGGCTCTGGCTATTTCCTCCGGTACCTAGGCTGATACTGGTAAAGTTGCGATCGGGGATGTCCAGGGTATTCACGGAGATTTGTCCTCCGGCAAATTCCGAGGAGACATCCGGCGTAGCAGTCTTGTTCACCACCACTGAGCTCACCAATTCCGTAGGGATGACATCAAAAGCGAAATCGAGTTTAAAGATGGAGGTACTTGGTAAATTCACCCCATCGATCTGGGCCTGATTATACCTGTCCGACATCCCACGAACCACCACCGATCGGTTGTTCACCGTGGTTAAGCCGGTCACCCTTTTCAGTACCTGTCCCATATCGTTGTCGGGTGTCCTCGCGATCTCCTCCGCAGAGATCCCATCGGTTACCGAGGCCGCATTCTTCCTGGCGGCCAATAGCCCGGAAATTGTGGCTTTCTTAAAGGTTGTGGTGACCACCACCTCCTTGATCTTGGAACTGGTTTCCCTCATGGCGAGATCCATCCGGACCATTTCGCCTGCGCGAACCAGTACATCCACGACCTTTTGTGTTTGGTAGGACACGTGGCTGACCATGATGGTATACGTTCCGATAGGGACATCCATGCTGAAGGATCCATCGGCAGCCGTTCGGGTACTATAGCCGTTCTCCTGCAGTTTGATGCTCACCCGATAGATTCCCTTTCCCCTACTGTCCACAATCTTGCCAATGATCTTTCCCATCTGTTGCTTTGAAGTCTTAGCAGCAGATTTTGTATCGGCTACCTTATGGATGACCACGATATTGTTCTTGATGCTATAGCGGTAAGGCAGGTGGGAAAAACAGGCATTCAAGGCTTCTTCCAGCGTGGCGCTGGCCAGTTTAACGGTTACCTTGGCCGATCCGGCGAAGATATTGGCGTCATAAAAGAAATCGTAGCCTGATTGCTTTCTGGCTTCCAGAAGTACTTCCGGGATGCTGGCATTGGATTTAACCATACTGATCCGTTGTCCGTAGGTTTTTGCTGAAACCTGGATCAAACAACAGCAAATGAGGAGCATGCATAATTTCATAATGCGCATGACTTGATAAAAATTCATACTTTTGTTCTTGTATTAAGTTTTCTAAAATTTGAGATTCAGATTTTATGAAGCGTTTACCAGGCGATGTTGTTACGAGCAGCATCGTCTATTTACTTCTTTAAGGGTATTATTTTCGCACTAACAACCTCCTTTCCGATAAGCTGATCTGGAATTGACCCGTGCTGTTCAGCATGTCTATGATGGCCGAAAGGGGTTGTTTCCGGAATATGATACCGGAAAACCGTAGGTTTTCCAGCTCCGCCGGGCAGGATGCTTTCACATCATACCAGCGTTCGATCTCTTTTAATATATGGCCTAAAGAATGGTTCTGGAACTGGAAATCCCCATGACGCCAGGCGATGGCCTCGTCGGTTTTCCCGCTTCTGATATGCAGCTGCTTATCCAGATAGGCCGTTTCGCCGGGATGCATAATGGCCTGCCCTGCTGTTTGCTTACTGCGCACCAGCAATTTTCCACTTGCCAAACTGGTGGTTTCCATTTCGCCCGCATAAGCCCGGATGTTAAAGGAGGTACCCAGCACCTCCACTTGTTGATGCTCAGTTTCTACAATAAAGGGGACTTTTTTCCCTTGCGGATTGCTCGAGCGTGCAGGAGAAGAGGCTACTTCGAAGAAGACTTCACCGCTTACCTGGACTTTTCTTTCCTGCTCCTCAAAAAGGCTTGGAAAACGGATGCTGGAACCTGCATTCAGGTAGGCGATACTACCATCGGATAGTTCTACACGGTACTGCTGTGCATTGCTGGTCGAGATCCGATGGATGCTGGATTTCCTGGAAGGACCTGCTGTTTGGCGATCTTGATAATACGGCAATTTTTTGGGGATATAGACCACGCCATTGGCGGTATAACGTATTTGTATTGCTTGATCTTCAAATGCAATCCATCCTTCCTTTTTGTCCTGAAGCTCTTTGCTGCCTGTTTTCGAGAAGGATAATAGGGCTTTTGTTTGGGCAGCCGGCACATCCTGCTGAACCATTTGCTCTTGGTTTTCTTGCCCATTCCCTATCCCATTGAATTTCCAAATCCAAAAGCTGAAGGCCATCAATAGGAAAATAACGGCTGCCCAGGATATCCATCGCTTATGGATATTATAGACCTTGGTAGGTTTTGCATTATCGGAGTTCATTTTGTTGCGGATGTGTGCATAGACCCGGGCAAGCAGTTCGGCTTCCTCGCCGTGCATAGGAATTTCTTTTCCCTCGTTTTCAATCGGAATTTCTTTTCCCTCGTTTTCAATCGGAATTTCTTTACCTTCTTCCCGATCTGTCAGCCTCAGAAAACAGATCTCCAATCGATCGATCTCCTCTGTTGTACAGGCGGAATGGCTGTATCTTTCCAATAACTTATCAAATTCCTTTTGGGTCATTTCTAACAAATACCTTGATGCGTCTATTAGAAAGGAACGAAATATTAAAAAATGGCTATTGGGAAAATCCGATTTAATAATTTGATAATATTAGATGAATATAAAACGAGTGGTTTTTAGGGTTTTGACAAAGCGTTTTCGGATCTCTTTTAATTGGTTGTTGACGGTATGGGGCGAGGTTTGCAGTTCGGAGGCGATCTGCGCGATGGACTTCTTGTCCTCGAAACGGAGGGTATAGACCTGCCGCATGCGTTTGGGCAATTGGGAAATGGCAATTTCCAGGAGGGTTTCCAGTTCTTGGGTATGGGCCTGTTTGAAGGCCAGGGAAAGTTCTTCCAAGCCCAATAGGCTTTCGGGCAGATTTTCCCAAATTTCATAGAGTATGGGCTGTTTTTTGTTTTTGCGGTAATAATTGAGGACCCGGTTGATGGCCATCCCATATAGGTAGGGATAGATCTCGCCTTGGGGCTGGTATTTCTTCCTTCTTTCCCAAAGGCAGAGGAAAATATCCTGCAGGATATCCTGCGCAGCATCCCGGTCGCTGATCCGCTTGGTTATTTCTTGGAATAATCGGAGGGAATAAGCTTGATAGACTTCCTCAAAAGCCGCCTGGTTATCTTGCTGAATGGCTTCCCAACGCTTTTTATCCAGAGCTTTCATGGATGATTTTACCATAATTTTACTGTAATATTAAATTATATTCATCAAAATTAAAAATTTAGATGTTGTAATCAAGATTATTTTTTTATGAATAAATTTGGGAGGAAGGGGGGTGGGGGGTGGGGAGGGTTTGGGGATCGGGTTGTAGGTTGCGGTGATGGTGATTGTGATGGTGGAGTGATATTATTACTAAAATATTGCGTTTTCTGTATGTAAATGATATGGTTTCGCTGTAAAATCAAGGTTTAAGTATGGTTAAAGCAGGTTTTTAGAATGTTAGGTTACTAAATACATACTTTCAGGTTACTTTCAGTATGCTTTCAGTACGAACTAAACTTGTTACTGCACCCTGCTCGTTATTGCCCACCCCGCGTAATGACACCCTCCGCGTGATGGCACACCCCGCGTGATGGCACACCCCGCGTCATTGCGAGGTACGAAGCAATCTTTGGACTAATCGAAAGATTGCTTCGTCGTGCCTCCTCGCAATGACGCAGAAAGTGCATCCCCCCATCTCCCCCCCACCTCCCTCCATCTCCCTCCATCTCCCTCCACCTCCCACCACCTCCCCCTATCTCCCCTTCCAATTAATTTTAAATTTTAAAACATTTACCTAACTTTGCGGCTACAATAAATTAATAAATCATTTCACCATGCCTTTGCAATTCAATACCGTAAAATTATTTGCTGGATCTGGAACCCAGGAGCTAGCGACAAAGATTTCAAAATCTTACGGAAAGCCACTAGGAGACATGACCTTGTCGAAATTCTCTGACGGCGAAATCCAACCTTTCTACAACGAATCCGTTCGTGGAAGTGATGTTTTCCTGATCCAATCGACCAATCAACCATCCGACAACCTGTTGGAATTATTGTTGATGATCGATGCAGCAAAACGTGCTTCAGCACATTACATTACGGTCGTTGTTCCTTATTTTGGATATGCCCGTCAAGACCGTAAGGACAAACCTCGTGTGGCCATTGGCGCAAAAATGATCGCAAACCTGATCACCGCTGCTGGAGCATCCCGTATCATGACCATGGACCTGCATGCTGCCCAGATTCAAGGCTTCTTTGACATCCCGGTAGATCACTTGGATGGTGCCATCATCTTCGTTCCTTACATCAAATCCTTGAACTTGGAGAACTTGATGATCGCTTCGCCGGATATGGGTGGTTCTTACCGTGCCCGTACCTTCGCAAAATTCTTCAATGCAGAGGTAGTCATCTGTGATAAACGCAGAAAACGTGCTAACGAGATTGAATCGATGTCGATCATTGGTGATGTAACAGGTATGGATGTGGTATTGATCGATGATATCTGTGATACAGCAGGTACCCTATCGAAAGCTGCGGCATTGATCATGGAAAATGGTGCAAAATCTGTTCGTGCAGTATGTACACACGCTGTACTTTCCGGAAAAGCTTACGAAACGATCGAGAACTCCGTATTAACGGAAATGATCGTTACAGATACCATTCAGTTGAATCCTGAAAAAGCAGCATCATGCAGTAAAATCAAAGTGCTTTCTACAGCGGATCTTTTCGCAAACGCCATCAAGAACGTAAATGAGCACGGCTCCATCTCGGATCTTTTTGACGTGAAATAAAGCTCGCTTTATTTCAGTATTTAGTAGTAAGTATTTAGTATAAAGACCTATGTCGGCTAACCTATAGCCGACATTTTTTGTGATATACTTATCCGCCATAGATCAAAGTACTAAGCCGCCATAGGTCTACCTGCTAAGCCGCCATAGGTCTAACTACTAAATACTAACTACTAAATACTAAATACTCACTACTAAATACTGCTACTAATTTTGTTTTTCCAAAACAAAATTAGTAGCTTTGCGCCTCATTATTTAAATTTTATAACAATGAAATCAATTGCTATTAGCGGTTCTGCAAGACAGAACGTAGGGAAAAGAGAATCGAAAGAATTGCGTTACGAGGGTCAGATCCCTGCTGTTCTTTACGGAGGTAAAGAGCAAACACATTTTTCGGTTTCCGCAGCTGATTTGAAGCCAGTTCTATACACTCCAGAAGTGATCTTCGTAGAATTGGATATCGATGGTAAAAAAGCAAAAGCTATCGTTCAAGAAGCTCAATTCCACCCATTAACTGATTTAGTTACACATGTTGACTTCTTAGAACTTTTCGACGATAAAGAAGTTTCTGTAAACATCCCTATTACCTTGGTAGGTACTTCTCCAGGTGTTAAAATGGGGGGTAAATTGGTACAGAAATTACGTAAACTTCGCGTGAAAGCATTACCTAACAACCTACCTCAAGAAATTGAGATCCCAATGGAAGGTTTGGAAGTTGGCAAATCTTACCGCGTTGGTAAAGTAGATTTGAAAGACGCAAAAGTATTGAACAACAGCGACGATACTATCGTTTCAGTTGTTATGTCACGTGCTTTACGTCAAGCAGAGCAAGAAGCAGCTAAAGCAGCTAAAGGCGGTAAAAAATAGTTTTAGTATTTAGTAGATAGTATTTAGTAGTTAGATGTATAACGGCTAGGTATTTTAAACTTAAAAAACTATAAACAATTTAATATTTAGAAATTAGAAAAGGCATCGAAATTCGATGCCTTTTTCATTTTACAAACTGTTCAACTAAATAAAAAAATGTTAATGTAGAGTTTCAATTTTGGTATTGAGACCCGATTGTTAATGTAGAGACTCTTCTAATTTTATTGATTTTGGAAATAAAATATTGTTTTCGAGATGGATATGTTTATGAAGGTCCTGCTCGAACTCCCGCAGCATATCAAAGGATACCCGATAAGTGCTGCAAGCGTCATCTGGAACCGTATAGTTGTTGGTAAGCTCCTTGATGCGTTCAAAGCGGTCGCCTTCGGCCTCATGTTCGTGTACCATCATGCTGATCGGGTTCTTTACGGTTCCGAAGGTAGGGTTTTCCGGTTTTTCCTGATGGCTCTTGGATTCTTCCAAGGCCTCAATGAACGGAAACAGGATGCGTTCTTCCTTTTCCAGATGATGCCCCAGATCCAAGGCACATTCCTCGAACAATCGGTTCACTTCGATCAGTTCGGGATGCCGCTCACCATGTACACGAGCGACCTTGTTCAGGAAGGCTAACAGTACCGGCGTTTTCTCCCGCACATAGCGATGGTGGGTCTTCACGATATAGGAAACCAATAGATCGGACGGCCAGGCACTGAAATCGATGTTCTCCCCGCCTTTCGCGTTCAGCACATCCTCCAGCTCGGTAACCAAGGGGTCCAATGCTACGCCTTTCTTAGCCGCTGCATCTTCTACCGAACGTTGTCCGCCACAGCAGAAATCCAACCCATATTTTGAAAAAACCGCTGCTGTCCTAAAATCCTGCGCAACGATATCACCCATTTTGTTTTTTGCTAATGCTTCCATGTTTTCCTTATTTTTCCCTCTCCTGTAATTAAGAGGTTTTTTTTATATAAAAGGTTCGTTATAGCGATCTATTCGGCAATGATCTTCCCTTTCATGATGCCCGCATGACCTGGGAAAGTACAGATATAATCGTAGGTTCCAGGTTCCAAGGTGAATTCGATCTTCGATTCCTCACCACCTCCGATCAATTTGGTATGCGCTATGATATCCGCCGATTCAGGGATGTACTCTTTATCCTTTGCTTTAAGTGCTGCCTCGGTAAAGGCCGTAATGTCCGTTCCTGCTTTTAAGATCACCAGGTTGTGGCCCATCACTTCTTTGGCCATCTTGCCCACATGCTTTAGGGTAAGGCTTACAGGCTCTCCAGCCTTCACTTTGATCTCGTGGATATTATATTTCATTTGGTCATCACTCTCCACAACCACTTCATTGGAAACCGCTGCCGTGGAGCTTGGCTCTGCAACAGGGGTACCCGTAGTTGTCGCTGATGTTTCGTGATTACTGTGATCCACTGCTGGTTTTTCTTTTTGTTCGCCCGAACCACAAGAGGCAATAAATAGACCTGCGATTGCGAGGCCAGTGAAACTAAATAACTTTTTCATAAGATGTCATTTCTATTTAAGACAAATTTGTCGTTTATGTGGAGATTAAAAAGTGATGCTTGCTACTTTTTAAAATGATCCTAAGCTGATTGGCAAAAAATGGGCTATGGGAAATTGTGTGTAATTCCCTATTTTTGCTGCCATGAACTATTTGATCGTCGGATTAGGAAACATAGGCAGGGAATATGCCGATACCAGGCACAATGTAGGTTTTATGGTGGCAGATGAGCTGGCCAATCAGGCAAGGGTTACCTGGTCTACCTTAAAGCACGCCTATTATACCGATTTCAAGCAGCGTGGGCATCAGGTTTATTTGATCAAACCGACCACTTACATGAACCTAAGCGGAAAAGCGGTGAACTATTGGATGAAAGAGCTGAAGGTTCCGGTGGAGAACGTATTGGTGATCGTGGATGACCTGGCGATTCCCTTTGGATCTTTGCGCATCAAACCCAAAGGATCGGCAGCAGGACATAACGGACTACGCTCGATCGAAGCTACGTTGGGCACGCAGGCTTATCCTCGCTTGCGGTTTGGGATTTCGGATAATTTCCAGAAAGGCCGTCAGGTGGATTATGTTTTGGGACCTTTCGATCCGGATGAGCAGAAGGATCTGCCGGCACATATCGAACATGCCGTGAAGATGGTGCATAGCTTCGTAAATATTGGTATTGAACTCACGATGACGAATTTAAACACGAAATAACGAACAAAAATTCTTCTATTCTTGCCGATTATGGCATTTTATACTAAAAATTATAAGGAAATCCATAAAAGATTTCCTTTTTTCATTGGAAAATTCCAAAATTTTTAGTAATTTTTGGAAAAAGAGAAGGAGAAAACCAATGAGGAAGATTAGCCCCTATATTTCGATACCTGTAGTGATCTTTTTAGTGATATTGGGATCAACAGAAGCTTTTCAGCTGCTGAGTGAGCGGTCTGATTGGGATGTTTTTCTAGGGGTCTTGCTGGTGATCCTTCTGATTGCGGTCGTTTATAATTTTTTCAAATATATCTTTAACAAACCAATTGAATGAAAAGAAACATGATTGCTTTGGGCGCGACGCTGTTCGTTGCCCTGATCGTATGGATTAGTTGTACGGAACGTATTGACGCCGGTTATGAAGGCATTAAGGTGAAACTTTACGGCTCGGATAAAGGGGTTCAGGATGTGAGCCTGGTAACGGGTCGGGTATGGTATAATCCGATCACGGAATCCATCTATGAATTTCCGACCTATGTACAGACCGTGAATTATGAGAATTTTACGGTGAATGCGAAAGATGGATCTGTTTTTACGGTTGATCCTACCCTATCTCTACGCGTGTCGAATGGCAGTACTCCGAAGATCTTTATCAAATATAGGAAACAGATCGATGAGATCTTGGGGAATACGTTGGTGAACCATATCAAGGATGTTTACCGCATTGAATTCAATAAGTATTCTACGGATTCTATTATTAGCAACAGGGAGAAATTTGAAGCGGGTGTTCAGGCGAAGATGATTGCTTTCTTGGAGCAGGAAGGATTTATTTTGGAGCAGTTGACCAGCGGTATTCAGTATCCGGAGGCGATTACGCAGGCGATCAATGCGAAGAATGCAGCGATCCAGAAGGCTCAGCAAGCGGAGAATGAGCTGAAGGTGGTGGAAGCCGATGCGAAGAAGATGATCGTGCAGGCAGAGGCGGAAGCAAAGGCCAATGAACTGAGACAGACGACCCTATCGCCTTTGATTATTCAGCAACAATTTATTGAGAAATGGGATGGCTCTACGCCATTGTATGGAAATAGCCCGGTGATTTTTAAGGAGTTGAAGTAGAGGTAGAGGTATTGCGGAGGATGTTTACATCATTGCGAGGAACCTTACGTCATTGCGAGAGATACGTCATTGCGAGAGATACGTCATTGCGAGGAACGAAGCAATCTTCCCGCATGTCATGCTGAGCGCAGTCGAAGCATCTGTTCGTAGGTAACCGTACAGATCCTTCGACTGCGCTTATGATGAAAAAGACGAAGCTCAGGATGAAAAAGTTCAAAGATTGCTTCGTCGTACCTCCTCGCAATGACGGTGAGGTCTCAATGACAGCGAGGTCGCAATGACGGGGAGGTCGCAATATCGATAAAAAAACCTACTTCGTCATTACCGAAACAGCGCCTTCCGAAGCCTTGTCTCCAAACATATGTTTCGCTGTCTCATCAGGGATATAAGCAACCTCCTTAATATCCTTTACATCCAACCTTGACAACTTCCCAGCTTTCACTTCCTTACCATCTAAATAATACACCGCTTTTTCAGGAAGATTATTCAGGAACTCGGTATAATCCCCCTCCTTTATCAATCGCCTATTGATTCGAATAGGATTCGCATCCCCAGGAAACTTTTTAAAACCTGTAACGACTACCTCCTTTACCCTTCCATGTAGCGAAGGAATAGAATCCTTAGTCACTTTTCCAAGGCCATTAAATCCTAACTTTGTTGTAATCAAAATTACACCATCTTTTCCTCTATCACCATATAAAGCGGTAGAAGATTTATCCTTATATACGGTAATAGACTCGATATTATCCGGTTCAATCCCCTCCCAACTACTTACCGGACTACCATCGACTACGATTAAAGGCTCTCCCCCGGACCCTACTTTACTTCCATTGATCCTAATTTTTGGTTGACCTTCCAGATTTCTGAAAAACAACTTTGAAACTTCCCCAGTTGTACCAACCCCATTAATATTCAATTTTTTCACCTCCGGATCCCCTTGTTTATTTTCTCCTGAATTACTCCCTATGGAAACAGAAAAGGTCTTTGTATGTCTGCCCTTCAATGCATCAAAAGTACTGTTTTCAACCCCTCCTCCCTTAAGGGTAATATAAACTTTCCCCTTATCGGTCTTGGTTGTTCCATCCGTTGGATCATAGATCTCCACAGCTAAAATATTCTTTGGATCAATTTTTTCCAACTCCGCCTCCTCTTTAACCTCTTTTCCATTAACAAAGAATTGCGGACGATCCTCTTTATTCTTATAATTCAATTTAAAATTTTCCGGTTTTACAATCACCATCCGCTTATTGGAACCATCCACATCACTCACATAAGAGGCTTTTCCAGAAACAACCATCTTAACAGAAGGATCGTATGCAATTTTCTTAAGCTGAACAGTATCCCTTTTCACTTCCTTCACCGTATCCTTCGCCCCAATCTTCGGCAAATTCACCACCACCTCATCCAGCATCTTCCCTACATCTGCCTGTTTCAGGTTGTCCACAACAACCTCGATTTTACCTTCCGCCTGGCTTACCGAAAAGGTAATCCCGGCCACGATCAACATCGGGAGCATAAAAGCATATTTGCTCAGCTCCAATTTAGATGACCTTTTTTTGTTCATCATCATAATGCGCTTTTTTAGTGTGTTAAAATTAAAATGATTACTGATGCCGACCCGAGCACCCTGCTTGGTCACATTCAGCAATGAATACTGATAAGTCTGTCGATCCACCCCTTTATCCAGCACCTGTTGATCGGTCAGGAATTCTAGATTCTGACGCACGGCTCTGCGCATGAGCCATACGAAAGGATTGTACCAACAGCTTATCAATACAAACTCAAACAATAATACATCTACACTGTGTTGGCCTTTCACGTGGATGTATTCGTGCTTAAATATATCGTTCAGCTCCAGCTCTTCATGCTGTTGCTGATGTAAATAGATCTTGTTGAAAAATGAAAATGGTGTAATAGGAAATACCACATTCCTGAACAGGTAATCGCGCCACTGGGCAGGCTTCGAATGCCAATGTATCCGAAATAGGCTCAGCAATTGAAGGAACAGCTTCAGGGCAAATACAGCAGCTCCCAATAACAAAAGTCCAGCCAGCAGGTCCGAGAGCGCCAAACTGCTCTGGGTTTCCTCCAGGTCAAAAGGCAGATAAGCCAGCACCTCCCCTTGTGGAAGATCGATCTTTTCTGCAAACCATGCCCTGATGTTCAGAAAGGGATATACAAAGGCATATACTGCGCCCAAAACAAAATAAACCCTGTTGAGGGAATAGAATGTCAATCCTTTCAACAGAAAATGATAGCCCAGGAATAACAGACTCAGCAATAGGTTTACTTGAAGGATATAGGTTAGTAGACTTTCCATGGTTAGTCGCTTTTATGGTACAGGATGTTTTGCTATTATTCTTCGGAAGGATTACTTGCTTTTATTGTTCTGGATCATATCCATGATTTCCTTTAGTTCATTCGGGCTCAGTTTCTCTTCTTTGACGAAAAAGGAAACCATCTCCTTATAGGAGTTCTTAAAATAATCGCCCACAAAAGAGTTCATGAATTTTCCTTTATACTCTTCAGAGCTGATGAGTGGCTCATAACGTTTGGCATTGGCATATTTTACTGGTTTTACATAGCCTTTTCGCTCCAAGTTCCGGATGGTTGATGCCAAAGTGGTATAGGGCATTTCCGAACCCTTCATGTTCTCCAAAATCTCCCGAATAAAGCCGCCATTCAATTGCCAAATGGACAGCATCGCCTCTTCTTCTTGTATCGTTAATTTTTCCATTTTCCTTATTATTTCCTCTAATTTACGAATAATTCGTAGTTCTCCAAGATATTTAACATTTTTTTAATATTTGGTTCAACAGCTAAGTGGCTGAGGGTTAGCGAGACAACTATCAAAAGAGCTATTAAAAACAGCCTTAAATACAGCAAAAAAGGCCAAAATAAGGTTTTCCGAACTTTATGGAAAATTGTCTTAAAATGACGATTATATGTTATTATTATTCAATTTTAACCTCAGAAAATAGAAATCAATTTTATACATTTGTAAGTAAACGTTATATGTTATAATACAATTAATACTAGAAATTTTATTATGTCTGAAACTGCATCTATTAACTTGAATGGATCTACCTTCGAGATGCCTGTCATCACAGGGACAGAGAATGAGAAAGCCCTAGATATTTCGAAACTTAGAGACCAATCAGGATATATTACTTTGGACCCAGGATTCAAGAACACGGGTTCTACAAAAAGTGCTATTACATTCCTAGACGGTGAAAAGGGTATCCTACAATACAGAGGATATGCTATTGAAGATTTAGCTGAAAAATCCACTTTCCTTGAAGTTGCTTATTTATTGATCTACGGAGATCTTCCTTCGAAGGACGTACTGGAGAAATTCCGTGCGGATATTCGTGCGCAGATGATGATCCATGAAGATATGAAGAACTTCTTTACTGGATTTCCTTCCAAATCACACCCGATGGGTCAATTGTCCTGTTTAGTAGGTGTATTGTCTTCTTTCTATCCGGAGTCCTTGAACCCGAACCAAACAGAAGAAGAAGAAAACAAAACCATCATCAATCTATTGGCGAAAATGCCTACGATTGTTTCTTGGATCCAGAAGAAATCATTGGGACATCCGGTAGTTTATCCGAAGAACAACTTCGGTTATATTGAGAACTTCTTGAACATGATCTTCGGAGAGGTGAATCAAGAGAAGACTTTCGATCCTTTGATTATTGATGCGATGCATAAATTATTGATCCTTCATGCAGATCATGAGCAGAACTGTTCGACCTCTACGGTAAGAATGGTAGGATCATCCAATGCGAATATGTACGCTTCGATCTCAGCAGGTATCAATGCGCTTTGGGGACCACTTCATGGTGGAGCGAACCAAGCAGTGATTGAAATGTTGGAAGCGATCAAAGCTGATGGCGGCGATGCAGACAAATATTTGGCAAAAGCAAAAGATAAGAACGATCCTTTCCGTTTGATGGGATTCGGACACCGTGTTTATAAGAACTTTGACCCTCGTGCGAAGATCATTAAGAAAGCTTGTGACGATGTGTTGGAGAAATTAGGGGTTAATGATCCGGTATTGGATATCGCGAAACGTTTGGAAGAAGCAGCCTTGAACGATCAGTATTTCATCGATCGTAAGTTGTATCCGAATGTGGATTTCTATTCGGGAATCATTTACCGTGCATTAGGATTTAACTCGGATATGTTTACTGTATTGTTCGCTCTTGGTCGTTTACCAGGATGGATCGCACAATGGAAAGAAATGAGGGATAATAAAGAACCTATCGGAAGACCTAGACAGGTTTATATCGGTGAGACTTTACGTCCTTATGTGCCTATCTCAGAGAGGTAGATAACACGTCATTGCGAAATTTTACCGTCATTGCGAGGAACGAAGCAATCTTTACACTAATCGAAAGATTGCTTCGTTCCTCGCAATGACGTTTTTATTTAATCATCTCCCTCGCAATGACGCTTTTTTTTGCATTCTCCCTAACCCACTTCTCCCTCTCCCACTCCTCCTTTCTCCCACTTACCCTATCCCACAAAAAAAAGCCTCCCAATTCTTGGAAGGCTAAAAAAAATAAAAAAAATATCTTATCGAATACGAATCTTATCTAACCGTAAACCGTTTCACTACCGATTCCGTTCCGGAACTAACCCTTACAAAATAAAACCCTTCGGATAATTTCTGGTTCACATCAAAACTCAAACTCTGCTGTCCAGCTTCTAAGCTCGAATTATGCAGGTTCAACACTTCATTTCCCAAGGCATCCATAATCTTAATCACTACCGTATTACTCTTGTTCAATTTGAAGTTCACTGTAACCTCTCCAGCAATAGGATTGTACAATACTTTTACATCATTGATTAATTTATCTGACTGCTCAGCCAATAAATTCACTTTTGCGACGTTTCTACTTTTAGATGCCACCATAGCGACCTTATTTGACCTTGTTCCAGCCGTATCAACGGATGAATGAGAGGCTTGCGCATAGCTGAACACGGCCCCTAAAAGGACTATGTTTAATAGTGCATAGCGTGATATTTTCCTCAATTCTAATTTCATCGTTGGTACTTAGATTTCTTTTCTGTGACTTGGTTTAACCAAAAGTAATCATTTAATCCTTAAAACCTAATACAAAAGTAGAGATTTTTCGATTTTTTGACGGGAAAAAATAAATCCTTTAACAATTTTTAACAGGAAATTACGTTGTGCCATAAAAAGTTGTAATTTCGTGCCGTTTTTTATATTCTAAAACATTAACAATTAAGTATGTCCACAGACCATAAACAAAATCTCAACAAAATAAGTTTTGCGGGATTATTAATTAGTTTAGGAATCATTTTTGGCGACATCGGAACATCTCCCCTCTATGTATTCAAAGCAATCTTTAATAAAGGTGAAATCACGGAAATGGTCATCTTCGGAGGACTTTCCTGTATCTTTTGGACGCTAACCCTACAAACGACTGTCAAATACGTATTGATCACCCTCAATGCCGATAACAAAGGGGAAGGTGGTATCCTATCCCTGTTCTCCCTGGTGAGAAGAAGAGCAAAATGGTTGATCATCCCGGCCATCATCGGTGCGAGTACATTGCTGGCTGATGGTATGATCACGCCTGCGATCACCATTTCCTCTGCGGTAGAAGGTTTGGCCATTAAAACGCCAAATTTCCCTACCATTCCGGTCGTGGTACTCATCATTTCCCTACTATTTATCATCCAACGATTCGGAACGAATATAGTCGGCCGGGTTTTCGGTCCGTTGATGTTCATTTGGTTCTCCACCATCGGGATCTTAGGGATCTCCTACCTTGGACATTCGCCGGAAATCTGGAAGGCCTTAAATCCATATTATGCTTACCAATTATTGAGCAATTACCCCAATGCTTGGTTTATCTTAGGAGCCATCTTCCTGTGTACAACCGGTGCTGAAGCGCTTTATTCCGATATGGGGCACTGTGGTAAGTCGAATATCCGCATCTCCTGGATCTTTGTGAAACTGATGTTGATCCTGAACTACTTCGGACAGGGTGCCTGGTTATTGGAACATCAAGGTTCCATGTTGGGTGAAATCAACCCTTTCTATGCCATCATGCCGGATTGGTTTGTGATCTGGGGGGTGACCATTGCGACTATTGCGGCTATTATTGCCAGTCAGGCCATGATCTCTGGATCATTTACCCTGATTGCCGAAGCTGTACGTTTGAATATTTGGCCGAAAGTGGCTATTCGATATCCTAGTGACCATAAAGGACAGATCTATGTCCCATCGGTTAACCTCATCCTCTATTTGGGCTGTATGTTGATCATCTTGGTATTCCGCGAATCCAGCAACATGGAGGCAGCCTACGGATTGGCCATCAACCTCACTTTCATCGCCACAACCATCCTGATGACGGTATTTATGCTCAGAAAACGCATCAACCCTATTTTGGTAGGGCTGTTTGCATTGGTGTATACTACTATCGAATTGGCTTTCTTGGTTGGTAATATCAGTAAGATCACGCATGGTGGCTGGTTGACTTTGCTATTGGCCATTGTATTGTTCGTTGTGATGTACGCTTGGTTCGGCGCTAGGAAAATCAAGAACAGGTTTGTGAAGTTTGTGGATGTGAGGGAGTATTACCCTATCCTATCCGAATTGAGCGAGGATGAAACGGTGCCTTATTTTGCTTCGCATTTAGTGTATCTGACCAGCGCGAATAATATCCATGAAGTGGAATCGAAGATTACCTATTCGATCATCAATAAGAAGCCGAAACGGGCTGATGTGTATTGGCTAGCGCATGTGGATGTAATGGACAATCCGCATACGAGAGAATATAAGGTGACGCAATTGGTCCCTGGAAAGGTTATTCGGATAGATTTTCACCTGGGTTTTAGGGAAGAGCAGAAGATCAGTTTATTGTTCCGGAAAGTGGTGGAAGATATGGTGAAGAATGGGGAAATTGATATAACCAGTAATTATGAGACCTTGAAAAAGCATCATATCCCTGGAGATTTTAATTTTGTGGTACTGGAGAAAGTGATTTCCAAAACGCATTTCTTGAAATGGAATGAGAAAATTATTCTGGAGATCTATAAGGTTTTGAAAAAGTTCAGTTTATCGGAAGAGAAAGGCTTTGGATTGGATAGTAGTTTCGTGACGCTTGAAAGGGTTCCATTGACTATTCCGAATACGGAAGAAGTGAAGTTGAAGAGGTTGTAGGGATTTACTTTCACGTCATTGCGAAACTCTACGTCATTGCGAGGAGGTACGACGAAGCAATCTTTACACTAATAGAAAGATTGCTTCGTTCCTCGCAATGACGATATATTTACTTCCCTTCCTTCCCTAATTTCGAGTGCTTATACCCATACGCGAAATAAATCACCAAACCGATCAACAACCAAATAATAAAAATTATCCAGTTACTTGCTCCCAATTCCGACATCAAGTACAGATTAATCAACACCCCAATCACCGGCAGCAAAGAAAAATTATACTTATAACTCAGCACACTCATTACTGCCCACACCAACCAAAACACAATCACCAGTGATTTATGTAGTAATATCTCCGTAGAACCCATGGTCAACCAATGATCAAGAGTCTCCCCTCCATATCTATACACCAAAAACAATCCCACAAAAAATCCAATCCCCACAATATACTTCCCATTCACATAAGGCACCCTAAACTTAGATTTCTTCGAAATCCCCGAATGGTCCATATACAACACCCCACAACAAACCAAAATAAAGGCGAAGAAAGTACCCACTGAAGTCAGATCCACAAAGAAATCCATCTTAAAGAACAATGCTGGAATAGCCACGACAAAGCCTGTCACGATCGTTGCAAAGGAAGGCGTCTTATATTTTGGATGGATCTTTGAAAAGCTCTTTCCCAACAAACCATCACGGCTCATGGTCATCCAGATTCTTGGTTGTGCTAATTGAAATACCAATAAAGCAGAAGTGATCGCAATAACCGATGTCACCGAAATAATCCCCGCCATATGATCAAATCCCACATAGGAAAACACATAGGCCAATGGATCTTTCACATTCAATTCCTTATAATTCACCATACCGGTCAGCACCAATGTGATCGCCACATACAGGACCGCACAGATCAACAAACAATAGATCATCGCTCGAGGCAGATCCCTTTGTGGGTTCTTACATTCCTCCGCAGTAGTAGATATCGAATCGAAACCAATAAACGCAAAGAATACCGCAGCCACACCACTCATCACCCCTCCTAATCCATTTGGTGCAAATGGCGTCCAGTTCTCCGGTTTTACAAAGAAAATACCACCCAAGATCACTGCCAGGATGATACCCACCTTGATGATCACCATGATATTACTCGCCTTCCGGGACTCCTTGATACCGATATACACCAACCAGGTCACCAAAACCGTGATAATCCCCGCAGGGATATCCAGGATGATCGGCATGCCAGCAATCCGCGGAGCAGTTTCATAGGCTTGTAAAGCGATCTTATCGATGTTCTCCATCTTATCCAGACCAACTTCCAGGAACTTCTGATGCGCATCCAGAGCATATCCCGGTGCCATCGTCATCCATCGGGGGATGTTGATGCCAAAGCCTTCGAGCATGGAAACAAAGTATTGTGACCAGGAAATGGCCACCACCATATTGGAAACGGCATATTCGAGCACCAGCGCCCAGCCAATGATCCAGGCGAACAATTCACCGAAAGTCACATAGGCATAGGTATAGGCACTTCCGGACACAGGAACCGTACTGGCGAACTGTGCATAGGATAAGGCAGTGAACACACAGGCAAATGCGACAAAAACGAACAACATGGAGACCGCCGGCCCCCCGTTATAACTCGCCAAGCCGATGGTACTGAAGATACCTGCACCTACGATGGCCGCAATACCCAGGGATACCAAATCCCTTACAACTAATATTTTTGCTAGTCCCGAACCGCCGTGCTCGGCATCGGACAAGATTTGATCAACGCTTTTCTTACGGAAAAGTCTATTTGCCATATTTAGTTAATTTATTGGGTCAAGGCTACAAATGTGAAAAAAATTATGATAAATACGTGATATTATCCTGAATATACATGTAGATCTCCTTGAAATTTGTTAATTGATTATCCCTATAATTGATCAGGACCTCGGTCAGCGCCTCGTGTTGGCTGGGCTGCGTTTCGAAGGTCCAAATACGTTTTGATATGTTGAATAAGGGGTTGGAAATCTTTTCCACCTCCTTATACTCAAAGATATAGCGCCAAGAGAGGAACTTATCATAGAAATCCATAAATCCTTCCACATCCTCTACCCCCAGTGTTTTCAGGTAAGAACGCAAAGTGGATAGGTTTACATGTTCCAGGTGTTCATACAATCGGCTTACATTGACCAGTTCGTGCTGGATCAGTAGGTGGTCGAGCAGCAGTTCGATGGCAATATGTGCCATAAAGGAGGCGCGAATGGGCAAGCCTTCCAATACGGGTTCCAATTGCTTGCGCAAAACATGGTTATGCTCGAGAAAGAATTCACTACTATGGAAAAGTTTGTCGACTTCCACATGCCGGTACCAACCTTCAGAAATGGCCTGTGTCTGTGGATGGAGGAAAAATTGTTCTTCTTGTTTCTGGGGATGGAAGATATAGCTCTTATCTACATTTTTTAAAAGGTCGGGTAGCAGGGAGCCCAAAACACGCTCCGGCTGTGTCGCATACCGTTCAAAATAGAAATGAGAAAGAAAATTCATATCAACCCAATAACCGAACAATTTATCTGTAAGATACATTTTAATCTGTTATCTTTGCAATTCTTTAATAAAAAATCTTAAGGGTAAACTATGAACTTTGTAGAAGAACTACGCTGGAGAGGCATGCTTCAAGACATCATGCCAGGAACAGAAGAATTGCTAAACAAAGAAAAGGTGGCAGGCTATATCGGCTTCGACCCTACAGGCGATTCGCTACATGTTGGTCATTTAACGCAGATCATGACCCTGATCCACTTCCAACACGCTGGTCACAAGCCAGTAGCCTTGGTAGGTGGTGCAACAGGAATGATCGGCGACCCTTCATTCAAATCAGCGGAGAGAAATCTCTTAGATGAAGAAACCTTACAACGCAATGTGAATGCGTTGAAAAATCAACTTGCAAAATTCTTGAGTTTTGGCGACGGAGAGACCGATGCCAAAATGGTGAACAATTACGATTGGTTCAAGGATTTCAAGTTTCTAGACTTCATCCGAGATATCGGGAAGCTGATTACCGTGAATTATATGATGGCCAAAGATTCTGTAAAGAAACGCTTGGAAGGCGAAAGTGGACTTTCCTTCACTGAATTCTCCTATCAACTAATTCAAGGTTATGATTTCTATTATCTGTGGAAAAATCACAACTGTAAGGTGCAGATGGGTGGATCGGATCAATGGGGAAATATTGTTACCGGTAGTGAACTGATTCGTCGTATCGATCAGGGATCGGCCTTTGCGGTGACTACGCAATTGATCAAGAAATCGGATGGCCAAAAGTTCGGTAAGACCGAATCGGGAGCTGTATGGTTGGATCCGAAGAAAACTTCGCCTTATAAATATTATCAATTCTGGTTGAACGCTACGGATGATGACAGTAAATCGTGGATCAAGATCTTTACTTTGAAACCGAAGGAAGAGATTGATGCGATCATTGCAGAGCATGATGCTGCACCACATTTACGTATCGTTCAAAAAGCATTGGCAAAAGATATTACGATTCGTACGCATTCGGAACAGGATTATGAAACAGCTGTTAAGACTTCGGAATTTCTATTTGGAAATGGCGATTTGAGTTTCTTGTCCAATTTGGAGCATGATGCGGTTTTGGAAGTGTTCGATGGTGTACCTCAATTTGATCTTGCAAAGGATAAATTAGCAGCAGGGATAAATATTCTTGATCTTTTAGCGGTGGAAACACAGGTGTTTCCGTCGAAAGGCGAAGCTAAAAAAATGTTGCAAGGTGGTGGTGTTTCGTTGAACAGAGAGAAATTGAATGATGTGGAGTTGGTGGTTGGAAATGATCAGTTGATCAATGGTAAGTATTTGATCGCGCAACGCGGTAAGAAGAATTATTATTTGATTACGGTTTTGTAAGAAAAAATCTTGGCCCTTTAATAAGGGCCATTTTTTTATGAGGAAATATGCGTCATTGCGAGACTCCCTGCGTCATTGCGAGACTCCCTGCGTCATTGCGAGGCTCCCTGCGTCATTGCGAGGCTACCTGCGTCATTGCGAGGAACGAAGCAATCTTTACACTGATCGAAAGATTGCTTCGTCGTACCTCCTCGCAATGACGTTCTAACTACTAAATACTAAATACTAAATAAAAACCCCATTAATACTTAATAACCGAATGCAATAAATCATGTTGGTTAGTTTGCACTACAAGACCTTCATAAATACAAATCGTTCCTAGCATCTGCGAACTTGGCGTAATACTTATCGTCTTTGCCTTTTCTGTTTCCCCTTGAAAAGAAACCTGCAGTTCCATAACCTCCATACTAAAATCCTGGAATTTCGTCACCTCATTACCAATACTCAATTTCTGCAAGGTATTGCCCTGCTTGATCTGAATATCAACCTTCTTACCCTCCGCAAGATTAGCAAAGCGCAGGGAAGCCATCCTATCCTTTGGCACCACAAAATCATCCTGGGTCACTAGATACTTCACAAACGTACGTCCATAGAGAAAAACAGAATAAAAATTACTGCCCTTAAACTCCATGGCCTTGCTCAACAACACCGTACCATTTGCTTTTGTACTGATTTCAATCGTTCTGTTTCCTGGAAATATGGTTTTAAAGGAAAGGAATTCACCCGGCTGTAACTGCTCATTTCCCTGATTGATTCTTTTGTTGTCCACCGAGAAGTCCAGTCCTGCACCAAAGCCTAAGCCATTGAATACCGATAATGCAGCGAATTCTGAAGGCACATCATTGTACTCATTCATCATATCATCCTTCGCACAGGAATTCAATAGTAAACTGGAACTTACAAATATTAGGAATACAACAATTTGTTGTGTTAATCTCATAGAATTATTATATTATATTTATTCCATACTACGAGTTTGGAAAGCTTATTGCTACATCCTTTTGTTATCAAATCAAAAATACGTACAATTGGAAGCATTCCTATTTTTTTTTAAGTTTGTACAAAGAAAAAATATTAGCCTCATTTAAATGGCAAGACTAAATACATTCAAGAATGGCAGTGGATCGGCTGGGACTAAGAAGACTAAGAATACCACGCTATCTTATCAAAAACGAGCCAAAACAACAGCTACTAAAACCTTCGATCAGATCAATTTTTCGGAAGGACAACGAAAAGCCCTGAAAATATTCGGGTTATTCTTACTGCTTTTGGCAGGGTTGTTTACTGTGGCTTTTGTATCATACCTTTTCACTTGGAAGGCAGACCAAAGCTATATCGCCGCAACTAATGGCGGTTGGTCTACCCTATTCCAAACCGGCGAAGAAATTCAGGACGAAGGAACAGAACTTCCTTTGGTAGAAAATAAATTAGGGAAATTTGGAGCATTATTGGCCAATCAATTCATCTACGAATGGTTTGGAGTGGCTTCATTCCTATTTATCGTGATCCTTTTTGTTACAGGATATAAATTTCTTTACAAAAGATCCATTTTCCCGATCTGGAAAACCTGGGTCTATTCCCTTATTTCCATCATCCTACTTTCAGTAACCTTTGGGTTTATCCAAGATTTCATTGCCGAAACACCACATATCCTAGAAGGTAAGTTTGGTTTTTGGACCAATCAGATCCTCAAGGCACAGATCGGTCAGGTAGGAACTGCAGGGGTACTGATCTTTATTGTACTTACCGCTTTGGTATTGCTCTATAATTATGACCTACGATTGTCTTTCCGTTCCAAAAACTCGGATGAGGAAGAGGATGAGTTAGAAGATGAGGAGGAATTGCTGGAAGACTCCCAAATCAATAAAATCCGTGCAAACAGACAAAACGAGGTGGCTACGCATACCTACAGCTACCCACAACCAGAACCTGAACAAGAGCTAGAAGAGGAGGAAGAACTCACTCCTGAAGAGGAAGCCTTGAGTTTATCTCTTCCGCTACAGGTCAACACCCCAAAACCTACCAATCAAGTTGTTTCCAATACACAGGAGAACGAGATTGAATTCAGTATCGAACAGCCAACATCCAACAATGTGGAAGCTCCAATTCAGGAAGAACCTAGTTTGGTGGTGGAAAAACCGATTGAGGAAAAGCCGATTACGGCCAATGATCTGGTGGAGAAATTTGGAGAATATGATCCGAAACTGGATCTATCCGGTTACCAGTACCCTACCTTGGATCTATTGAAAGATTATGGTACCGGCAAGATCACCATCAACCAACAGGAATTAGAAGGAAATAAGAACCGTATCGTGGAAACCTTACGGAACTACAGCATAGAAATCGAGCATATCAAAGCGACCATCGGCCCAACGGTGACCTTGTACGAGATCATCCCGAAACCTGGTGTCCGCATTTCCAGGATCAAGAACTTGGAGGATGATATTGCCTTAAGTCTGGCCGCATTGGGAATCCGTATTATTGCGCCGATGCCAGGAAAAGGTACCATTGGTATCGAAGTACCGAGCAGTACACCGGAAATGGTTTCCATGCGTTCCATTTTAGCCACTGAAAAATACCAGAAAACGGATATGGACCTTCCTATTGCTTTAGGAAAGACCATTTCCAACGAAGTGTATATTGCCGACTTGGCAAAGATGCCGCACTTATTGGTAGCAGGTGCTACGGGTCAAGGTAAATCCGTCGGGATCAACGCCATCTTGACCTCCCTACTTTTCAAAAAACACCCAGCAGAACTAAAATTCGTGCTGGTCGACCCGAAAAAAGTAGAACTTTCCCTGTTCAAAAAGATCGAAAGGCATTTCTTAGCGAAACTTCCAAACGAAGATGACGCTATTATTACAGATACGAAAAAGGTGATCAACACCTTAAATTCCTTGTGTATTGAGATGGATCAACGTTATGACCTGTTGAAGAATGCGCAGGTACGTAATCTGAAGGAATATAATGCGAAATTTATCAACCGTCGATTAAACCCTGAGGAGGGTCATCGATTCTTACCGTTTATAGTTCTTATTATTGATGAGTTTGCCGATTTGATGATGACGGCAGGCAAGGAAGTGGAAACACCGATTGCACGATTAGCACAGCTGGCCCGTGCGGTAGGTATTCACTTGGTCATTGCAACGCAAAGACCATCCGTGAATATTATTACCGGTACGATCAAGGCCAACTTCCCGGCGCGTTTGGCATTCCGTGTATTATCAAAGGTCGATTCCAGAACGATCTTGGATAGTGGCGGTGCCGACCAATTGATTGGACGTGGGGATATGCTTTTGGCAACCGGTAGTGATCTGATCCGGATACAGTGTGCCTTTGTGGACACACCGGAAGTCGATCAGATCTCCGATTTCATCGGTGGCCAACGGGGATACCCTTCAGCGCATTACCTACCGGAATATGTAGGTGAGAACAGCGAAGGAGGATCTTCATCCGACTTTGACATGGATAGTCGTGACCCGATGTTCGAAGAAGCTGCCCGCCTGATTGTTATGCATCAACAAGGTTCAACCTCATTGATACAGCGCAAATTAAAATTAGGATACAACCGCGCTGGAAGGATAATCGATCAATTGGAATCTGCAGGAATTGTAGGTCCATTTGAAGGAAGTAAAGCACGCGAGGTGCTCTATCCAGACGAATATTCTTTGGAACAGTATTTGGAAACGTTAAGATAAGATGAAGAACATGAAAAAATTACTGTACATAGTACTGGCGGTCTTTATCGCCAACACTGCCTTTGCGCAGAGCAATAAAGCAAAATCTATTTTGGATAAGGTATCGGCGAAATATGATTCCTATAATACCTTACAATCGAATTTCTTGTTGAAAGTAACGCCACGTACCGGAGAAGCATCCACCGTGACCGGTAAGATCTTGGTAAATAAATCGGAAGATAAATTCAAGATCGAATTGGCTGATCAGGATATTTATGGCGATGCAAATACCACTTGGACCGTATCAAAAGAGGTGAAGGAAGTGCAGGTCAATTCGGCTGATGAAGGTAATCAAAAGATCGGCCCTTCCAATATTTTCACCTTCTACAAAAAAGGATTTAACTACAAATATGTAGGCACGAACAATGTGGCCAAAGAAGGAAAGGTAGATGTGATCGATCTTGTCCCTACGGATAAGACCACCAACTACAAGAAGATTACCTTAAGGGTAAACAGCAAATCACATATCCATGATGTAAGTATCCTGGATAAATCGGGCGCCAAATACACATATGCATTTAATGCCTTGTATGTGAACCATGCCATCAGCAATGCAAGTTTACAGTTCAACAAACAGAACTACCCGGGCTACGAGGTAGTCGATCTGCGGTAGAATAGATATTTTATTATAGATTATAGATAATAGATGAGAGATAATAGACCTTAAAAAAAACGAGCATTGCTGCTCGTTTTTTTTTTAAGTCTAAAGTCTATAATCTATAATCTATTATCTCTCATCTAGTAAACCAAGTGGCCGGCGGTACTGGCTCTTACCTGGTCTAAGGTTACTCCTTCGTGCAGTTCCACCAATTTGAAGCCTCCTTCCGGGAGGACGTCGAATACGCCGAGTTCTGTTACGATTTTCTTAACACAGCGGACGCCTGTAAGCGGTAGGCTGCAAGAAGATAGGAGTTTGGATTCGCCGGCCTTATTGACGTGTTGCATGGCAACAATGATGTTCTCTGCACTGGCTACTAGATCCATCGCTCCGCCCATGCCCTTTACCATCTTGCCTGGGATTTTCCAATTGGCAATATCGCCATTCTCGGAAACCTCCATCGCGCCCAGGATCGTCAGGTCGATCTTTCTCGATCGGATCATGCCGAAGCTCATGGATGAATCAAAAAAAGCTGATCCGGGTAAAGTTGTAATGGTCTGCTTTCCAGCATTGATGTAATCGGCATCTTCTTCACCTTCAAAAGGAAAGGGTCCCATCCCCAACATGCCGTTCTCACTCTGCAGGACCACCTGCATCCCATCTGGAATATAATTCGCTACCAAGGTAGGAATCCCAATCCCTAGGTTGACATAGTATCCGTCCTTTATCTCTTTCGCAATTCGCTTTGCAATTCCAAATTTATCCAACATAGCTTAGCATTTTTTAATGATCATTGCACTGGCTCCACCGCCACCATTACAGATAGCAGCAAGCCCATAATTTCCATTCTCCTGATGCAGCACCGAACTCAAGGTCACGATGATCCTTGCTCCTGAACATCCCAGGGGATGCCCTAGAGCCACCGCTCCTCCATATACATTGATCTGGTTGGTCGATAGGCTCAACAGCTTTGCATTTGCCAAGGCAACTACCGAAAAGGCTTCGTTGAATTCGAAATAATCCATATCATCCATGGTTAGGCCTGCTTTCTGCAAAACTTTCTGCGTAGCAATGGCTGGCGTGGTGGTAAACCATTCTGGTGCCTGCTCCGCATCGGCATAAGCAATAATCTCTGCGATTGGCTTTAAGCCCAATTCCTTCATTTTCTCTTCGCTTACCATCAATACTGCTGCTGCACCATCACTCAAGGTAGAAGCATTTGCCGCCGTAATGGTTCCATCCGGTTTAAAGGAAGGACGCAATTGGCTCAATTTCTCAAAATTGACCTGTTTATATTCTTCATCTTCCGAAACGACCACCGTTCCTTTACGACTATTGATTTCTACCGGAGTAACCTCCTTTGTAAACTTTCCGGATTCCCAAGCGATCTTGCTACGGGTATAGGATTGGATGGCATATTCATCCTGATCCTCGCGTGAAATGCCGTATTTCTCGGCACAAACCTCTCCACAATTTCCCATGGCCTGGTTGGAATACACATCGGTTAATCCATCTTTCGCCAATCCATCGATCAATTTCTGATCGCCATATTTTGCGCCCCAACGAGCAGCAACATCATAATATGGCACCTGGCTCATGCTTTCCATCCCACCGGCTACCACCACATGGGCATCGCCCAATAGGATCTGCTGGGCAGCAATGGAGATGGCCTTCATGCCACTGGCACAGACCTTATTGATGGTCGTTGCTGGGATATGATCCGACAAACCGGCAAATTTCGATGCCTGGCGAGCTGGTGCCTGTCCTAGATTGGCCTGTAGTACCGAACCCATATATACTTCATCGATCTGTAATGCATCGATTCCACTTTCTTCAATAACAGCAGAAATAGCTTTTGCACCTAATTCTGTGGCAGAGATACTGGATAAAGCACCTCCAAAACTGCCCATGGCAGTACGTTTTGCGGCTACAATAAATACGCGTTTATTCATCTTCTTTTTGTCTTACTGTTCGTTGTTCAATTCTTTTTTCGTATTGCTCTCCTTGGAAAATACGTTGTACAAATACACCCGGTGTATGGATATGATTAGGGTCCAACTCCCCTACTTCCACCAGTTCCTCTACCTCAGCAATCGTGATCTTTCCGCACATAGCTACCGCATGGTTAAAGTTCTGTGCTGTACCTCGGTAAACCAAGTTACCCGCTGTATCGCCCTTCCAAGCTTTTACCAAGGCGAAATCTGGTTCAAAGGCGTATTCCATCAGGTAATCCTTCTCTACCCCGTGGAAGGTAAACCGACGAACTTCCTTGCCTTCTGCCACCTCGGTTCCAACTCCTGCAGGGGTATAGATTACCGGAAGCCCATAGCCCCCAGCCATTAGTCTAGTTGCCAAAGTTCCTTGCGGGATCAATTCTACCTCCAGTTCCCCATTCAGCATCTGTCTTTCAAATTCTGCATTTTCGCCCACATAAGAAGCGATCATTTTCTTTACTTGTTTTTTCTGTAATAATAGGCCGAGACCAAAATCATCAACCCCCGCATTATTGCTGATGCAGGTCAGGTTGCTCACGCCTTTTTCCAATAAAGCACTGATCAGGTTTTCCGGAATACCGCATAAGCCAAAGCCCCCTAGGGACAGGGTCATGCCATCCTCAATATCCTGAATCGCCTCCTTAGCATTTGAAACAGTTTTGTTTATCATGTATAATGAGATTAGAATCGCAATTGTCTCGGAAACCAAATATTATTTCAATCCCTTTACAATTGGCTTACAATTTCGGCTGTAAACCCACTTGCGATTTCGCAGTTTATAATTTTTATAAATTTAGTGAATTATATTCAAATGCGTTTGAAGTCGGAACATTTAGTATTCATTGAATCAGGAAGTTAATTTATTACACACTTGGCATCAAAATGCATCTGCTATTAGCAATGATTAAACAGATATTCTATTTTTTGGAAGGATTGTCAATTGGGGGAGGATATAATTAAAATATTTTCTTTACAATATCTAATTAAATTGCTAAACTTGATTAAATAAGACAGTAAAAAACAACTTAAAAATATGCGATTTTTATCCTTTCTATTATTGTTTTGGGTGCTAAGCCCTGCCGTTCATGGTCAAACGCTACAACAAAAACTTCGGACCACTACCTTAGATAGCCAATTTGTGGTACTCAACGTACAATCGAGATCCCAGGATGCAGATTTCAAAATCATTAGAAAAAGTAACTTGGATATCATCCGTCAGAACGTGAGGGACTCCCTGAGCAAATACAAAAAAACGATCAATGAACTGAATGGTTCGGCATCGAACGCTGCTGGTAATATGCAGTCTTTGAAGGATTCTGTTCAGAACCTTTCTACCGCTTTGGCAGCAGAACAGAAAAAAACAGATAGCATTTCCTTTTTAGGGATGGATTTCGCAAAAGGAACCTATCATACCATGGTCTGGGCCATTATCATTGCCTTAGGTGCTGCGTTTTTTGGAACCTTAGTGGCGTTCAGAAAATCGAAAGTGGATACCGTGGATAGTAAGAATACCGTAGATGAACTGCAAGAGGAATTACAGACCCTGAGGAAAAAAGCTATGGAAAGAGAACAACAGTTGAAAAGACAGTTGTTGGATGAGCAGTTGAAGAGGAACAGCTAAGGAGTATTTAGTAGTGAGTATTTAGTATTTAGATATGAAGCCCCCTTTTTGGGGGCTTTTCACTTTTCTTTAAAAATCAATTTACAGGGGTAATCGTATACCCTAGTGATTCTAACTGTCTAAATACCGAGGTACTTTGGTTCATTACGCATGAGATATCGAAAGTAATCACGCAACTTTCTTTTGTTATAGCTCCGATGATACCTTTAACAATCAAGTCTGTCCTCTTTTTCTCAATATCCGGATGTTCATATCTTGAATTTAAAAATTTCGAAGTTTTATAGAGTGAGTATATTCCCTGTATATCTTCTTCGTAGTAGAATTCCGCTTTTGAAGCAAGCATCTTCTTGATCTCTTGCTCATTATTAAGCACATACTCCATTTCATTTGACCAATAATCATTACCATAATCATTTATAATAGAAACAGCATCTTGGATCGATAAGAGTTCCTTCACAGGGATACTGTACTGTTCAGCATATGCTCTAAATAGGGACTCAGTATAATTAGCATGGTTGCACTCGGGGTACACCGCTTTGGAAAGCACATTATAGGCATAAATTGGTTTGTAGATATTAAGTGTCTTCTCGTCTACTTGTACTTTACTTGACTTCTCTGTCACTATCCTATATGTTTTTGAAGAGAGTATTTTGTTTAGAGTTGATTTCGAATCATTTATCCGTAACAACTTTTCTGTCTCTCCGGCCGTTTTAGGATTATTGATGCCTGTCTCGGTATAATAAGCTTTTATCTCATGCGAAACATTTTTCATTTTGCTCATTAATGAACTGCTTTCTCCACAGAGACTTGGCGTAGTCAGCACTATGTATGAATCGTTTTTTAGACCTTTACCACTAATTTTCCATAACAAAGAATTTGCTATCGGCTCTTGTGCATTGGAATGGCTGGCAGTTAAGAGTCCCATCATAGTTAAAATCATGCAGTAAACTATTTTCTTCATATGTTTTTTGTGTTACGTTCGCTTGAAAAAAACCTATATTTTTCAAAATATTATTCTTTTAAATTCAATGAATTTCTTTATTTGGTTAATTGCAATTAAAATTACAAATTATTTACCATAAGAGTAAATTTATTAACTGTTTAAATACAAATAAACTTCAACGGTATTAAATTCCCACAATCAAAATTTATTGATAATTTAGCGGATAAACTTAAACCCGAAGGGAATCTCAAACCAAGGTTCCTTCAAAACAATTTTAAATCCGAAAATACCGCATGAAAAAGCTCTTATTATTTTTGCTATTGACCACTATTATCCAAGTCCAGGCACAACAGAAACCCAACATCGTTCTTATCCTAGCCGATGACCTTGGCATTGGGGATATCGGTCCTTATGGGCAACAAAAGATCAGCACCCCAAACCTGGATAAATTAGCAGCCGCTGGAATGAAATTCAGTAACTTCTATGCCGGAACCTCCGTATGTGCGCCTTCAAGATCATCCCTTATGACAGGGCAGCATACCGGTCATACCTATGTGCGCGGAAACAAAGAGATCGAGCCCGAAGGGCAAGAACCTTTGGCAGATTCCATCCGTACATTTGCCATGATCCTCCAAGAACACGGCTACAAAACCGGAGCATTCGGAAAATGGGGATTAGGCATGGTGGGCACCTCCGGAGATCCGAACAGAAAAGGTTTTGATGAGTTTTACGGCTATAATTGCCAACGACAGTCCCATCGTTATTTCCCTACGCATTTATGGCATAATGATAAGCGTGTCGAACTGGAAGGAAATGACCTCACAAAAATGGCTACCTATGCACCTGAAATGATTCAGGAACAAACATTGGCATTCCTAGACAAAAACAAGGATCAACCTTTCTTTCTATTCGTACCAACGGTTCTTCCTCATGCCGAGCTAACAGGTCCCGAGGATGAGTTTTTCAAGAAATATGAGCATGCTTTTGCGGAAAAACCGCATAAAGGAAATGATTATGGACCAAATGCAACTGTCCCAGGATATGCATCAGTCGCTAAACCAAGAGCCACATTTGCGGCTATGGTAAGCAGAATGGATCATTATGTGGGCGAGATCATGGACAAATTGGATCAATTGGGATTGAGTGAAAACACCATTATAATTTTTACCAGCGACAATGGAGCCCACCGCGAAGGTGGAGCCGATCCGGTATTTTTCAACAGTACGGCGGGATTGAAAGGGTTTAAGCGAGATCTTTACGAAGGAGGGATCCGTACGCCCATGATCGTGAAATGGCAGGATAAGGTGGCAGCGAATAGTACCACTGATCATGTATCAGCTTTTTGGGATATTTTACCAACCGTTCAGGCAATCGTAGGTGATAAAAAAACAGAAAACACCGATGGAATTTCGATGTTACCGACCCTATTGGGCAAAGGTAAACAGCAACAACATGATCAATTGTATTGGGAATTCCACGAAGATGGCGGTAGACAGGCCGTTCGGTATAAGAACTATAAACTGATCAAGTTTAAGGTGAAGGATCCTCAGAATAGTTATGTTGAACTCTATGACCTGGAAAAGGACCCTCAAGAGAAAAATCCGCTCAAGAATGATAAGCTAAGCAAGAAATTGCTTAAGCTCATCGAAACGGAACATGTGGAAAGTGCTATTTTCCCTCTGCTAAAATAGCCAGTTAGCATCTGTATTTTTACTTATTTGGTTCGAGTTGATAGTAAATTGCAAGTAGAATATAAGTGCGTTGTAAGTGCATAAAGGCACTTACAACGCACTTACAACTCACTTACACCTCACTTGGAGTAAGAAGACAAAATATGTCAAGTGTTGCTTGTCAAAGTCCTGCTAATTAGCAAAAGCCGTAATTATCCTTTATTTCCTTGCTGTTTCAGATCATGCTCCAGATACCCCCCTTTCGGGCTATCCACAACGATCTTTGCAGCATTCGGATTTCCTCTTACAATCCATCTCACCTTTACTGCTGAGGTCCCTTCAATGGTCGGTACCTCGATCTGTTCCGGTTTAAATTTCTGCTCGATGGTCTCATTGAAATCCGCATTCATCACGCGCATCCCCGTCACCACCTTCGCTCCTTCCAATCGGATATGGTTTGGCCTTTCAATCCGATACCGCACATCATGGTCTGAATGCGTCGGAATGATCCGGCTGTTCCAAACTGTTGCATTCACTTCATAAAGATTGCCTCCCAAGGATTTCACATCGGTTTCCAAGACTTCCAATTTTGGCATATGATAGGCATGATAGATGGTAAAAGCAGCATTCCGATGCGCATCCTCCATCAATAAAAACCCGGGATGGTTTCTGGTATAGTTCTTCTTCGCCCCACCGATCTCAATCTTTCCGTACTGCGGATGATCATATTCCTTCCAAGGCACGTACGCATCGCCAAACATCAACAGTTTATCAAACTCGTAGTATTCATCACTCTGCCGCATCCCCTCCGCTTTCTCATTGAACAATTTATAATTGGTCATCAATTCATTGGAAAAGGTAAAAATTCCACGCGTCAAGGCCAAAAAATCGATCTCGCCACCAAAAACAGTGTATAAATCCTTATGGATGACGATATAATTGTATCCAGGGAGCATCTTAGCACCCGTGGTTCCCAGGGCATCATACACCTGAACATCCTTTCTCGAATAGAAACGTTCATCTTCCGCAGCACCCGGACCACGAAGGATCATCCCGCCATAATTATGGTAAGATTGGGCGCCGGCAATATTCGGATGGGCGTAGATAAAATTCTTTACCGCCTGCGTTTCAGGCAAAGTGCCCGGATAGTACAAAGCACCTCCCTGCACATAGTTTGGTTGCCAGTTCCATCCCCAATCCCTGTTCGGGTCATAGGTGCCGGTAATGTCCTCGTTCACCAATCCGTCTCCATCGTTATCTATCCCCTCAAATCCCAGGAGCTCATAATCGCCTACCTCTCCGGGCTTCACGATGATCATCCGATTCGGATTGTCCGGATCCACCTTATATCGACCCGTCTTGGACTTCCGGCGCATCATCACAATGTGGCCATCACCATCAAGATCATCATATAGATCCTCCGCCACTAAGCCATCGCCATCGTTATCAAATGGTCTTCGCCCCGTCCTGGAGGAGTGCATGGTATTGGGTTCATAGATAAAATATTCTCTGGAATCTGGATTGATGGTCGGTGCTATATAAAAGACCTTATCCTTCAATAATTCTTTGATGAAAGGTACCGCATGGTAATTCTCGGCCAGGTACCAGGCTGTATACATCGATATTTCGGAACCTTGCAGTTCATTGGCGTGGATATTTCCATCGATCCACATGGCCGGTTTCCGTTTCGCATCCCCCTCCTTAAAATCTGTAACGGTCAACACGAAAATATCCCGGCCTTCATAGCTCTTGCCAATGGATTCGTATTTCACCAAGTTCGGATAAGCTTTTTGAAGATCCTTATAGAACTGTTCCATCTGTTTCAGATCGTGGTACCTATTCCAATTCATCGGAACTTTCGGGTTCGAAGGCGAGCCCACCGCGCGAAGACCAGCAATTTCTTTCTGACCTTCCTCGGATTTCTGTTGTGCCATCCCCAGGCTCAAACTCAATGTTAACGCCAGGGTCAGTATGTTATATCTTAATTTCATGGAATTTCTAGCTTATAGGGTTATATCAATGGTTTTCTCTCCGGCAGATGGACAGCCAACGGTCAATTGTACCTTTCCTTTGCCCTTAACCAACCAGGAAAAATTGGTCGAACCTCCTGCAGCCAACGTTGGATACAGCTGCAAGCGTTTGCCACTTAGGAATTTCTGCGATTTCTGGATCTCCAGAATGGATTTCATTTTGGATACATGCTTGATCCTATCCGCAATTTCTGGATAGACAGGCATAGCACCGGTATTGAATAGGCGTATTTCTATACGGTACACATCATCGCCCAGGTTGGACACTTTTGGTGCACTGAACTCCAATTTGGCCATCGCTTTGGTCAATTTGATGATAAAGTCCGCATGCAAGCGTCCAGATTCTTCCAAATGCTCGATTGGAGGATTCTGCCTGAATTTATCCACCACTCCCCCAACTTCTACTTCCTGTCCTGGAAAATCAGGATGATCAATTTTTGTCCAAGGAAGAATTGCCCCTTGGATCTGCTTCGCCCGAACCCAATTGGCAAACCTATCCTCATCCTTTAACCCTTGGTTAGGCGGCGCTTTTTTACTGGTATCGGCTTGACTTGGAATCCACCAAGATGGTGTTACAAAACTGAATTTACCGGTATGGTAATATACCGTACTGGAAAAGTTACCTCTTCCTGCTGGCATTTTAGGCGCATCGCCCAAGCTCTTCATATCTTTATTATAGAGTTGGCTGATAATGGCCGAAATCTGAGTATCATTGCTCGTCCAGGATTTGGTGATCCTTTCGCCCGCTTTACGGGGATCGAACTGTTCCGGAACAGAAAGGTTGTTCTGCAGCCCAAAATGTAGAACGGTCGCGATCTGCGGATGTTCAAATATCAGGTCGATGATGGCGCGGGTTTCCGGCTCTGAGGCGGCATAATCGCCGGTTTCATGCTCGAAGAAAGGATATTCAAAAGTAAAATTACGATCGATGTTCACCCCTCCAAGGCCATCTTCTCCAAATAGACCATCTTGATCTGTATCTAAACCTTCTTTAAATAACTCGTAGGACCCCGTTTCAGATTTCGTACGATCAGCAACTACCATCAGGTCCGGATGTTCGGCATGTGACCGAAAAGGACCAGCAGGTAATTTAATACGCATCTGCGAGATGACGCCATCCTTATTCAGGTCTACATTCGGATTTTCATCTATTCGACCATCACGGTCGTTATCGATCTGTCTGCCATTCCCTGAAGCCCAATCCAATGACTGGACATTCCTTTTATACGCATCTACATTCAAAACCGGTACGATCCAAATGGATTTATCCGATAAAAGCGTCTGCAATTCAGCAGCAGGTAGCGCCAGAATATGCTTGGCAACCGATAAGGCATTAATAGATCCGGCTAGATGTTTACCGTCTACCCCTGCAACGATCAACAAAGTAGGCTTTGCCTCCTTGCTGGATTGAATCTTTAACACAGGGATCTGTTCGCCGGAAAAGGATTTTCCAATACTAGCCTGTTCAACAAGCTTATTGGAACTGATGGATTGGATTTGTCCTTTGAGCGCATCGTAGCTTGGGTAATTCCATTGTGCGCTAGCTCCCAAAGGAATACAGGCAAGACAAAGTCTTAGAAACCAATATTTCATAATATTTAGGTGTTAGTTCTTCATAAAACTAATGATTTTCCGTAATTCAACAAATTAGCGGGGGTAACTTATTTGTTATGTGAATTTTTTAATAAATGCTTTCAGTAAATCAAGAAATTAGCCTATTTAAAAAGGGTTTTACAGGGTGAAATTTAGACCGAGAAAAAAAATAATAATTTATTATGCATATCCCTTTTGTTTTAAGGAGATAAAACTTATTTTTGCATTCCAAAATACAGTGCGTAAAAACGCTGTAATTAAATTGATTAATAAATTTTAGTCCCTATAATATGCCCAATATTGGTAAAATAGCGCAGATTATCGGCCCAGTAGTTGACGTCAACTTTGCCGACAATGAAAATCTTCCTAAGATTTACGATGCATTGTACATTGAAAAAGACAATGGACAACGTATTGTATTAGAGGTTCAACAGCACTTAGGTGAGGAACGTGTTCGTACAATTGCAATGGATGCTACCGAAGGTTTAGTTCGTGGCATGAAAGTAGTTGATACTGGCGCTCCGATCAAAATGCCTGTTGGTGAAGAAATCAAAGGTCGTGTATTTAATGTTGTTGGTGATCCAATTGATGGTATCCAAGCATTGAACAAAGAGAATGGTCGTCCTATCCACAATGTACCTCCTAAATTCGAAGATCTATCAACAGAATCTGAAGTACTTTTCACAGGTATTAAAGTTATCGACTTGTTAGAGCCTTATGCTAAAGGTGGTAAAATCGGATTGTTCGGTGGTGCCGGTGTTGGTAAAACGGTATTGATCCAAGAATTGATCAACAACATCGCAAAAGGTCACGGTGGTCTTTCGGTATTTGCCGGAGTAGGCGAGCGTACTCGTGAGGGTAATGACTTATTGCGTGAGATGTTGGAATCAGGTATTATTAAATATGGTGACCATTTCATGGAAGGCATGGAAAAAGGCGAATGGCCTTTGGAAACTGTTGACTTGGAATTGATGAAGGATTCGAAATGTACGTTCGTATTCGGACAGATGAACGAGCCTCCAGGTGCACGTGCGCGTGTTGCTTTATCTGGACTAACTGTTGCGGAATATTTCCGTGATGGAGATGGCGAAGGTCAAGGTCGTGATATCCTTTTCTTCATCGATAACATCTTCCGTTTTACACAAGCAGGTTCTGAGGTATCCGCTCTATTAGGTCGTATGCCTTCAGCAGTAGGTTACCAACCAACACTTGCTACCGAGATGGGTTTAATGCAAGAGCGTATTACTTCCACTAAAAACGGTTCCATCACATCTGTACAGGCGGTTTACGTTCCTGCGGATGACTTGACTGACCCTGCACCGGCGACAACTTTCGCCCACTTAGATGCAACTACCGTATTATCACGTAAGATCTCTGAGTTAGGTATCTACCCAGCGGTTGACCCATTGGATTCAACTTCTCGTATCCTTTCTCCAGCAGTATTAGGTGATGAGCACTACAATACAGCACAACGCGTTAAAGAAATCCTTCAACGTTACAAAGAACTTCAGGATATCATCGCTATCTTAGGTATGGATGAGCTTTCTGAAGAGGATAAATTAACGGTACACCGTGCTCGTCGTGTTCAACGTTTCTTATCTCAGCCGTTCCACGTTGCGGAACAGTTTACAGGTTTGAAAGGTTGTTTAGTAGACATCAAAGACACCATCAAAGGATTCAATATGATCATGGCTGGTGAGGTTGATGAATACCCAGAAGCATCCTTCAACTTAGTAGGTACCATCGAAGATGCTATCGAAAAAGGTAAGAAACTATTAGCAGAAGCAGTTTAGTTCTAGATATTAGATAATAGACATTAGATTTAAGACTCTGTTCAAAAGAGTAGAGTCTTAAATTGTTTTTCAAGGTCTACTATCTTATATCTCAAATCTATTATCTAAGCACAATGAAATTAACAGTAATTACTCCAGACAGATTAGCTTTCGAAGGCGACGTAACAGCCGTTACAGTCCCTGGTTCGGCGGGATCCTTTCAAATTTTGAAGGACCACGCGGCTATTGTGTCTACGCTAGAAGATGGCAAGGTCATTATTAAGAACAACAATATTGAGCAGGTCATTATTATTAAAGGTGGTGTGGTCGAAGTAAAGGAAAACAATATCATCATTCTAGCGGAGGGAATAGCCGAGCAATAGATAGATAAATTCACAAGATAATGTAGCCCTTATGACTTCAAGTTTTAAGGGCTATTTTTTTTGTGTTTTACCTAGGTTTTCCCCGTTTTAGGAAGAATTTTCCGAGTTTTTGGAAAAACTAAAAAAAATCAAAAGTATACCAATTTTAATATTAGTCTACTAACCACAAAACTAAAAATGATAGAATTCCAATTTTTACAAAATAAAATTTTAATGAATTAAAATATTCGAAATAAAAAACTTTATCAAAATACTTTGTTTGGCTATTGTAAAGAATTTTAATTCGACCTAAATTAACAATCGGAAAAGAAAGCAGGCATTATGCAGTATTATAATCAGGAAACACTCATCTATTTAAATGGACAATTCGTAAAGGCAAATAATGCCGGAGTTGATCTATTCGGTCAGTCTTTACATTATGGTTATGGCGCCTTTGAAGGACTGCGTGCCTATAGTACCCATAACGGTACCCGCATCTTCAAAGCGGAGGAGCATTTCGAACGCTTACAGCAATCCTGTAAAGCCATCGGACTACCTTACACCTGGGACAATAGGGAGCTGATCGAAAAGACCTATGAGCTTTTAGAAGTAAACAACCTAAGGGCGGCCTATATACGGCCATTGATCTATTCCGGATCGAACATGCACCTGACTGCATCCGATCATGCCAATATCATGATTGCGGCCTGGGAGTGGGGGCCTTATCTTGGACAGAATCTCATCAAGGTGAACATCTCCAAGATCGAACGACCAAATCCAAAGTCCTTCCCGACCAGTGCGAAGGTTTCTGGACAATATATCAACTCCATTTTGGCAACCAGTGATGCGATCCAAAAAGGCTTTGATGAAGCTTTGTTGACTGACCAGGATGGGTTTGTGGCCCAAGCATCCAGCGAGAACTTATTCATCGAAAAGGATTTTAAAATATACACCCCTCCTTTGGGGAATATCTTCCCAGGAATTACCCGAGAAACGGTCATTGCTATCTGTAAGAGCCTTGGCTTTGAGATCATCGAAAAAAGATTATCGGTAAAGGACATTTACGAGGCCGACAGCGCCTTTTTGAGTGGTACCGCAGCAGGGATTATAGGAATCAAACAAGTAGACGATGTGGTATTCCCGGAAGAGTGGGAAGACAGCATCGGATCATCTATCCAACGAAAATATAAAAACTTAGTATTAGAGCAAGAGAATTATGAAGTCATCATCTGATAACCAGCAGGGAATCAACAAGTACAGCCGCATCTTCACACAAGATGAGACACAACCAGCAGCAAAAGCCATGTTATATGGGATCGGTCTGACCGATGCGGATATGGAAAAAGCGCAGGTCGGTATTGCGAGTATGGGTTATGATGGGAATACCTGTAACATGCACCTGAACGATCTGGCAGCCGTGGTAAAAAAAGGTATTTGGAACCATGACCTGGTCGGGTTGACTTTTGGAACTATTGGTGTCAGTGATGGGATGAGTAATGGTACTGATGGGATGCGCTATTCCCTGGTATCACGCGATGTAATAGCAGATAGTATCGAGACGATCTGTGGCGGTCAATACTACGATGGTGTTGTAGCCATTCCGGGATGTGATAAGAACATGCCAGGCGCTATTATGGCGATGGGAAGATTGAATCGACCGGCCATAATGGTATACGGTGGAACCATCGCTCCTGGACATTATAAAGGGGAAGAACTGAATATCGTATCGGCATTTGAAGCATTGGGCAAGAAAATAGCTGGAACGATCTCGGATGAGGATTATGATGGCGTGATCCGTCATACCTGTCCGGGTGCAGGAGCATGTGGTGGTATGTATACCGCCAATACCATGGCATCGGCGATCGAAGCCATGGGTATGAGCTTGCCTTACTCCTCTTCTAACCCTGCCACTTCAACCGAAAAACAGAAGGAATGTCTGGAAGTGGGTAAATATATCCGCATCCTATTAGAAAAAGACATCAAACCGACCGATATCATGACCCGTAAAGCATTTGAGAATGCGATGCGTATCATCGTGATCTTAGGCGGTTCTACCAATGCCGTGCTGCACTTTATTGCCATGGGACATGCGGTAGGCGTAGAAATTACTCCGGATGATTTCCAACGCATGTCGGACGAAACTCCGGTATTGGCAGATTTCAAACCATCGGGTAAATTCCTGATGCAGGATCTACACCAATATGGTGGTATCCCGGCGGTTATGAAATACTTGTTGGACGAAGGTTTATTACATGGCGACTGCCTAACGGTTACCGGAAAAACGGTAGCAGAGAACTTGGCGGAGGTAAAATCGATCATCGATTACAACCAACCGATCATCCATGCGTTGAACGATCCGATCAAAGCTACCGGCCATTTACAGATCCTTTACGGAAACTTGGCAGAAGAAGGTTCTGTGGCTAAGATTTCCGGAAAAGAAGGCGAGAAATTCACAGGTCCTGCCCGTGTATTCGATGGGGAACATGATCTGGTGAAAGGATTGGAAACCGGACGTATCAAATCGGGTGATGTAGTCGTGATCAAAAACGAAGGCCCTAAAGGAGCACCAGGAATGCCGGAAATGTTGAAACCAACGTCTTTAATCATCGGTGCTGGCCTTGGAACTTCCGTGGCCTTGATTACCGACGGTCGCTTCTCCGGTGGTACCCACGGATTTGTTGTGGGCCATATCACCCCTGAAGCCTACGAGGGTGGCCTGATCGGATTGGTACAAGACGACGACATCATCGAGATCGACGCCGTCAACAATACGATCAACCTGAAAGTCTCCGACGACGAGATCGCTTCCCGCAGAGCAGCTTGGCAACAACCTGCCCTCAAAGTAAGCAAAGGCGTTCTTTACAAATACGCCAAAACAGTCGCCAATGCATCGAAAGGGTGTGTGACGGATTTGTAATTAGATAATAGATGTTAGATAATAGAGGATAGACCTGAGGTCGCTCACAAAATCAACATCAGATTACAATTTAGGTAACCTCCGGTAGACAAGACATTAGGAGTAAAAAAATGAATAATAAATTATAGAGTGATATCGTAGATAATAGTTAATAATAAAAAAGACAAATAGAAAGAGAATCAAAAAATAAATTCACTGATAAACAAAAAAAAGCATCTAGTGCACTATCTAGTATCTCAAGTCTATTGTCTAACATCTATCATCTAACATCTATCATCTAAAAAACCCATACTAAAAAAATAATGACAACACAGATCAGTGGTTCGAAAGCGGTCTTGGAGGCCTTAATCCACGAGGGAGTGGATACCGTATTCGGGTATCCGGGTGGGGCGATTATGCCGATCTACGATGCATTGTATGATTACAATGATCAATTGAGGCATATATTGGTGCGTCACGAACAAGGAGGAATTCATGCTGCTCAAGGTTATGCACGTACGTCAGGACGTGTGGGAGTGGCTTTTGCAACAAGTGGTCCAGGGGCAACCAACCTGGTCACTGGATTGGCGGATGCCATGATTGATAGCAATCCTATTGTTTGTATTACCGGTCAGGTATTTGCATCCTTATTGGGAACAGATGCCTTTCAGGAAACCGACGTCGTCAATATTACCACGCCTGTTACCAAATGGAACTACCAGGTAACCGATGCCACCGAGATTCCGAGTGTGTTGGCAAAAGCATTTTATATTGCTCGTACCGGCCGTCCTGGCCCGGTATTGATCGATATCACCAAGAATGCCCAGATGCAGCTGTTCGATTATGAGGGATATACCTCCTGCGATCATATCCGCAGTTACCGTCCTGCGCCGATCGTGCGTAAGGAATATATAGAAGAAGCCGCAAAAGCGATCAATGCTGCAGAAAAACCTTTTGTCCTTTTCGGACAGGGAATCATCCTGGGTAAAGCAGAAGAGGAATTCAAAGCATTCATCGAAAAGGCGGGCATCCCTTCGGCGAGTACCGTTATGGGATTAAGTGCCTTGGAAACCAATCACCCATTACATGTGGGCATGTTGGGGATGCATGGAAACTATGCCCCTAATGTCATGACCAATGCATGTGATGTGTTGATCGCAATCGGTATGCGCTTCGATGACCGTGTAACCGGGCGTTTGGATAAATATGCAAAACAAGCGAAAGTAGTGCACCTGGACATCGACCCTGCGGAGATCGATAAGAATGTGAAAGCACATTATCCGGTATGGGGCGACTGTAAGGAAACCCTTCCCCTATTGACATCGCTTGTTGATAAAAAGGATCACAGTGCATGGTTACAGCAATTCCGTGACCTGGAAAAAGAGGAGATCAAAGAGGTTATCCACGATGAACTGAACCCGACTTCGGATATCCTGACCATGGGAGAAGTAATCAAAACCTTGAACGAGCTAACAGGTGGTGATGCTGTCATTGTTACTGATGTTGGGCAACACCAGATGGTAACCTGTCGTTACGCCAAGTTCAACCTGTCCAAATCCAATGTAACTTCTGGAGGATTGGGAACCATGGGATTCGGCCTGCCAGCAGCCATTGGCGCTTGGTATGGTGCTCCGGAAAGGGATGTTGTGGCAATCATTGGTGATGGTGGTATTCAGATGACCATCCAAGAATTGGGAACCATCATGCAATTCGGTGCCAAAGTGAAGATCCTTATCCTGAACAATGAATTCTTGGGCATGGTACGTCAGTGGCAACAACTGTTTCACGACAAGCGTTATTCCTTTGTGAATATCACCAGCCCTGATTTTGTGGCCGTGGCAAAAGGATATTACATCGATGGAAACAAAATCTCCGAACGTAAGGATTTAAAAGATGCCTTGAAGGCCATGTTGGACCACGATGGATCGTATCTATTAGAAGTGATGGTGGGCAAGGAAAACAACGTTTTCCCGATGGTGGCGCAAGGAACTAGTGTATCAGAAATTAGATTGAAGTAAAATGGAAAAGCAAGAATATACCGTAACCCTATATACAGAAAATTCGATCGGTATGATCGGACGCATCTCGGGAATCTTCTCCAGACGCAAAATCAACATTGAAAGCTTAAACACATCGCCTTCGGAGGTGGATGGTATCCATCGTTTCACTATTTTGATTACTGAATCTGAAGAAGTGGTCAGGAAACTTTGCCGCCAGATCGAAAAGCAGGTGGAGGTTTTGAAAGCGTATTACAACACCAACGACGAATTGATCTGGCAAGAACAGGCGCTTTACAAGGTTCCGGCGGATGTGATCGCCGAGAAAGCCTATGTGGAAAGGCTGTTGCGCCAATATGGAGCGAATGTCGTGGTTATCCGTAATGATTACATCGTGTTTGAAACCGCGGGTCATCGGGAGGAAATCGATAGGTTAACGGAAGAACTTGGAAAATACAATCTGATTGAATTTGTGCGTGGTGCCCGTATCGCTATCATTAAAGATAGTGCTGGTTTCCACTCGAAACTGAAACAGTTCGAACGGGAAGAACCTTCGCAAGAAGTGGTAGAAAACGAATTCCTTGATCAACAGGATAAGGTTTTTACCATGTAAAACTCTTTTAAGGAGACAACAGATTAATTCATCCGTTTATTAATTCATTAGGTTAAAAAAAACAACAATGGAACATGTTTTCAAATTCATAAAAGACAGTCGTTTGGCTTTCATCAAATTGATCGACGGATTATCCAACGAGCAGTTGAATGAAATCCCTGAAGGCTTCAACAATAATATCATCTGGAACTTTGGGCATATCGTCGTAAGCACACAGACCTTGGTCTATACGCGTACAGGTATCCGCGAAGGGGTCAATTGGGTAAAGTATGTAGATTCTTATGCCAAAGGCACAAAACCGGAATATACCGTAAAGCCTGAAGAGGTAGAGGAGCTGAAAAGAATAGCGATAGAAAGCATCGAGGCTATTGAAATCGACTACAAAGCGGGGCTATTTGATATCATCACGCCTTATGAAACAGGTACCTACTTCGCTACGCTGAATAGCATCGAAGATGTATTAACAACGACGGCCGGACATGATAACCTTCACTTCGGCTACGCTGTGGCACAGAAACGCATAATCAACATCAATAACTAACATAATTCTGAAAAGAAGCATATTTAAAAAACAGGAAGATAATGGCAAATTATTTCAACACATTACCGATTAGAGAGCAATTGAACCAATTAGGTGTTGCAGAATTTATGGACTCAGCAGAATTTGCTGATGGCGTAGAAGCTTTAAAAGGTAAAAAAATCGTAATCGTAGGCTGTGGTGCACAGGGTTTGAACCAAGGTTTGAACTTGAGAGATAGTGGCTTGGATGTATCCTATGCTTTACGTAAAGAAGCTATTGAACAAAAAAGAGATTCTTGGAAAAACGCGACGGACAACAATTTCAACGTAGGTACCTACGAAGAATTGATCCCTACAGCGGACTTGGTGATCAACCTAACACCAGATAAACAACATACATCGGTTATCAATGCCGTAATGCCTCTGATGAAAGAAGGCGCTACCCTATCCTACTCCCATGGATTCAACATTGTGGAGGAAGGTATGCAGATCCGTCCGGATATTACGGTGATCATGGTGGCTCCTAAATGTCCAGGTTCAGAGGTTCGTGCAGAATACCTGAGAGGATTTGGTGTCCCTACCTTGATCGCTGTACACCCAGAAAACGACCCGCAGGAAAAAGGTTGGGCAGAAGCGAAAGCTTACTGTGTAGGAACTGGCGGTCACCGCGCAGGTGTCCTAAAATCATCCTTCGTAGCCGAGGTTAAATCGGATTTGATGGGCGAGCAGACTATCCTATGTGGCTTGTTGCAAACAGGATCGATCCTTTCATTCGACAAAATGGTGGAAAAAGGGATCGACCCGGGCTATGCATCGAAATTGGTACAATACGGTGTGGAGGTGATTACCGAAGCCTTGAAACACGGTGGTGTAAGCGGCATGATGGACCGTTTGAGCAACCCTGCAAAGGTTAAGGCATTTGAACTTTCTGAAGAATTGAAGGATATCATGCGTCCTTTGTTCCAGAAACACCAAGATGATATCATGTCTGGACATTTCAGCAAGACCATGATGGAAGACTGGGCAAATGGCGATGCCAACCTATTGAAATGGCGTGCAGAGACCGGTGAAACTGCATTCGAAAAAACACCGGCAGGCGATGTAAAGATCGACGAACAGGAATATTTTGATAATTACGTATTGATGTCGGCATTTATCCGTGCAGGGGTAGAATTAGCGTTTGAAACCATGGTTCAAGCAGGAATCAAACCAGAGTCTGCTTACTATGAGTCGCTACACGAAACACCTCTGATCGCCAATACCATCGCTCGTAAAAAATTATTTGAGATGAATCGCGTGATTTCAGATACGGCAGAATATGGTTGTTACTTGTTCGATCAAGCATGTAAACCATTGTTGGCAGATTTCATGAAAAAGATTGATACTGATGTGGTTGGAAAGAACTACAATGAAGGAAAAGATGGGTCGGTAGACAATATTAAGTTGGTACAGATTAACGAAAAACTACGCAATCACGAGGTAGAAGTGGTAGGTAGAAAATTGCGTAAAGCAATGACAGCGATGAAAGCTATCAAAACTGTTTAATTTTTCGTAAATTAGTAGATGGTTTAAAGGGTAAAATTATGATAATCATAATTTTACCCCTTTGAATTATCAAACCAACCAAGTAATAGAGAGAAATGGGAAAAACATTAGTAGAAAAAATTTGGGATGCACACGTCGTCAAGCGTCAAGAAGGGTTTCCAGATATGTTATATATCGACACCCACTTGATCCACGAAGTGACTTCCCCACAAGCATTTGATGGATTACGTAAGCGCGGACTTCCCGTGTTCCGCCCGCAACAAACGGTAGCTACTGCCGACCATAACGTGCCCACATTAAACCAACACCTTCCGATCCAAGAGGAACTATCCCGCTACCAAGTGGATATGTTGACCAAAAACTGTAAGGAATTCGGAATTGAACTATACGGTTTGGGGCATCCCTACCAAGGTATTGTCCATGTGATCGGCCCAGAGTTGGGTATCACCCTTCCTGGAAAAACGATGGTATGTGGCGATAGCCATACCTCTACGCATGGTGCCTTTGGCGCTATCGCCTTCGGAATCGGGACCTCGCAGGTTGAGCAGGTATTTGCGACGCAATGTTTATTGCAGCAAAAGCCGAAGACCATGAAGATCGAAGTGAACGGTGAATTAGGCAATGGGGTTGGTGCAAAAGACATCATCCTGTACATCATCTCCAAGATATCAGCAGCCGGAGGTACCGGTTATTTTGTGGAATACGCAGGATCTGCGATCCGCTCCTTGAGCATGGAAGGTCGTATGACCATCTGTAACATGAGTATCGAGATGGGAGCTCGCGGAGGATTGATCGCACCAGATCAAACCACTTTTGACTATATCGAAGGTCGTGAGTTCGCACCGAAAGGCGAGCAATGGGATCAGGCATTGGCCTATTGGAAAACGTTGTACTCGGATGAGGATGCTGTTTTCGATGAGGTATTGACCTTTGATGCCGCGGATATCCAACCGATGATTACTTATGGTACCAACCCAGGTATGGGTATCGGTATTACGGAAGAAATCCCAACTACGGAATCCCAACCAGAGAACGAAAGACCTTCTTACCAAAAAGCATTGGACTACATGGGTTTCCATGATGGTGAAGGCGTATTAGGAAAACCGGTGGATTATGTATTCATCGGTAGCTGTACAAACTCCCGCATTGAGGATCTACGTCAGGTTGCTGCCTTCGTAAAAGGGAAGCAGAAAGCAGACAATGTGGAAGTATGGATCGTTCCTGGATCAAAACAGGTTGAAGCCCAAGCCAAACAAGAGGGTATCGATAAGGTGTTCGAAGAGGCGGGATTCATGCTTCGCGAACCTGGATGTTCGGCATGCCTAGGTATGAACGAGGATAAGATCCCTGCAGGTAAATACTGTGTTTCTACCTCCAACAGAAATTTCGAAGGTAGACAGGGACCGAATGCAAGGACCATGTTAGTAAGCCCGTTGACTGCTGCTGCTGCTGCAGTAACCGGAAAAATAGTGGATGTAAGGGAATTGGTGTAAGCAGAAATTGTAATCAAGCATGAAAAAATTTGAAAAATTAAATTCTACGGTAGTTCCTCTACCGATAGAGAATATAGATACCGATCAGATCATTCCAGCTCGTTTCTTGAAGGCTACCACCCGTGAAGGATTTGGTAATAACCTGTTCCGTGATTGGAGATTCGACAGCAATGACCAACCAAAAGCCGATTTCGTGATGAATGACCCGACCTATCATGGGAAGATCCTGGTAGCTGGAAAAAACTTTGGTTGTGGATCGTCCCGCGAGCATGCGGCTTGGGCCATTCAAGACTATGGTTTTGATGTGGTGGTAAGCTCTTTCTTCGCCGATATCTTCAAAGGGAATGCCCTGAACAATGGGGTGTTGCCTATTACGGTGCCTGAAGACTTCTTGGAAAAGATCTTCGAGAAGGTATTCGAAAATCCGGAAACGGCGATTGAGATAGATCTGGAAAATCAGACTATCAAAATTGCAGAGACAGGAGAATCCTATGCGTTTGAAATCAACCCATACAAGAAATCCTGTTTGATCAATGGATATGATGACATTGATTTCATCTTGAGCCATAAAGCGGAAATCGAAGCTTTTGAACAAAACAGATAATGCCGAAAAGCATCCATATTGATCGTTTAAACCTGGGCTATGCCGGGAAAAGTATATGGAAAGACCTTTCATGGACCATATATCCAAACGAACACTATGTTTTAGGCGGAAAAAGTGGATCAGGCAAAACTTCTTTGGGCAAATACCTTGCTGCACATCATGATGCAGTTTACATCGCCAACTGGTATCAATTTACCAATTTAGAAGGCGATAGAAACTTTTACTATCAGCAGCGGTATAACCGCCACCAAGGAAAAGATACCTTGACAGTTCGAGGAGAACTAATGCATTATGCCCAGAAAGAAGGATTAGACATTCGGGATATCCAACATAAACTACAGGCCTTTGGCTATGAGGAGATGTTGGATTCCCAATTGATCGAACTTTCGAGTGGTGAACATAAAAAACTGCAATTGATCAAAGGATTATGGTTAAAACCAACCTTATTGATCATTGATGAGCCTTATACCGGTCTGGATAAACAGTCCAGAAAGGTATTGAACGAATGGTTGGATGAACTGGTAACAGAAGGTGTCCAGCTCATCCTGATCACAAACGATGAGCAGGTTCCGAATTCCATCAATAGCTATGCGCATATTGTAGAAGGGAAACTTGTTCGGGAAGAAACACAGGATGCTTTGATCCAGGATGCTGTACGGCAGCAAAAAAACATCCCGGAATTTCTGAAGGTCATCCCGCATACAGATCATGAGTACATGTTCCAAATAAAGGATGTACACATCAAGTATGGTGATAAAGAGGTGCTGAAGGGCATTGATTGGGAAGTGAAAGTGGGCGAACGCTGGTTGCTTCAAGGTGCAAATGGTTCTGGAAAGTCAACATTGCTTAGCTTAATAAATGGGGATCATCCACAATCCTACGGATTGGATATCACCTTGTTTGGAAAGAAAAGAGGCTCGGGTGAGAGCATTTGGGATATCAAGGAAAAGATAGGGATGATATCTCCCGAAATGCATTGGTATTTCGATCAACAAGCCACCGTGTGGCATACCTTGGCATCAGGCTTCTACGATAGTATCGGATGGTTTATCGATGTCAAATTCCAGGAGAAGAAACAGATTGAAGAACTGATGGACTTTTTTGATCTTACGGAATATAAAGATCATTTATTACACAGTCTTCCCTTGGGGAAACAACGCCTAGCCCTATTGGCGCGAAGCATCATTAAAAATCCACCACTATTAGTGTTGGACGAACCTTGCCAGGGATTAGATTACAATCAGGCAAGATATTTCAATGATGTGGTCGATGAATTATGCCAGTATGGCAAAACATTGATCTACGTGGGGCATTACGAGAGTCAACTACCGAAAGGGATTGACCATAAAATTGAATTAGCGCATGGCCAGGTAAAAGCCATTGAACATAACATAGAAAACGTTTTAAAATAACATGAAGAAGAACATTCTTATTATTCCAGGTGATGGAATTGGACAAGAAGTTACAACTTGGGGTAAACAGGTATTGAACCGTATTGCAGAAAAATATAACCATGAATTTATTTTTGATGAGGCTATTATGGGCCACACAGCAATCGAAGCTACCGGAAATCCCCTACCCGATGAAACATTAGAAAAAGCAAAAGCATCGGATGCCATCCTTTTTGGTGCCATCGGACATGCTAAATACGATAATGACCCATCTGCAAAGGTACGCCCAGAGCAAGGTCTCTTGAAAATCCGTAAAGAACTCGGATTGTATGCCAACCTTCGTCCTATCCTTTTGTTTGATGAACTTTTGGATGCTTCCAGCCTGAAACCGGAAGTATTACGCGGTACGGATATCCTATTCTTCCGCGAATTGACGGGTGATGTTTATTTCGGAGAGAAAAAACGCAATGAGGATAATACCTTCGCATCCGATCTGATGAACTACCACCGTTATGAGGTAGAGCGGATCACTCGCAAAGCGTATGACGCAGCAAGAACAAGAAATAAAAAGCTCTGCTCTGTAGATAAGGCGAATGTATTGGAAACTTCCCGTCTATGGCGTGAAGTGGTTCAGGAAATTGCCAAGGAATATCCTGACGTGGAAACAGAACATATGTTCATTGATAATGCAGCCATGCAATTGGTGAAAAACCCGAAGAAATTCGATGTGGTATTGACCGCTAATCTTTTTGGGGATATCCTAACTGATGAGGCTTCGCAGATTGCAGGCTCGATGGGCATGTTGGCATCTGCATCCATTGGTGATGGCACAGGCTTTTTTGAACCTATCCATGGCTCTGCCCATGATATCGCTGGCCAGAACAAAGCTAATCCCTTAGCCTCTATCCTATCCGCAGCTTTGATGTTGGATATTGCTTTCGGATTGCTGGATGAGGCCAAAGCGGTAACCAATGCTGTCTCGGAAACATTGAAAGCAGGTTGGAGAACAGGCGATATTGCCAATGCAGAAACCGCTGCAGACAAGATCTTGGGAACCGAAGAAATGGGTGCCAAGGTATTGGAATTTTTAAAGTAGATTTTGAAAAAGAATAAACCAAGGTATAAACATAAATAGAATTGATATGTTACACGATCCTAATCACTTATATATTTTCGACACGACCTTACGTGATGGCGAACAAGTACCGGGATGTCAGTTGACAACCCCGGAGAAAGTCGAGATCGCGAAAGATTTAGAACGCTTGGGCGTAGATGTTATCGAAGCGGGATTCCCTGTTTCCAGTCCCGGCGATTTCCAATCGGTAGTGGAACTTTCCAAAGCGGTGAACGATGTGATCATCTGTGCATTGACCCGTGCGAATAAGAATGATATCGATGTGGCTGCTGATGCCCTTAAATATGCGAAAAGACCACGTATCCACACGGGTATTGGCTCTTCGGATATGCACATCAAATACAAATTCAACAGCACCAGGGAAGAAATTTTAGAACGTGCGGTAGCTGCTGTAAAACATGCGAAATCCTATGTGGAAGATGTGGAGTTTTATGCAGAGGATGCTGGCCGTGCGGATTTGGAATTCTTGGCAAAGATGATCGAAGCGGTAATTGGCGCAGGCGCAACTGTAGTGAACATCCCGGATACCAATGGCTATTGCTTGCCTGACCAATACGGTGCTAAAATCAAGTACTTAAAAGACCATGTGAGCAATATCGACCAAGCCATCATATCGGCACATTGCCACAATGACCTTGGCTTGGCAACGGCAAATTCCATCGCCGCTATCCAAAACGGAGCCCGCCAGGTAGAATGTACCATCAACGGTATTGGCGAACGCGCAGGAAATACCTCCTTGGAGGAAGTAGCGATGATTTTGAAGGTACATCAGCATTCGTTTGGAAACCTAAGTTCCAATATCGACAGTAAGATGTTCACTTATATTTCCCGTAAGGTGAGCGATATGATGAACATGCCGGTGCAACCGAACAAAGCCATCGTTGGCCGAAATGCTTTTGCACATAGCTCCGGAATCCACCAGGATGGTTTCTTGAAACACCGTGAAAATTATGAGATCATCCGTCCAGAAGATGTCGGCTTGGAAGAAGCAGATATCATTTTAACTGCTCGTTCTGGTCGCCATGCGCTTAAACACCATTTAGAGCGCTTAGGTTATCATTTGGACAAAGATACTTTAGCAGATACCTACCAACGGTTTCTGGTCCTTGCAGACGCTAAAAAAGACATCTGCGACGAAGACCTGCTTACCTTGGTGAAATAATATTTAGATGAGCTTGGATTTATCAACCTTAACCCTAGACTCTCAAGCCGCAAAAGAAAGAATCAAAGATGTGGTTGTGCGCACGCCGCTGCAGTACAACCATCATCTTTCTGAAAAATACGGTGCCGAAGTTTACCTTAAAAGAGAAGACCTTCAGGTCGTTCGTTCCTATAAACTTAGGGGCGCTTTCAACAAAATATCCAGCCTTTCTCCTGAAGAAAGAGCCAATGGGGTGGTTTGTGCCAGTGCAGGAAACCATGCCCAGGGCGTAGCCTTATCCTGCAAACGTTTGGATATCAAAGGCGTGATCTTCATGCCTGGGCCTACACCTCGCCAAAAAATTACCCAGACCGAAATGTGGGGAAATGGCAATATTGAGATCGTCCTGATCGGTGATACCTTCGACGATTGCCAAAAAGCAGCTTTGGATTATGCCAAGGAACACGGCATGACCTTTATCCCACCTTTTGATGACCTTAAGATCATTGAAGGCCAAGGAACGGTCGCTGTGGAAATCTTAGAAGATCTTCCGGATCTGGATGTGGTATTCATCCCTATCGGTGGTGGTGGTCTCTCCTCAGGGGTAAGCTATTACTTCAAGAAACATGCGCCGCAGGTCAAATGTTATGGTGTAGAACCAGAAGGTGCAGCATCCATGCAGGCTGCTTTGCAGCAAGGAGAACCCGTAGAACTCGACCAGATCAATAAATTTGTGGATGGTGCTGCCGTGAAGAAAATCGGCAAACTGACCTTCGATATCAGTTCCCAATTGTTGGATAGCGTGAAGTCCATTCCAGAGGGAAAGATCTGTACCACGATTTTACAACTGTACAATAAGGACGCTATTGTTGCCGAACCAGCAGGGGCCCTTTCCATTGCTGCGTTGGAATTCCATAAAGAGGAGATCAAAGGCAAAAAAGTTGTTTGTATCATTTCAGGTGGCAACAACGATATCGATCGCATGAGCGAGATCAAGGAGATGTCTTTACTATATGAGGGCTTCAAGCACTACTTCATCGTTCGCTTCCCGCAGCGGCCAGGAGCCTTACGCCTCTTGGTGACCGAAGTGCTAGGTCCGAAAGATGATATTACCCGTTTCGAATACATCAAAAAAACCGAACGCGAGCGCGGTCCTGCGTTAATTGGTATTGAATTAAACAATCCAAATGATTATATTTCATTTATAGAACGGTTAAAGGAATACAAATTCGACTTTATCGAGGTCAATAAAGACCAAACATTGTTCGAATACCTCGTTTAAACAGCAACTAACCCTCCACTATAATAGGATGTAACGGCCGACAGAAATTGTTGGCCGTTGCTCTTTTACACGTAATCCCAACAAATTTTGTTACAATTCAATAAATCATTCCTCCTAATTAGACCATTCTGAAATTATTTTTTTGTTAATAATCAAACTATTACGCTTTAATTTTATTTTAGATATATAGAAACCTATAAAATCAGGAGGAAAACATGAAAACTTATTCAATCATTTTATGCTTGATGGTCATGTGCAGCCTTGGCTTTGCACAGATAAAAACACCGCCACAAGCACCAGGTCAAAAAGCACCCGCTCAAAAAGCACCTGCCCAGAAACTAAGTCCAGCAGACAGTACGATGGTCAAGACCAACGATGGGGTTACCATTAATATCCATTACAGCAGCCCTTCCTTAAAAGGCCGCAAGATCGGAACCGAAGTGGCAGAATTTGGTAAAGTATGGCGCACAGGCGCAAATGCTACCACCACCATCTCCTTCGACAATAACGTCACCATCAATGGAAAGCGTTTAGAAGCTGGAAAATACGGCATCCATACCATCCCTGGCGAAGCCAATACCACCATTATCTTCAACAAGACTTGGGACCAATGGGGTACTAAATACGACCAGAAGGATGATGCGTTGCGCGTTGATGTCAAGAACGACAAATTATCGAGCAGCCAGGAAAGGATGAAAATCATGGCCGATAAATCCGGCAAGGTGAGCATTGCTTGGGGAACATATGGCGCTTCCTTCCAAGTAAAAGCAGCTAACTAAATAGAGCAGCCAATTAATAAACGCAGCCAAAAAGCCGCAAAAAGCAATTAAGAAACTAAAAAGCCCCCCAGAAATAATATCCAGGGGGCTTTTTTGATAACAAAGAGTTTATTCTTAAATATCCAATACGGCATCCATCATGAAATCCTCATTCTTCAAATGCACGATTTCGGTTGCTTTTTCGTAGTTCGTCGATTTCTTCGAAAAGAAATCGTGTTGTGTCGTCTCGGTGTTCAAACCGTTCAAAACAATCGGATTCACCTGTTTTACTTCAAAAATAGGATCAAAACCTAAGTTCATCAAGGCTTTGTTACCATTGTAGCGAACGTATTCCTTTACCTCAGCTGTTAAACCTACCACCGTATACAATTCTTCGGTGTACTTGATCTCATTTTCATAAAGATCATTCAATAAGGCTAAGAAACGTTGTTTAACTTCTTCCTTGTTTGGAAGCTTCGCAAATACTTCCTGCGCGATCAATCCTACGAATACTCCGTGGATGGACTCATCGGCAACAATCTTCTTGATGATATCGGCGGATGCCACCATCTGTCCTTGTCCACATAACCATAATGGCAGGAAGAATCCAGAGTAGAAC
>PJUF01000124.1_pt1 | contig 76538 bp, 71 predicted proteins | sample 1512191 | NCBI WGS metagenome assembly PJUF01 (sample SAMN08177673, study PRJNA422409) | Feces metagenome, whole genome shotgun sequencing project. | isolation source: Chicken feces (3) enriched on wood chips | host: Gallus gallus | place: USA: Madison | collected 2015-01-15 | reverse complement strand
TCTAAAGGTGGAAATGTTTCAAAAGCTGATTTGACAGAAGATGGTAAATACCCAGTTATTCTATATGGAGATATTTATACAAAATACGAATTTTCGGTTATAAACATTTTGAATAAGATAGATGCCAATGTGGCTGATAATGCATCAAAAATATATAATGGAGATTTACTTTTTACGGGTTCAGGTGAGGATAAAGGAGATATAGGGAAATGTATTGTTTATCTTGGTAAAGCAGAGGCTTATGCTGGAGGTGATATAATAATATTTAGACAGAATATATTTTTATCAGAGTTTATAAGCTATTCACAAAGTTCTGTGAATGCAAAATATCAGAAGTATGTAACATCTAAAGGAGATATTATTGTACACACGTATTCTTCTAAATTAAGAGAAATTAAAATGCCTTTTCCTCCTACAATAGAAGAACAAGAAAAAATAATCCAACATATCAAGTCCGAAACACAAAAAATAGACTGTACAATTTCTCAGGCAGAGAAAGAAATAGAGTTGATAAAAGAGTACAAAGAAGCAATGATAGCTGAGGCGGTAATGGGGAAAATAAATATTACAAAAGCTAAAGCAACACAACATATTACTACTAAAAAGGAAGCTAACTGGGAATTTAAAGAAGCCGTTCTGATTTCGGTACTTACAGATAAATTTGCCTCAGATCAATATCCTTTGGGGAGAAAAAGATACACAAAATATTCGTATCTTTTCCATCGCCATACAGATAATAAAACTGAAGACTATCTGAAAAAAGCCGCAGGGCCTTATAATCCCAAAACCAAATATGGTGGTCCGGAGAAGATTGCTTTGCAAAACAAATATGTATCTGAGGTGCAAAATGGCAATTTGTCCGGGTTTGTAGCAAGTGATAAAATAGAAGATGCACGAAATTACTTTGGCAACTATTGGAATACAGAATCACTAAACTGGTTGGAACAACTGAGGTACAAGAAGAATGATGAATTGGAGTTGTATGCTACGGTAGACAAAGCAATGATAGAGCTTGCTGAAAGTAACAAGGATATAAATTTGCAGCTTGTAAAACAAATTATTGACGAACACCCAGAGTGGAAACCCAAACTGGAAAGAGATATTTTCAGCGATGATAGTATTGCAAAAGCAATGGAATTTTTAAAAACGTTGTTTCAATAAATGAAACAATGCTCAATAATATAAACTTTTAAATGTATTCGCTATGTCGAGTAGTAGAGAAACAGTACATATAGACAGCCTTATTCTGGATCCGAATAATTACAGGTTTGTTGATAGACCGGAATATCGTGAAGTACCTGAAGATATGGTTGCAGACCCAAGAGTACAGCAAAGAACACTGAACTTCATTTGGGGAAGAAATAAAGAGAATATTAAAGACCTGATTACCAGTTTTCGTGAAAATGGCTTTTTGGACATTGAGCAAATTCAGGTTAAGCAGATTGGTGATAAATATTTAGTGCTTGAGGGTAACAGAAGAACAGCTACTTTAAAATTCTTCTGGGAAGAATACAATCAAGGAATGGATGTAGGTAATATCAACCCTGATATATTTGTGCAGATACCTGTGGTAGTGATAGACAGAGAAGACCCGATACAACATCTTATCACGATGGGCTTGCACCATATAAGTGGAAAGAAACGTTGGAGTGCAGTTAATGAAGCTCAGTTAATGAATGACCTCATTGAAACGTATGGTCTTTCAGAAGAAGAAGTCTGCAATAAACTGGGGATCTCAAAATACACACTTCGCAGAAGCAGGAGAACCTTGTATCTAATTAATCAATATAAACGTAGTGATTATGGCGACCAGTTCAAAACGGATATGTTCTACATATTTCAATCTATTATTGGTTCCCCTATTCTTAAGGAGTGGATTAGTTGGAACGATTGGGATTACTCAGCTGATAATGAAATAAATGTAAATCGACTTTTTAACTGGTTATCAACAACAGATGACGAAGATGCAAATGAAGAAGAAAGAGAAGATTTAGAAAAGAAAAAGCTTAATACCAGAGAGCCAATAATAAATCAATATCGTCAAATTAAAACTTTGGAGCAAATCATTTATGACGAAAATGCTCTAAGAATAATGGAAGAATCGGGTGATTTGACCAAAGCATATACCTTTAGTAAAGCTGTAGGCGAGTCTAAATTGAGCGATGCAATTGCTACTATCAGAGATAATACCCAATTGGCGTATAATTTTAAAGACCTTATTACAGCCAATGATTATGAGGAGCTAAAGTCTATTAAGGATAGTATAAGTAATTTATTGCCTATTAGTCAAGCTCAAGTTATAGCTGAGGAAAGAAAATCATCTATATTCTTTACACAATTAGAAACACATTTTTCTGAAGTTCAGATTGTAAAGTACAGGAGATTGGAGGATGTGACCGTAAAACATATTAAACGGATTAATCTTTTTGCCGGAGGTAACAATAGAGGAAAAACTACCATTCTGGAAACGTTCTATTTGCTAACCCAAGCAAATAATCTTAATGCTTATATAGACCTGGTACGATACAGAGGTAAATTTTCCGGTGAATTTAATTCAAAATGGGTTGACAAATACTTCACAAACAATGTGAACCTAAAATCTACTTTTAATAATGTAGAAGCTGATTTATATATCCACAAGGAGGAAACAACAGACGATATTGATAAAGCTGGCTATCTTAATTCATTAATGGCAGATGCAGGTATTGATAATCAAGATTTGACAAGTACCATGCACTTGTTTTCAAATAAAGCCCCTGATTATCGTTATGCCAAAACACAGATATTATGTACATCTGCATTTACAAGTCCTTACAGACATAATGAACAGTTACTACATATTGCCCACCGACAAGCAATTGAAAATAAATACTTTGATAGTATAATTTCATTTATCAATACCAGTTTGGATAAATCTATTGAAAAAATTGATTTAGTGAATGACCAAGGAGAATACAGGTTTAAAGTATCTTCCAGAACTCAGGAAGAGGTTCTAGACATTACGGAATATGGAGAGGGATTACAAAGAGTGTTTGAGATTGCATTATTACTAGGATATTGTAAAGATGGTGTATTGTGTATTGATGAAATAGATAGTGCCTTACACAATAGCCTATTGATACCTTTTTCTAAATTCGTTCAACAGGTTGCGGAACAATTCAATGTACAGGTTTTTGCCTCTACACATAGTAAAGAATGCATCGATGCTTTTGTAAAAAATGACTATAACGCTGCTGACATAACAGCTTATGCATTAGTGGAAGAAGACGGCAAGGTTATGTGCAAATACATTGATGGCGAAAGATTAGAACAATTGGTTGACTCTATAAACTTTGATATCAGATAATGGTAAATAATTTTATTTTTATCCTTACTGAAGGAGACCACGATGCTGCTTTTATCTACAGAATATTAAAAGCAAATGGATTTAAAACTTATTCGGAAGTAATTGGAAAGTTCCCACCACCATTAGCCGGATTTTTACAACAAGATATATTTAATGTATCTATTCCTGAAGTGAAAATCCAACAAGCACGTTCAAGATTTTTACCTCAGTATACAATGGAATTAGACAGAAACCTAGTGTTAATATATTCCATTGGAGGAGATAGTAAAGGAACAATAAGGACAGAACTTGTAAAAGCACTAAATGCTTTCAATATTCAAGATGATGATGGCTTAGCAATCCAAGCTCTTCCTGAAGATACCCATATGTCTGTTCTATTTTTCTTTGACGCAGATGATAAGGGCTCTGATGTAAGAGTATCACAAATGGTTAATGAGTTAAAACCAGCTTTTCCAGAGTTTACGTTTCAAGAAGATGATGCTTATTCACCTTCAGTTATTTACTCTATTGAAGACATGCGTGTAGGGGCATTTGTATTCAGAAGTACTGAAGAAGATAAAGGAATGTTAGAGGATATTCTGCTTCCGTTGATGCAAAAAGATAATCAAGAGATCTTTGATGCTGCAGAAACATTTCTAGAAATAAATAAATCTTGTCAACTATTTAAAGACAAACTTAAATACGATGAGAGTGGAACTGTTTTGAAAAAAGTCAATGGAATAACATACAGTCATAGGAAATCATTAATAGGAACAGCAGGTCAATTACAAAAGTCAGGAATGGCAAATACTGTACATATAAGTCAAACTGATTACTTAAATAATGAAAAAATTCTTGGTGATGATACCTGTAAGAGTGTTTTTGCTTTCATTAAACAGATATTAATTTGACGAATAATGAGTACCGATACTTCCGAAAAAAGTTTAGAAAATATAATAGAAAAGCATTTAGTAGAAATCAACAACTACCGCCAGAGTTATAGTGCCGACTATGACCGGGACTTGTGTATTAATACAAAACTGCTCTTTGAATTTCTTGAAAATACACAACCTCATGCCTTTGAAACTATTCAAAAACGAGGCAAGGAAAAATTTTTGAAACGCCTTTCGGAACAAATTCGTGCCAAAGGAACTATTGAAGTATTGCGGAAAGGTATAAAAGACCTGGACTTACAGGTATATCTATATTATAAAAGACCTGCGTCACAACTAAATCCCAAGTCTAAAGGACAGTATCAAGCCAATATTTTTTCGGTAAATCGTCAATTATATTACAGCCTGTCCAATAGCAATTCTCTAGATATGGCATTGTTTATTAACGGCCTGCCCGTCTCTACTTTTGAACTTAAAAATGAATGGACAGGGCAAACTATCAAAAATGCCATTCGCCAATATCAACAAGACAGAGACCCCAAAGAATCATTATTTGCCTTTGGCAGATGTATAGTGCATTTTGCGGTAGATAGCAACCTTGTGTATATGACAACAGAGTTAAAAGGTGTCAATACTTTTTTCCTTCCTTTTAATAAAGGCGTGAATGATGGAGCGGGAAACCCTGTAAATGAAAACGGACTAAAAACAGATTATCTCTGGAAAGAAATATTGACGAAAGAAAGCCTAAGCAACATTATTGAAAATTATGCACAGATAGTTGAAGAAAAAGATGAAGACACTGGAAAGATAAAACGTAAACAGATTTTCCCAAGATTTCATCAACTAAGAGCTGTCGTAAAACTTTTAGCAGATGCTCAGCAAAATGATTTGGGACAAAAATATTTGATACAACATTCCGCTGGTTCAGGCAAATCTAATTCTATTGCCTGGTTAGCTCACCAGTTAGTAAGTCTACACAATACAGACCATACAGAAACTGTTTTTGACAGTATTATTGTAGTTACAGACCGAAAAGTATTAGACAGACAAATAAGAGATAATATCAAGCAATTTGCACAAGTCAATAAGGTTGTGGAAGCTATTGATAAAGGAAGTAAACAGTTAAAAACGGCTTTGGAAGATGGTAAAAAAATAATAATTACCACAGTACAGAAGTTCCCATTCATTATTGATGAAATAGGTATATTACAAGCGAAGAAGTTTGCTATCATTATTGATGAAGCACATAGCAGTCAAAGTGGAGAAACGGCCGGTAAAATGAACTGGGTTTTAAGTGACAAAGAAACTCCGTACGGAGAAGACCCACACGACACTGAGGTGGAAGATTCAGAAGATACTATCAACAAAATGATAGAGCAGAGAAAGATGCTCAAAAATGCCAATTACTTTGCATTTACAGCTACTCCCAAGAATAAGACGTTAGAAACTTTTGGCATCAAGACATCTGAAGGAAAATTTGTAGCCTTTGATGCCTATACAATGAAACAAGCTATTGAAGAAGAATTTATTTTAGATGTTCTGAAAAATTATACTACATACCAATCGTATTACAAACTTAACAAAGCAGTAGAAGATAATCCGGAATTTGAAACACATCAAGCTAATAAAAAGTTAAGAGCTTATGTCGAAAGTCATCCATTTTCTATCAAAGAAAAAGCACGGGTGATGATAGACCACTTCCATAACGAAGTAGCGAAACAAATAAACCGACAGGCAAAGGCAATGATTGTATGCAAAAGCATCAATAATGCCATCCGATATTATTATGCATTCAAAGAATATTTAAAAGAAATTAATTCTCCTTATAAAGCCATTATCGCATTCAGCGGTAGTAGAGAGTTTGATGGAGTAGAATTAAATGAAGCCAAACTAAATGGTTTCCCAAGTGGAGATATTCCAAAAATATTCAAGAAAAATGAATACCGTTTTTTAATTGTAGCCAATAAGTTTCAAACCGGTTTTGACCAACCGTTACTACATACCATGTATGTAGATAAAAAATTAAGAGACGTGCAGGCTGTTCAAACTTTGAGCCGTTTGAACAGGTCGCATAAACCTTATAAAGAGGATACTTTTGTTTTAGACTTTTTTAATAATACGGATGAAATAAAAGAAGCATTTGAGCCATTTTACACCACTACTATTTTAAGCGAAGAAACAGATGCAAATAAGCTAAACGATTTGCAGGATGCACTGGATAGTTCCGAGGTATATACTAAAGAAGATGTACACCTGTTTACAGATTTATATTTCAACAATGCAGACAGGCAAGAATTAGACCCGATTATTGACGGGTGTGTAACAATCTTTAAGCTAGACTTAGATGAAACAGTGCAGATGGATTTTTATGTGAAAGCAAAATCCTTTTATAGAACCTATTCATTTCTTTCCAAAATACTATCTTTTAAAAATGCATATTGGGAACGTTTATATTGGTTCTTAAAATACCTGATTCCAAAAATTAAACAAGAAGAATCAACAGATTTAGCAAAAGGAATACTAGAAACAATAGATTTAGATAGCTATCGTCTTTCGAGAACTGCCACTAACAATATTGGATTATCAGGAGGCTTGGAAGTAAATCCTACACCACCACTAATGAAAGGTAAAAAATTGGATAGCGAGTTTGATAAATTAGAGGCTATTATTAACGAGTTTAATACCCGATTCGGTATAGACAACTGGACAGATGATGATAAAGTAAAGGCATTTTTATTTGCACAGCTTCCGGCAGATTTTGCTAAAGATGAGGAAACAGTAAATGCAGTGAAAAATTCCGATAAACAAAATGCAAAAATTACATCTGACAGAAAGGTAGAAGACCTCATGCAAGATGTAATCTTCACTTATACTGATTTATACAAAAAATTCACAGATGATGCAGACTTCAAAAGACAGTACCTGGACTTTGTTTTTGAAAAAATTTGGAATCAGAATCGTCAAAATAGATAATCTGCCTCATTCAAACGCTTGGTATGGATGAATTAAGATATCATGATTATTATTATTTACGAATTCAAGATGATATAGCATCGAGGAATGTCAAAAGAAGTACTAAGTGTTCCATTGTAATCTCCTGTCTGGATTACCATTTTAGACTCTTCTTTAGTCATACACAGGTATGCTTTTTTTAATATTTAATAAGCCGATATAAAAATGCATGGACTCTTGGAAATGGCTTTTGTTAGCGAAATTGTTTTACAAGCAAAAATTGTAACAAGAGCGGCTGAACGTCTTCAAGTTGCCAATGACAATTTGGATAACATCGAAGTGTGGGGAGCAATTCAATCTATTCTTGTTGCCACTGGAAATATTTCAAAAATTCTTTGGCCATCAGCTAAATCAGACAAACCTCGTGGGGAAATGTTGAGAAAAATTCTCAAAGTGGAAGAAAATAATCTGCTTTCTGAACGTAAATTTCGCAACCATTTCGAACATTATGACAGCCGACTTGAAGAGTTTTTTAAAAAGCAAGGAAATGGTAGTATTCATTACATTGATTTAGCAATGAATCCTTCTCTTAGCGGATATGGATTAGGAAATACTCACCGTGGCTACAATGCATTTAACAACACCTTGTTTTACCGTGGTGACTTGCTGGACTTTAAAGAATTAATGAAGGCTTTGGATGATATTCATGAGGCTTGTAATAGATATGGCTATCGTTAATTATCGTATAGAAAGAGAACTCTCAACTTACATGACCCTGAATTTTAAGACCTTTACAAGCATACTGAAATAAAAATCGGCTATACTGATATTTTATCCAAAAAGCTCAAAAGAGGTATCAAGTGTTCGGAGGTTCGAATCCCTCACTCTCCGCATAAAAAGAGCAACTATAAAAAGTTGCTCTTTTTCATTTTTCAATATCTTAATCCAACATTGAAAAGTCCTTCAACAGGGCTTATTTTTTTATAGTTCACTTCGGTGTAAAAGCATACTGAAAGTATACTAAAAGTATGTAAAATGTATGTTTTATATACTTCTTTCATACTTTAACCCTACTTTAAGCCTACTTAAACCACGATTACACCCCTATTTCAAACACATTTTGAAGTATGAGCATAGAAACAAGCCCAAGAAAATGGAAAATAAACGTTAAGATTACTCTTATGTATTAAATCATTGATTACTTCTAAAGGATTCCAATTATTTATACTTATTAATTCCCTTATTTTAAGGTTTCCCAAATTATAATCTTAATACCAAGATTTATCTTTGTATTTTGCACTATCTATGATCAAACGACTTATTAACTACTCCTGTATTGCCTGTTTAGGATTAAAGATAATGATTTCCTGTACTTCAATGAGTGCGGAATATTCTAAACATCGAGAAGTTCAATCTGAAAACTTAGCATTTGTATCAAATGAACAAGATGGAATTCAAAAAGACGTTTATTACCAAGTGACAAAAGTAGTGGATGGAGATACCTTCTGGATTGATAATTTACAACCCGGAGGATTGAAAATCCGCTTTATCGGAATCGATGCTCCAGAAAGCCGTAATGCCTTCAAAAGAAAAAGCAGTTTTATGGCAAGGAATCCAAAGAATACTTAACAGCTTTACTGAAAGATCAAAAAGTAAGATTGGAGTTTGATGTTGATTCACTTGATCCATTTAACAGAACCTTAGCATACGTTTATTTGGAAAACGGAGAAATGGTCAATGAACTGATCGTTAAGTCAGGAAATGGCATCCTAATGACCGTAGCTCCAAACGTAAAATATGAAGAGCTTTTTGTGAAAGCACAGAAAAATGCATGGGAAAATAAACTGGGATTGTGGGCAGAGAATTAATATCTCAACTTGCGCTCCAATATTTCTCCCGGCAATCCTTCAAAATCCTTAAACTCCCTGGATTCAAACTGGTTTTTGATCAAAACCTTTCTGGAGGCAAGATTCTTCGGATCAATTATGGCTGTTAACACTTCCATTTGAGGATCGTTTAATGCTTTCTCAATCAACATTTTACTTACCTTACTAGCAATCCCCCTACCCCAATACGCAGGCAGGAGCAAATAGCCTAATTCAGCTTCTTTATCATCCAATTTCTTTATTTCCAATTTGGCTAGACCCAAGAAAGTCCCAGAATCTTGCTCAAAAATTTTAAAAGTTCCGTATTCTTCTCTTAGTTCATTATTGATTATGGTTTCATCGAAATCAGATTTTGCTTCTTCGATGGTTAAACCACGCTCTGTAACCATAGCCATGATCTGGATATCACTGACCAACAAATAATAAAGATCAAAATCTAAAGGATTGAACTTTTCAAGTTTAATGTCCATAAAGTAAAGATATAGAATTCTTTATGGATTTTTCCATAATGTATAGATCCTTCGACGATACTCATGATGACAAAGGCCGATGCTCAGGATGCCAAAAACCATAACATCATCACCCCCTATCTCCTTCCCATCCTTTGAAAAACCTTGATACCCTCATTTAAAACCAAAGGAACCAATCCCAGCAAAATAACCACTCCCCAATCCCGTGGACTAACCAATTGCAACCTAAAAGAATCCCGCAACACCGGAATAAACAGTAAAATCAATTGCAACCCAAAGCCCATCAAGATCGCCAAGATCAAGTACTTATTACTGAACAAGCCCACTTGGAAAATAGACTTATACTCATGCCTAAAACTCAACGAATAAAACAACTGACACGCAATGATCGTCAAAAAAGCCATGGTTCGGGCATAATCATGGATATCCTCCGGAATCTGCTTATCAAAAACAGAATAATCATGTTCCCAATAGCCGATCACAAAAGCAACAATCGTTAAAATCCCAATCAGAACACCGCCCAAGATCACCCGCCATCCTGCACCATGCGAGAAAAAATTCTCTTTAATGGATCTCGGTTTCTCCTCCATCACCGATTTATCCCCAGGATCCATGCCCAAGGCAACAGCCGGCAGCGTATCTGTAATCAGATTGATCCACAATAACTGCGTGGCCAACAAAGGGATCGGCATTCCGGAAACAATCGCCACCAACATCGCCAAAACCTCCCCCACATTGCTCGACAATAAAAATATAACCGACTTCTTGATATTATTATAGATATTCCTCCCCTGCTCGATCGCCGAAATAATCGTCGAAAAATTATCATCCGCCAATATCATATCCGCAGAATTCTTAGCCACATCAGTCCCCGTGATCCCCATCGCCACACCAATATCCGCCATATTCAAAGATGGCGCATCATTTACTCCATCCCCGGTCATGGAAACAATATTTCCATTCGCCTGAAAGGCTTTCACAATATTGACCTTATGCTCCGGTGATACCCTTGCAAACACCTTATACTCGGATATCTTTGAGGACAGATCCTCCACCGACAACGAATTGATTTCCTTCCCAGTAACCACCTGTTTTTCCTCCTCTGCTATGCCCAATTCCTTCGCGATGGCAAATGCGGTCTGCTTATGGTCTCCAGTGATCATGATCGTTTCTATACCTGCTTCTTTAGCCGATGGAATGGAATCCTTGACCTCTTCCCGTGGTGGATCGATCATCCCAACCACGCCAACAAATACCAGGTCCTCCTCAAATTCTTCCGGAGAAATTTTAGATTTTACAGGTTTAAAAGCAAATCCCAAGGTCCGCAATGCTTTATGCGACATATCATCGACCGCTTTATCGACCAATTCCTTATGCGCATCGGTAAAAGGGATGATCTCGCCATGTTCCATCACCCGATCACATTTCAAAATCAAATTATCAACTGCCCCTTTCGCATATAATACCCACTCCTCTTCCTTCTTATGCAAGGTCGACATCATTTTCCGATCCGAATCGAAAGCCAATTCATCCACCCGTTCTTGTTGCTTATGGATTTCTTTCCGATCGATCGACCAGGAATCAGCCAAGGCCAATAAGGCCACCTCTGTTGGATCTCCTGTTTTCTTCTCCCCATCCAACGTCGCATCGGAGGCCAAGAACATCCCTTCCACCAACAGTTGCTCCTCAGGTAGAATCGGATCCTCGCTATCCACATCAATCAACTGATCCCCAAAGGTAAAAAGCTCCTTTACGGTCATTTTATTCTGGGTCAAGGTCCCTGTCTTATCTGAACAGACAATATTAACTGACCCAAGGGTTTCAACAGCAGGAAGTTTTTTGATAATGGCCTTTTGTTTCGCCATTTTAGTGACGCCGATCGAAAGAACAATGGCCACAATAGCTGCCAAGCCTTCAGGAATGGAAGCAACCGCTAAAGAAACAGACGTCAGGAACATTTCCGTAAGATCTCGACCTTGAAAATAGGAAATCACAAAAATCAGTACACAGATACCAACTGCCAATTTTCCCAATGTCTTTCCAAGATGGTTCAAACGGATTTCCAAAGGGGTTTTGCTATTGTTCTCCTCTGCTAGGTAATTTGCTATTTTTCCAACTTCGGTCTGGTTTCCGGTGGCAACGACTATCCCTGTCCCACGCCCAAAAGTAACCAAGCTCGACATAAACGACATGTTCAAACGATCCCCAATAGCGGTATAATCCGCCTTTATCTCGGCATCGAGATCCTTTTCCACCGGAACAGATTCTCCGGTCAAGGATGATTCATCGACTTTTAAATTCGCATTCTCCAACAATCGGAGATCCGCCGGCACATAGCGACCAGCCTCTAAAATGACAATATCACCAGGAACCAATTCTTCCGAAGGTAATTCCAATTGCTCCCCGTACCTTTTCACAATGGCTTTAGGGTTGCTCAATTTCTGCAGGGCAGCAATCGCATTATTCGCCTTTAATTCCTGAAAAACACCAAGGGAAGCATTAATGATGATGACGATCAGGATAATGACCGCATCGGTATATTCTCCCATCACAAAGGTGATGATAACCGCAGCAAACAGCACATAGATCAACGCATCATTCAATTGGGAAATGAACATGGCGAATATGGACCGTTTCTCCTTTTCCTTTAAAGCATTTGTACCATATGCTGAACGTAGCTGTTCAACTTGTTCCGCTTTCAATCCAACCTGCTGGTCAACATTGAATTTTTTCAATAGATCATCAATGGGTTGCGTGAAATAGTCCTTGATTTCTGTTTTATGTTCAGCCATAGATGCGCGTTTATATGGTAATAACCAAATTTAATCAGCTTTTGTTAGAAAAAAGGATAATATCTATCATTTTTCTTATAAAAAAGTTAAATTCTATTAATAATAGTTAGATAGACGGTAATGTAATTTATAATTGCAGAGTAAAGTTTAGATTTGATTTTACTTAAAACATTTATTAATTTGCAGAGTTAAATTTTTTACCAAACATGACAAACCTTACACTATCTAGAATAATAAATTGCGGACTATTCACTTTATTTTTCTTTCTTCAAATTAGTTTAATAAATGCTCAAAATATTGACCCAAAGGCTTTAAACATATTAAAATCATCTATTAAAAAAGTAGAAGATATAAATAGTCTATCTTATTCAATAATGTATTCATTTTCGAGGGGAAATGAAAAAAGTGTTTCTGTTTCTGAGATTGGAGTATCCTATATTACTAAGCTAAATAAGGATAGCATTTTGTTTTATTTACCTCAATCAAATTTTAGATTAGATACGAAAGATAGCGTATTAATCTATTTTTACAACCCGACAGAATATATTTCTACCCTCGAAAAAAAAGATTTCTATACTCATGGAGTTTATAATATTGAAAAAATTAACATTCAAGATTTATTACCAAAAATTGAAGATTTTGAAGGAGATTTTATTGATAGTATAGTATTTTCAAAAGAAAAAAATCAAGATGAATATATTATCGACGAAATCCTAAAGAATAGATCATTTGATAATGGACAAGTACAATACAAAAAGTCTTTCAATAGGTATTGGATAGATAAAAAATCTTTATTACCTACAAAAAGACAACGTTTTAACCATTCAATCAATGATTTAAATGAAGAAGAGATACAAATAGATGACTTCTCAATATCATTTCCAGATAGAAACCCTGCTCAAAGCTTTCCTATAGATGTTTTTGAAAATGCCTCATTAAAAAACAAAAAAGTTGAAAATGCAAAGGATCTTTTAAGTGAAAATGCAGAGACTATAGATTTAATAAAAGTAGGGATGTTTGCTCCTAATTTTTCGGGAAAAAATATTTTTTCACAATTAGAAGAGGATTTAAGATTATATAAAGGAAAAGTAATTCTTTTGGATTTTTGGTATGTATCATGTAGTCCTTGTCGACAACTTATGCCTATTCTTAATGAACTAAATAAAAAATACAAAAACAAAGATTTTATGGTATTAGGAGTAAATTTTCATGATAAAGATGGAGATTATATTAAAAAATATATCGAAAAAATGTCTTTCACATATAAACAATGGTATCAACCATCTGAAGAAGAAAAATTTTATGGAGTAACTGCAGGTCCAACTACTATTTTAATTGATAAAACAGGTAAAATAGTATTTGTGGAAGAAGGTTTTTATGAAAATATCGAGGAAACTCTTTCAAAACTAATTGATACAGAAATTAATAAATAACAACAAAACAAAAACCATAATTACAATACAACCTTTTATTCTCCAAGATTTAATCAAAACCTCACAATTATTCTTCTTCTAATTACGTTATACCTCAAATACCTAATATATGAAGAGCCTTCTGCACGAGCTATTAAACCACAAAGACGGAAAGATAATCCGTCTTTCCATCAACGGAAACACTTTGATTTCAGAATCTGGAAAATCCGAGAAACTAAAACGAACAGAGAAGGAATTTCCGAACGAGCAGGAGGTACAGAAAAACTTTCTAAAGAAAGAATGGGAGGCTTTGAAAAAGGGATATGTATTAAGGAATGATAACCCAAACATTGGCGAACCCCGTTTACACTATTATGTAGGAGGTGGGTATACGGGAAGTTTATCCTTCCAGGGAACAGATAAAGGGATATTTGTGTATCAGAATGTCGTGGAAGCGAATATATGGAAAGACCAATTATTATTGATTGATGGGCAAGGAAAACTTCTTCAAAGCATTCCATTACCGAAACAATTAGCTTGGGAAATAGCCTATCAAGAGGGCAACCAGACCTTGTACCTCGACCTCAATCACTACATTTATGCCTACAATCTCGAATCTCAGGAATTTGAGAATTTAGGAGCTAATAAATCAGACCCAAGCAGCTTTATTTCTGTTGGAACAAATCGAACAGTGTTTGCAAGTTTCGGACAATTGAAATCATTGGACAATGATAATAAACCAGTTTTTGATCAAACTTATTCGACAGTAACTATTAAGGGCAACACGCCATTTGCTGGTGTAGTATCACCCGATGGAAAAAAGATTGCATTCCATAATAAACCTGGAGAAATATCGATCCTTCATGCAGATAACGGCGATTTAATAGCACACTTGAAAGGAGATTTTCAAATGATCGAAAAAATGGAATTTACTGAATCTGGAGACCTTCTTCTTGCTCAAGAGCAATATGGTAGTTGGGGAATGCTTTATTTCGACCTAATAAATAATCAACAAATTACAATCCCTGGCCTAGAAATGCCTGAATACAGCAAAGAAGTGAGCAGGTTCTGTCTCAATGCTGATCAATCCAAATTGGTATTATCACAACGAAATAATGTGCATGTTTTTGATTTTAAAGCCAAGAAATTATTGCATAGCTTCCGCTTGGACCATATTGTCAAAAACTGCCAGTTAAAGTTCGTGAATGAATATCTAGGTGTTCGGACTGATTACGGATGTTTTAGTCTGTATAAGGTCTAATCGTATTCCAAATCAAAACGATTAACTTCCCATTAAAGGATCAGTTCGGCTACTTTTCCCATGATCAACATGCCCTGCAAACCTAAAGCATATATGTTCATTGGAAACAGGGCGTACTAAGAGATCATACCAGCCATGGCTATCCTGCAGATCAAACGAATATACCTTTGATCGTCCTCCCTTATGCAAGGTATCTTTCAATCCATAAGCCAAGTCCTTGATCAAGAAATCCTCTTTTACCCCTTCTACCTTTATGTGCCAAACTTGACCTTTACCTTGATAACCTATAATTTTAGGCATAAGTTTATCCAATTCCAATTTAAACTCTCGGAAATATCCGTTTGGTCCATACACCGTAAAACTTACCCTTCCATCCAGAAAATCCTGCATATCCCAGCTATAGCTCATCTGCTCTCCAGCTTTTACCGCAAAATTCCAAGCTTGAAAAGTATTTCCCTGCTCCTTATATACCGTATGATTGGTCACAATCAATGGAGCACCGATCTTCTTGTTGGCCTTTAATTTCCCGGCAAGCTCGAAAATCATCGTTAAGCGTTGCTTATTAAGGTCTACTTGAAGATTCACATCCAGGTCATAGGGAATGGCATTAGCCAATTTAGTCCCTTTCTCCTGAAGGCCCAACCCGTAATGCTTAACCCCATCAAGCTGAAATTCCCTTATAATCGACTTATAATCCTGTTCTACAAAATTCCCGGGCAACTGCTTATCCTTGGCTGCATGTATCCGCCCTACGTAGGCATTCCGATCCACATAGTCTATTTCAGGTTTTTTCAATTCCGGAATAGGTCTGAATGCAGAGGTCAGATCCCCACATACCAACCTACGCCAAGCACTGATATTGGTTTCTAAAATCTTTTTCCCTGTTTTCTTGGCAAAGAAATGTTCCATGAACTGCAGGCTGGAACTATGATCAAAAACCTCCGAATTCACCCATCCCCCTTTAGACCAAGGCGATGCAATAACCATAGGTACCCTATAGCCCAATCCGATTGGACTTTCCAAACTTGCTTCCGGATTGTTCGTCCGTATCCGTTCCTGTTCTACCGTAACATACTCATCCTGCGTATCCAATCCTTTAGCAACTTTACCTGTTTCTGGTTTATTGCTCAAAGGCGGTACAAATGGCATGGCATGATCAAAATACCCATCATTCTCATCGTAGGTCAATATAAAGATGGTCTTTTTCCATACCTCCGGATTGGAGGTCAGAATATCCAAGGTTTCTGATACATACCAGGCTCCGTACCAAGGCGAACTCGGATGGTCGGAGAAACGGCAAGGCGCCGTTAGCCAGGAAACAGCCGGCAATTTGTTCTCCTGAACATCTTTTCTAAACTGATGGAAGATATCACCCTTAGGCACTTGAACTTCAACAGTCTTTCCATCGGATGTATAGCTTATTTTTTCTAATTTATGGTAATCCGGATCATTTGTATTCGTCGTAAAAGCACGCTCATGTATTTCCTGTTCAAACTTGGAAAGCTTCGCAAAATTCGACGCGGAAAACTGTTCCACATCTTTTTTGAAGCTATTCAAGCGGTCTACAACCTTTTGATAGGCCTCTTGGGAAGCATATCTCGCGACGGTTAGTTCGTGCTCGATCTCTGTGATCCTGCGTTTGGCATAGGCTTGATAAGCGGGATGGAATTTTACTTGGTACTGTTTATAAAATTCGAGGTTATTATCAGTAAAATTAGCTAACCAGTCTTCCTCTTCTCCAGTTAATCCCACCGGAAGGCTGAGTTCATTCTGATATACCTTCCATGAAATACCCGCTTCTTGAAGGCGTTCGGGAGAGGTTTTCCAAGTAAGGTCCCGGTAATTGATCTGTCCATTATCCACATGAGCTACCGAATTGGGATCCCGGGGGTTTTCACGCACCGTACCAGACCAAAAATAGGATCTATTAGCACTCGTTCCAGTTAATGAAGAACAGAAATGTTGGTCACACACGGTAAACGCATCTGCAAAAGCATAATAGAAAGGAATATCCTTGCGTTCGTAATAGCCCATGGTCAAAGGGATATGCCTATATTTTTGATTGCCTGGCCTTTTGGCGAGAAGCCATTTATCCATTTTGCCATTATTTCTGGCCAAGACCATATCCCGCCAGCTATGGGGAAGATCCCCCATCCAAGTCACTTGGGTATTTTCAATATCCAGATGGAATGGACCATAACTTTTTTCGCCATCCATGGTTTGATGCCATACAGGTACACGATCCGGCCCTCGATAAGTCCTCGGGTCATTGAATCCACGAACACCTTTCAGCATACCAAAGCAATGATCGAACGATCGGTTTTCCTGCATCAAAAACACGATGTGCTCCGCATCAAGATAGGTAGACCCTGGTGCTGCCTCAATGGCCAATGCCTTTTGAATAGATTCAGGGATAACATGGGTTAACGCTGTAGCACCCGCAAATAGGGATGCTTTTTTCAGAAAATCTCTTCTAGAACTCATGAAAGAAAGATAGGCCTTTTTTCGAAAATATTATCGAGTAATTTTTTTTCCACAAAAACAAGTATCCATATCAAGTAAATAACTTATTAAATTTATTTAATATAGTAATATGAAATATTTTTAATTTATATTAGATGATATAATAGAAACTATAAATTATTAACAAAAACATCATGAGAGCACTATTTATTTGGAGCTGTTTTTTTCCAGTCTCATGCTTAATCACCAATTATATCCATAAGAATATCCTTCCACTAACCATAGATTGGATTCTATTCTTAATTTTTATACAGATGGCTATTCTATATATCTGTATATCCCAAGGAAAAAATAATAAAAGAAAAAAAGGCTATTATTGAACAGCCTTTTAAGAAATCTTTAACGATAAAACCTTATTTTAAAACTTCGTCCAAGAACATCCTTGTATGTTTCCAGGCTCTTTTCGCCATGATAGCATTGTAGTCTGGTGATTCTGGATTAGTAAAGGTATGTTTGGAGTTCGCATAGGTTATGATCTGCCAATCAGCTTGCGCATCATCCATTTCTTTTACAAAACCATCATAATCGGCTTTCGAAACGGATGCATCATCCGCTGGATGCAAAACCAAAACCTTGGTCTTCACAGGCTGTACCTCACGGCTAGGATCTTTTGCTAAGCCGCCATGAATACTCACTGCACCTTCCACGTTCAATCCTCCTCGAGCAGCTTCAAGTGCACCTGTACCGCCAAAGCAATAGCCTATTACCGCTATTTTAGTTGCGCCTTGTTTTTTCAGTTCATCCAAGCCCGCCTGGATACGCTTCTGATAGGTTGCAAAATCCTTTTTAAAGATCGAGGATTGTTTACCAGCCTCTGCATTGTCCTTCGGCGTATTTCCTACCCCATAGATATCAGCGATCAATACCAAGTAGCCTTCCTTTTCCAGGTCAAGTGCTGCATCTTTTGCTTCCTGATCAATTCCTTTCCAAGCCGGTAATATTAAGACCGCAGGTAAGGATTTTCCGGCATTGCTTGAAATAAGACCCGCTAATTTCTGATTATTTTCTTGATAAATAACCTCTTTAAGGCCTTGGCCTTTCGCCATTGATCCAAAGATCAAACTGAATAGAATAATGGAACCAAAAACTTTCATAAGTATATCTTTTTAATTAACATTAACTTTCTTCTTGAGATATGTTAAAACCGACATCACATCCTGTTCCCCATAGCCTTCATCATGCGCTGATTGATAGGTATCTTTCAAAACCTTCGTAAAAGGAAGATCAGCACCTGCCGCTATGGCTAATTTGACATCCTTTAACATCAGATCTAGGGAAAATGCCGCTGGAAAGGAATCTTCAATGATCGATTTTGTCTTCACTTTAGTTGCCCCGCTCCCACTAGCACTCTGGTTGATGATATCCATCATATCCGTACGGGAAATCCCCAACTTCTCTGCCAATAGAACGGTCTCTGCCATGCCTTGGTATAAAATAGACAGGTAATAATTGATACAGAGTTTAGCCGCAATCCCTGCCCCATTAAAACCCAAATCCTTAACTTCCTTTCCCATCAGACTCAGGTAAGGATTAATCCTTTCCTTGTCCTCTTGCGTTCCACCTATCATGAATATCAACGTTCCTTCCTTGGCGGGCAAAGTGCTTCCGGCCACAGGAGCATCGATAAAAGATCCTCCTTTCGCCAAAAGTGTAGATGCGATAGCCGTAGAAGCTTCTTCGGATATCGTACTCATGTCTACAAATAATTTTCCTTCGACGGTACCACGTAATATATTTTCATAAACAGCATGTACCGCATCATCATTTGTTAACATCGTAAATATGATATCAGTTTGTTTGACCAGGTCAGAAATACCTTCACAGACCGTACTATGCTCCTCAAAATCTTTTGCCTTTTCTAAAGTTCGGTTGTAAACATAGAGGTCCACCCCTGCTTTCTCCAGGTTTTTGGCCATGGGATGACCCATATTGCCCAAACTTATAAATCCAACCTTAACTGCATTATCCATTAGCTTTTGTATTTATCATGTAAACCTTTGCCTGCGAGAACCAAAGGTTTGATTTTTTCTAGTCGACTTATTTTTGTCTTCTCCTGCTTCGCCTCATCAATATGTTCCATATATTCTTTCTTCATCCCTGGTGTTAACTTATCGAAGGCATCTTTAAATGCACTATCCTTTTCCATTTCTTCTTTTAGTAGACCTGTTAATTCCCGAACCGGACTTTTCTCTGGCTTAATCTCTTTACCATCCCGAATGGTCTGCACAGATTCCTCGATATAATCCAGGATCATTTTTTCATCCATATCCTTGATATCCGTAAATCGCCATTGCCGCAAAGATTTGGTCTTCCCTTCAGAGGCCGTTACCAAGACCTTCTTCCTATCGGCCAAGAAAACACCATTATAGAACCATAAAGAGAAAAAATCTTTAAAGCCACCCCAGGCAATTACATTTTTCCCCTGAAAAGTATACACATCCGTTCCCCATTTAAATGTTTTAACCAATGGAGTCTTAGTTTGTTCGATCAATCGCGTCATTAATTCTTCACATTCCGTCCAGCGCGTTCGATGGGTATCCCATTTAGGTCCTTCCTTATCTTTTAATTGGTCTACATTGTATTCAACCATCTTTTCAATTAGCGATTTTGGCAGTTCTTTTCCCAAAGGAATTTGAATGGCTCCTTTTGAGGTTTTAAAGTCTTTCAAATCATCTTCGAAATGGGCGATGGTTGCTGCACCAGGATACAATCCGAGGTGCTTCTTGAACATCGCAAAATGGATCAGATTTCCATTGTATCGATAAGTCGGCATACCATAGTTGATGGTCTCCTTGGCTTCTTTTGGCGCGGCATTTTTAATGATCTGCCTAACATGTTCCAAGATGGATTGCTGTTCACCGTCAAAATTGGCGATGTATTCGTCAATGGTAGAAAAGGTTACTCCTGCCATTCTACTGTTCTTTAGATTTCATAAAATCAAAGGCGCCATTGCGCAGGTTGATCCCATATTCTAAACTTGCCTTCATGCAGGCCAAGAAATTTGCCCAACCTTCTGTCTGGCCTATGGCCTGTTTGATTCCATCATCATCCTTCTCCATAAAACTTTCCTTTACACGGACTACAGTGGAATCATCGCTCAACTCTTCCAAAAATATCTCCACAAGCATTCCTTCTGCTCCGCCACTCCAATCGAAAGAAATGTATTCATTGGATTTGATCAATTTCCCAGTTACTGGAAAAACATCGTCAAACTCAGGGAATTTCCATTCTACCGTCACATCGGAATCCAGATTTCCAGTGGAACTTTCAATAAAGTATTTATTCATCTTATCCGCCTTGATGATGGCATCGAATACATCTTCCACCGGTCTTTGAATTTGCAAGGCTGCTCGGGCTGTTAGTTTGTCTTTCATAAGTTTTGTGTTGATTCTAAAAACGAATATACCAATAAAAATTCTTGCCTTAAGGCAAGTGAACTTGAAATAATAATGAATAATTTCGGTTAATCAATTTAGAAACAACATGGAAACTCAAAAAGTAAAAGTACAATCCGCAATCAATGCACCATTAAAAAAAGTTTGGGAAGCGTATAATAATCCGGAAGATATCGTAAATTGGAATCAGGCATCTCCAGATTGGCATTGTCCTTCTTCGGAAAACGATCTACGGGTTGGCGGAAAGTTCAAGAACAAAATGGCCGCGAAAGACGGAAGTTTTGCATTTGATTTTGAAGGCACATATACAGAAGTAACCCCTTATAATTCCCTTTCCTATGTTTTGGGGGATGAGCGGACGGCTGATGTTAGGTTTTCGGAATCAAACGGCCAAACTCTTGTGGATGTTTTATTCGATGCAGAGGGAACAAATCCGGTGGACATGCAGCGAGAAGGCTGGCAGGCTATCCTAAACAGCTTTAAAGATTATGTAGAAAATAAATAGAGATTATGGAAGCACCCAAATTTAAATTAGGACAGATTGTATGGGCAGACCTTACAACAACCAAAGCAGATTCCTTAAAGGAGTTTTATAAGGAGGTAGCCGGATGGCAAGAATTTCCTGTGGCCATGCGTGATGATGACGGCGAGTATAACGACTATGCGATGTTGGTTGATTCAGAAAATGCGGCCGGCGGCATCTGTCATAAGCGCGGAAAGAACAATAACCTCCCTCCCCAATGGATCATGTACATCTATGCAGAGGATGTAGAGGAACGGTTGAAAACTGCTTTGGATTTGGGTGCAAAATTGGTCCATGAAAGCAAAAAACCCGATGGTACCTACAATTATGTGATTATTGAAGATCCAGCAGGTGCAGTATTCGGAATTGGTAATATGCAGTAATTAGGCGAAGTCAAATGGCAAAATTAAAAACGCATTATACCGATGAGGATGTCATCGCTTTCATTGAGCAGGTCGATAACCAACAGAAAAAGGAAGACAGCTATGAACTGATTCGATTGATGGAAGAAACCACAGGAGAAAAAGCAAGAATGTTCGGCCCATCCATCATTGGTTTTGGAAATTACCATTATAAATATGCATCTGGCCATGAAGGCGATGCCCCATTATTGGGCTTCTCTCCACGAAAAGCGGCTATTTCCCTCTATGTCTATTCAGGCAGTGAGGAACATGCGCATTTATTGGATGGATTGGGGAAATATAAGATGGGAAAAGCCTGTATCTATGTAAAAAAATTAAGTGATCTACATATAGATGCATTAAAACATTTGATGGAGGAATCTGTTAAATTTACCAAACAAACATATCCAGATCCCTAAGTTCAAAAAAATGAAACAGCACAGCACGAACTATTACAATACCCTGATCACCGTAGCGGAAGATTGCAAGACAAAAGAAGCAATTGCTCCTCCGGTAAAAGAAGGAAAATTAACGGTGGCCAATCTGCAATATGATATGCTGATGGAAAACTCGGGGGATATGACCTCCGATGACCTTATATTTAACGTTCATGCCGTCAGAAAAGATTTCATAGAACAGGAACTGGAAACCGAAAGAGCAAATTTTTATTCCAAAGGACAAGCCTGTCTTCGCACCTCTCCACTGGCAAAAACCTATGGCTGGGCTATATACCACGATGCTGATGGTAAGATTAAACTATTAGATCCAAATACGGATGAATACAGAAGGTTGATGGAGGACGATGGAATCAAGAAAGTACCAGCAATGAAATCCAGCAAATAAAAAAAAGAACTTGTCGTATGGCAAGTTCTTTTTGTTTTAAGCCCCGTAACTTAGTACTAACAAAAAATCATATACCATGGAAGATCAACATTTCTATCAATTTGATATTCAAGGAAATCAATTGACCATTAAGCGCAGTTACAACGGAAGCTTAGCACAAGTCTGGCGAGCATATACAGATGCTGAAATACTAGATTTATGGTGGGCGCCGAAACCATGGAAATGCGAAACAAAGTACCAGGACTTTGTTCCTGGAGGAACCTGGCTATATGGCATGAAAGGTCCAGAAAACGAAACCCATTGGTCCATCTTTAAATACAATACCATCAACCCCCAAGAGTCCTTCTCCGGAACGGATGCCTTTACGGATGAGCAAGGACACATCAACACCTCTTTTCCGCAATCAAATTGGAATACCTCATTTGAAGAAAAGGATAATGGAACTCTGGTAACCAATATATGCACGTTTGAAAATGAGGATGCAATGAATCAGCTTTTAGAAATGGGTTTTAAAGAAGGCTATGAAATGGGGCAATCCAATCTCGATGCCTTACTAAAAGAAGGCTTTTAAAAATCCTGTTGACAAAGGGTTGTCAAAACCCCTCCTATCTTTGATTAAACATTTAGAAACCACATAAAAAAAACATTATGGCAAAGATTCATGCTTATTTAAATTTTAATGGAAATTGTAAAGAGGCTTTCGATTTCTATCAGCAAGTATTCAAAACAGAATCAGTAGGAACCTACCGTTATGGAGACATGCCTGCGGACCCAAATATGCCCGCATTACCAGATGATGCCAAGGATCTCATCATGCATACTGCCATCAAGATCAATGATAGCACCATGATCATGGGATCGGATACCTATGAAGCTTTTGGTCCAAAAGCAACCTTTGGTACTTCCACTTACATTATGCTGGATGCTGAAAGTGCTGAAGAGGCTAAATCGCTACATACCGCATTAGCAAAAGATGCACAAAACATAGAAATGGATCTGGCGGAAACATTTTTTGCGGAATTATATTCTTCTTTCCAAGATAAATTTGGCATCTCCTGGATGGTTCATTTCGAAGGAAACAAGAAAATGGGATAAGATTTTTGCCCTTCATCTCTTATATGAAGAATCTAACATTTAAAACTATTGGTAAAATCTTAATGGAGGTTCCTATGGAACAATATGAAAATGTATTGCATTTTTATAGGGACCTCCTATTGTTTGATGAAATTGATGGAGATTTCACGGACATTAATGGTAAAAAGACCATATTTCTGAACGGCAACCTTCAATTGGAAATATGCGCCTCCCCTGATATAAAAGAATCAACCATCAAATTATTGCTTGAAACCAATGACCTAAACCAAGCCTTGGGATATTTTCAAGCCAATAAAATCGAAAGTCATCTTGAAAAAAATGTTTCGGCATCTGAAATATTGCATGTAACAGATTATGGAGGCCTTCGACTAATGGTCATGGAAAATGACCTCAAAAATCCCTAAGCGATGCTCTACGAAATTATTCTCTTGGCCCAACTCCAACAAAAAAGAAAGGAAATCATCATGAAAAACAATATTATCCCTGCCATTTGGTTTGACCACAACGCCAAAGAGGCATTCGAATTTTACAGCCAAACTTTCCCAGAGACGGAAATCCTAAAGTCAGATGACATCGTCGTGGAAGGATCTATCCGTGGATTAAAGTTCATAGGAATCAACGGTGGTTCTATGTTCAAACCAAATTCCGCTATTTCCTTCATGCACGTTTTTGAAACTAAGGAGGAATTAACTGCGGTATGGGAAAAACTGAGCCAAAAAGGAAAAATTATGATGCCTTTGGACAGCTATCCCTTCAGCGAATTATATGCTTGGGTAGAAGATCCATACGGTGTGAGTTGGCAGCTATATCTTGGTAAATTACAAGATGTAAACCATCAGAAAATCATACCTACATTGATGTTCTGTGAAAAGCAACAAGGAAGATGTAAGGAAGCATTGGCATTTTACGAAGAATTGTTTCCTGATTTTGAATCGCAGGGTGTTTTGGAATATCCTGAAGGGGAATTTAAAGGTCAGGTGATGCATACCCAGTTTAAAGCAAATAGCTATACCCTTGCTGCTATGGACTCTGGATATCCTCAAGATTTTACTTTTACCGAAGGGGTTTCATTAACCATCTCTTGCAAAGACCAGGATGAGATAGATTATTATTGGAACAAGATCACCGAAAAGGGACAGGAAAGTCAGTGTGGATGGTGTAAGGACCAATTTGGGTTGAGCTGGCAGGTCGTTCCAAAACAGATTTCCGAGATTTTAAGTAATAATCCGCATGCCAATCGGGCTTTGATGGGTATGAAAAAAATTGAAATCGACAAGCTGATAAATGCTTAATATATACGTCATTAGGTATAAATTCTTATCTTTAATTTAATTAATATAAAAAACCAATCCAATAACCATGAAATTTTTAAAGTATTTATTATTTATCGTACTTGGCCTAGTGGTCATTGTACTTATTGTGGCTGCCATCCTTCCGAAGGATTTCCATGCAGGCAGTGAGATCGTCATCAAAAAACCTAATCAAGAGGTATATGATTATGTGAAATTGATCCGGAATCAGGGTAATTATGATAATTGGTCCAGACAGGATCCCAATATCGAAAGACACTATGAGGGTGAAGATGGAACCGAAGGTTTTACCTATACTTGGAAAAGTAAAAAAGTGGGTGATGGAAAACAGGTGCTGACCAAATTAGACGAAGGAAAACGCGTCGATATGAATTTATTCTTTAATGGTACCGGAGATGCCAATAAATCATTCATGTCTACCACCCCAATTGATTCCACAAGTACAAAAGTGATTTGGGAAATTGATGGGAAAATGCCCTACCCCTTCAATATCATGTCTTTATTTTTTGATATGAACAAGGATTTTGATGCTGGCCTTTCCAATCTAAAAGAAATATTAGAGAAACAATAACATTGCAAAAATAACTCCTCCTTTCAATAGTGGTATAGGGGGAGTTTTAATACACGGCAAACATTCGGGCAGCATCTGCGTTTATTTTTAAATTAATATGAGCAACATGAAAAAGATCCTTTACGCCCTGATGATTATTGGGCTTTCCGCTTGTCAAAATGCCAAAAAAAATAAAGAAAATTCTTTGAAGGATTCCATTGTTGCGGTCAATGATAGTACGGCAAAGGCCATCGATAATTCCTCTGCCTGTGTATGGTTAAAGGAAAATGTGGAAGGATTTTTTAAAAAGGGCGACATGAATGCCATGGCCAATTTATGTACCCCAGCTTATTATGAATATAAAATGGATGCGACTAATGTTGATTTGGATGTGGATGGTAGTTTAACCGAATCGGAATTCCATGCCAAATATGCGAAAGATTATGATACCAAATTAGCAGGAATTGGTGTAGGATTTTTAATATCTGGTCAAGATTATGGCAGCATTACCCTATCCACTTGCGATGTACTACATGAGGATGCGGAAAGCATTACCCTAAAATCAGTCATATCCGATTGTGATTACCAAACCGACTATCATCGTGAAATCGTATTGGCCAAGGAAGGAAATAGTTTTAAGATCAAAGATGTTAAAGAATTTGATTAGTATATACATTACTCAACCAGGTAAATAAAGGTTGATTATCAACCCCTTGAATAGAAACACCTAAAGTTTTCATGATCTTATCAAAAACCTCGGCAATCAACAGATCATCCCTGTTGCTGAATAATAGCACATGTTCGCCTGTATTGGGATAAAACAGAACAATGTTATGGAATCCGGTACTTTCACCAGAATGAAACCATATCGGTTCATTCGAAGCATCTAAGCCTCGGAACCAGCCATAAGAATACGTTATTGGTCCTTTAACGGTCATACTGCTCAACCCGTTGAGATAGTTTTCTTCCCCTTTTAACCCATCCAATTCTTTCTTCAGGTTTTTCAACCATTTCTGATAATCGGTTGCTGATGTGTATACTCCACCATCTCCTAAAGTAGAACTCGTTAAACTTTGATCCGCAAAAATAAACCTGTCTTTTTGAGGATGATAACCATATGCCCGATTGGGGATTTTTCGGTTCACATCATACAGAAGGGAATTTTTCATGCCGAAAGGATCAAAAAACATGGTTTTCATGGTATTGGCATAACTTTCTCCAGTTAGTTGTTCAACAATTAACGCGAGCAAACAATAAGCCGTATTGCTATATCTAAACCTGCTTCCCGGTTCAAAAAATAAGGTTTCTGAAGGCTCGATAATGCGAAGGACATCTGCATCACTTAACGGTTGTTTAATCTGATCGCCCATGAGGCTTTCATAATCCGCGATCCCGGAACTGTGGTTCAATAGATGCTGAACTTTTATTTCGCCGACTTTTCCCTTTAAGTTTGGAAAGAAAGTGGAAATTCGGGTATCCAATGTTAATTTATCAGCCTTTATTAATTCATGGATAGCTTTAGCCGTAAATTGCTTGCTCACCGAAGCCATTCTAAAATTGGTTTTGGCATCGATATGTTTAGGCGTTTCCAGATGCGTGACACCGGAACCTTTAGCATATTGGAAATCCTTATATTTTATGGAAACAATCCCTCCAGGATTAGTTCCATTTGGATAAGTTTCAGAAAAGATCTGCGTTACTAGTTCGGCTAATTTTTTTTCTTGGGCCATACCGGACTGTAATGAAAAAACAAGAAATCCGATCGTGAAAACAAGACAGTATGTAGGTTTAAACATGTTCATGAATTTAGGTTCATGCTTACAAATAACCGCACAAACTTAATTAAAAACAAGAAAACCGGCCAATATTTCTATTGAACCGGCTTTCACATGTAAAACATACTCTCTATTCAGCAATTTCTATACCTATTGCATTGGATTTCTTAAATTTTCTATATCGATCGATTTCATCAGCCAATTTCGAGATGGCAAATCCAACGATCGATGCATCATCCAACCAACCTAAAACCGGTATAAGATCCGGTACGGCATCCAATGGTGACACCACATAAATAATGGTGGCAACAATGACCGATAAGTTCCACTTATTCATTTTATATCGGCCAGCGAATGTATCCTTGACCATAGCAATCAACAATTTGAACTCATTGGTTCTTCCTTGTAGATGCTGCGCTTTATCTTCAGCAAGATCTATTTCTTCGTTGGTCAACTTCCTGTTCTTGAACGTGTTGAACAATAATAACGCCTTACCAAAATAGTTTTTTTTCATTTTTTCTTTATCCATTTTCCTCTATGACATACATATTCTCAAACGGTTTAATCGCCTAAAAATTATATGACATTCGCCCAATTATCTTTTCATGTCTTTTCACAAAAAAATAAGTATTCAGATAATAAAATCATGTAACCAACGTTATAGTATTAAAAGAAGGATTATTTTAATGTTTTATTATGGCAAATGGTCATAATGCAAAGAGTAAAGTAATTTTTTTAGAAAGAGGTTGATGTGAATCAACCTCTTTTGTTGTTATATTGTATCCATCATACAAAAACTACAATTTCAAAACATGCTTAAAAGATCATTAACCTTGGTTTTCCTCCTACCCTGTTTGCTTTTTGCACAGCAAAAATTCTTTTTATACCGTTACAATGACCAGTATGGCTTATCAGATAAAACAGGGACGCAGGTTATCACCGGCAATTTCATTCGCAGTAATGAATACTTGGAAAACCAGATCCTTTTTGACACGAAAGAAAAGAAAAATGTATTGGTCAACTTAGAGTCCGGTGAGCAGAAAACCTTTGATGAATTTATCGCAAATAGCATATTTCTGGAAAATCAATATTATGCTAATGTTGAAGATAAAGGAAAATCTTACCTCTATAGCCAAAAAACAGGTGAAAAGTTAGAAATGCCTTTAGCTATAAGAAAGCAGAATTTTCCAAGGGTCAATATGCTGAATAAGAAATTTTTATATTCCATTGGTTCGGAAACCATCTTCCCAAAAACTCCAGAAGTCAAAAAGCCAAAAACTAAAGCTCCTGCAAGCAAAGTTCCAGCAATTATCCCTGAACCTAAATTAGAATATCCAATAACACTCACTTACCTTTATATTTTCAAAAATGAAAGGAGTATGCCTCTTGTCTCAAAAATAAAAGTGGATGAAAGTTACCGGTTCTCTGGAAATGAACCCAACAGTATATTCAGCCTATATAATCTCCATAAAACGCCAAAAAATGAACCTGCTAAAGAGATTGAAATCAATATTGTAGAAAGAAAAAGAACGGAAGGATTAGTTCCTTGGCATTTCTATTATGATGAATCTTTTGATGTCGCTGCTGTTAAGGATCAGGATAGTTTAAGGGTGCTGGATAGCAACTTAAATGTCCTCCAAACGATCGCCATCAAAGATCGATCGGTAAAAGACATCCTGTTCAATTACCTACAGTCGAAATATCCTAAAGATGACATTGGATTATCCGACGCAGATTTTTATGCTTCTCCTATGATGTCCTCAGGTAATAAAGCCCCTTATTGGAAAGCAAACAAAGTAGATGATCACTTTGAATTGGCATTCAAGGAAGATGATGGCTATAAAACTTTCGCACGGGTAGAAGCTCAAGAAGCTGAATTTATCCGAAACACACTTAAAATAAAAGATAAAAAAGGGAACACCCTCAGCTTTGATATGGATTGGTCTAGTATGGCTTTTCCTATTCCGAAGCAATTAAAAGAACAATTCAAGATATCAGAAATAAAATAATTGAAAAAAAAATATACAATTGCACAATAACTGGATATTTATATCGTTATGTATATAAAGAAAAGGTTATTTCTATTTTTACTTTTAGTGATGAGCTTTAAGAAAGAAAAAAAGATAACTTTTTAGAGAAAGAGGTTGGCTAGAATTAGTCAACCTCTTTTGATTTTGTCTAGTTCTCAAATTTTTTTATTCTTTGACTACCTTCCAAAGGCAAAATAGGTCGATAATGGGTGTTCTTTTCCTTTCATCCAATCTGATACCATTTCCATTCCGGTAACCGAAAAGGTAATCCCGTTTCCGCCAAATCCCAGCACAAAATAGGAATTCTTAAATTTAGGATGCTCCCCAATGTAAGGAAGGCCATCTTTGGTCGAACCAAAAGTTCCGGCCCAACGAAAATCTGGATAGAATTCCCTGCCCACAAAAATCTTCTTAAACGACTTGTATAGTTTATCCGATTTCTTTTCGATCAGCTCATCCCGTTTGATCGGGTCATGAAATTCCTCATCCTCTCCCCCTATTAAAAAACGGTCGTCATCCGTGGTCCGCATGTACAGATAGGGATCGGAAGTATTCCAGATCAACAGGTCTTTATAGGCTTTATTTAAGGTATGGTCTACTTCGGAAACGATCGCATAGGTGCTTAAAAGATCCACAAACTTTTCAGGAATCATATTCGCACTTTCAAAACCTACACAATAGATGATCTTCTTGGCTTTAATTTGGCAGCCAGTCTCCATCTCCGCCAATTCAAAGCCTCTTTTGGAAGTTACTTTTAATAATTCATTATTATCATAAACCCGCAGGCCTTTCTTCACATTATAGTGCAAGAGTTCATGCGCCAGATAAAAGGCATCCACACTTCCCCCTAGATCGGAAAGGATTCCTCCATGGCATTGGAAAATTTCATATTGTCTGTTAATCTCTTCTTCTTCCAACCATTTAACCTTAAAACCGGCCTCCTTGCGGGCTTCAAATTCCTTTTTCAATCCTGGTACATCGGCCTTTCGGCTGGCATAATACAAGGATTTCTTTCGTTTAAATCCGGCTTTGGAATTTATCTTTTTAGCAATCTCCTGCAGGTTCAGGATCGATTCTCCACAGGCTTTATAACATTCCTGCGCAGCTTCTTCACCAATCATCCCTTTCAATTCAAAAAGGGGAACATCGATTTCGTATTGTAACATGGAAGTGGTTGCTGAAGAGCTTCCATTGACAATTTCCCGTTTATCGATAACCACCGTATCATAACCATCGGCTATACATTGATGGGCGATGAGACTACCGGTAATTCCTGATCCAACCACCAATACATCACAGCTGATATCTTCCCTTAGGGAAGGATAGGATTGCAACAATCCATTCTTAATTAACCAAAAAGGTTCGTTCGATTTTAAATCCATAAAAAAATGCCTATTCTGTATGGAATAAGCATTTTTTTTTTAAAATGTTTGACCTACTATGCATTTTCTACCTGTCCGCCTCCCAATTTCTCATGCAACATGGCCTCATCCAATCCTTTCTCGTATTTGGCAACCACCAACGTAGCTGCGGCATTGCCTATGATATTCGTTAATGCCCTAGCCTCGCTCATAAAACGATCAATCCCCAAGATCAATCCTACCGCTTCCACAGGAACATGGCCAACCACTGGCAAGGTGGCAGCCAAGGTGACAAATCCACTTCCCGTTACACCTGCGGCCCCTTTCGAGGTGAGCAAAAGCACTAATAAGAGCGTAATTTCCTGTTCTAAAGTTAAATGCATGTTCAGCGCTTGAGATATAAAAACGGCCGCCATGGTAAGATAGATACATGTTCCATCCAGGTTGAAAGAATAACCCGTCGGTATTACCAAACCTACTATCGGCTTGGAACAACCCGCATCCTCTAATTTCTGCATAAGTCCTGGAAGTGCCGATTCGGAGGAAGAAGTTCCTAATACAATCAATAATTCCTCTTTGATGTATTTCAATAGTTGAAAAACATTAACCTTGACATAGAAATACAATACCGCGCCGATGACAAATACAATAAAGACAATACAGGTGAGATAAAAACTGATCATCAACATACCTAGGGAAGAAAGGGCTTCCACCCCATATTTACCTATCGTAAATCCGATGGCGCCCATGGCTCCGATCGGTGCCAGATACATGATCATTTTGATGACCGCAAAAATGGCTTTTAAAAAAGACTGTAGTACATTCAGTACCGGTTCAGCATTCTTCTCCCCGATCTTGGTCAAGCCAATACCAAACAAGACCGCAAATACCAATACCTGCAAAAGATTATCGGATGCCACAGCAGCAATAACATTATGAGGGATGATGCTGATGATAAAATCCATTAAGGTCTTATGTTCCTCCGATTGCTTGACATAAGTGGATACAGCAGCAGGATCTAGACTTGCCGGATCAATGTTCATCCCCGTTCCTGGCTGGATCCAATTGACAAATACCAATCCGATGATCAGGGCGATGGTGGTCATCACCTCAAAATAGATCAAGGAACTAAGGCCTATCTTCCCCACCTTCTTGATATCCTGCATGCCGGCAATCCCGATCACAATGGAACTGAAAATCAAAGGGGCAATCACCATTTTGATGAGCTTGATAAAGCCATCACCAAGGGGTTTCAGTTTGACCGCAAAATCAGGATAAAATATACCGCAGAGAATACCAATTACAATTCCAAGGATGACCTGAACATAGAGGCTGGAAAATATTTTCTTCATATATGATACGATGTAGGTTTAAGACCAAGGGTTAAGTAGCCCTTTGGTATTGAACGTAAATGTATCAAATAAATTGAATTATCTTCTTTCTAAAAATTTATTTAGGGATTCGCCCAGTAATTTTTCCCAACCCGATTCGAACTTATCCTGCGAAAAATTCTCTCCCGCATCTTTAAAATTCTCCAAACCTTCATGGGTCAGGTGCAAGGTGGTTGCACCGCGACGAGGGATCAAGCGCCAGGTAATAATGGAAGTGCCTTCGCTCTGTTTTGGATGTCGCCAGGTGAACTTAAAAATCTCCGGAGCCTTGGTCTCGATGACCTGGCATTGATGTAGCTGTTGGCCAGCGGTATTGCTTTTATAAAACTCAAATTCTGCCCCTTCTTCCGTACTGAAGTTTGGGATTTCGAAAAACCAATCTTTCATGGTCTGTTTGTCCGTCAATGCTTTCCATAACTTCTCTGCAGAAATAGGGTAAGTACGTTCAATGTGAATGGTTTCTGCGCGCATTTTGCCTCCTTTGAGCTTATTTGTAGTGTTGTTTAAATATAAACAATAAATTAACGCAAAGGTGTTAAGTATATATTAAATTTCATGAAAAGCTCCGTATCTTTGTTCGTGATGAATGTAAATAATTTATTAGAACGTGCGCTGAATTTCGACTTCTTAACCAAGGAAGAAGGAATCTTTCTATATCATGAAGCAGCAACAGCAGACTTGATGTTTGTTGCCAATGAGCTTCGCAAAATTCAGGTGCCCCATGGCAAGGTGACCTGGCAGATCGACCGGAATGTCAATACCACCAATGTGTGTATTGCCAACTGTAAATTCTGTAATTTCTTCCGCCGTCCTGGCCATGAAGAAAGCTATATTACGGAAATCGAAACCTATAAGCAAAAGATTGAGGAAACCTTCCGTTTTGGTGGTGATCAATTGCTGTTACAAGGTGGACATCATCCGGATTTGGGTCTTTCCTTCTATGCTATTCTGTTCAAGCAATTGAAGGAGCTATACCCTACCTTAAAGTTACACTCCCTTGGCCCACCTGAGATAGCCCATATCGCTAAATTAGAAGGCATGAGCCATATTGAAGTACTCACTGCCCTAAAAGAATCAGGATTGGATTCCCTACCGGGTGCCGGTGCTGAAATCTTGAACGACCGTGTCCGTCGATTGATCTCGAAGGGCAAATGTGGTGGTCAAGAATGGCTGGATGTGATGCGTGCTGCACATAAGATCAACCTACCTACATCAGCAACCATGATGTTTGGACATATAGAAACCATTGAGGAACGTTTTGAGCACCTGGTTTGGATCCGTGAGGTTCAGAGCGAAAAACCAGCGGATCATTACGGTTTTATAGCTTTTATTCCTTGGCCATTCCAAGATGATGGAACCCTATTAAAACGCCTGAGGGGGATTACGAATGATGTGACGCCGGATGAATATATCCGCATGATTGCTTTGAGCCGGATCATGCTTCCGAATGTGAAGAACATTCAGGCTTCTTGGTTGACGGTGGGTAAACAAACCGCCCAGATCTGTCTGCAGGCTGGTGCCAATGATTTTGGTTCCATCATGATCGAAGAAAACGTGGTTTCGGCAGCTGGTGCACCACACCGTTTTACGTCGAAATCCATCCAAGATGCGATCATAGAAGCAGGTTTTGAGCCGCAATTGCGAACGCAGACCTATCAATTCAGGGAAATACCATCCCAAATGGAAGAACAGGTCATCGATTATTAATTGTTACACAGTTTGATTAGGTTTTGAAGGATATACTATTAAATATAGAAGCGATTATTTTCGCTTCGGCAGAAGGCATCAGTCAGAAGGATTTAAGGGAGGTTTTGCAGGAGGCGTTGGCTATTGAAATTTCCAAGACCGAATTGGCGGAAATGATCGGCAGGCTGAAGGAGAAGTATGCTTCGGAGGATCAGGCACTGTTATTGGCCAATATCAATGATCAACTGCTGTTTTTGACCAAACCGGCCTACCACGATGCGATCAACCAATTGCAACTGCATAAAGAGAAAAGGAAATTGAGCCAGGCGGCTTTGGAAACCTTGGCTATTATTGCTTATCGCCAGCCTATTACAAAACTAGAAGTGGAACAGATCCGGGGCGTGAATTGCGATTACTCCATCCAACGTTTATTGGACAAAGGATTGATACAGATTGCGGGGAAAGCCGACAGTATTGGTAAGCCAATCTTATATGCTACTAGTGGACAATTTATGAATCATTTTGGCCTCAACAGCGTAAAAGACCTCCCGCAACTGAAAGATATTGTGGCTGAGGAAAATAGCATCGGAGAAATCGTTGAATAAATTCTTGCATATTTGCCTTTTTTTTCATGTTAAAATAATTTTAAAAAAATATTTTTCAAATGGATTTTCTTCTATAATTTTACGTTAATAAAGTAAGTATCATAATAAAGAACATGGCTACAATGCAACAAATGGAAACAGAATTAACGGTTGATGAAAGAGTAATGAATTTCAACGGTCCTGATGATGATTCGGATGATATCTATGATGATGACGATGATTTCGGATTGGATGATATCGACTCTATCGGCGGGTTTGATGACATGGATGATGACGATGATGATTTTTAATTAAAATGATGATCCGAATTATTCGGATGTATACATGTAAAGAATTAGCAACGCTTGGTCTAACCCCAAGCGTTTTTTTATGGCCCAAAAAAACGCCTGAAGATTTATCTTCAGACGTTATTGTTTAGCTGCAATTATTAATTATTTATCGTCTTTACTCAACGAGAATGGAAGGTCTGACTTCGTAACTCCACGTTTTTTATTGGGTTCTGCACCCATATCAAAAACCAGGTTAGCGCCTTTTACCAACTCGCTGTGGTTCAGGTAATTTTTAGTATAGTTCTTGCCATTCCATTTTAATTGTTGGATATACCGGTTCGCATCGGAATTGTTCTTGGTTTCGAGTACCACCTTTTTACCATTACTCAACTTCATGGTTACCTTATCAAAGATTGGAGATCCAAGGACATATTCATCGGTCGCAGGTGTTACTGGATAGAATCCAATAGCTGAGAATACATACCAAGCGGATGTCTGCCCATTATCTTCATCGCCACAGTAACCATCGGGGTTAGGTGAATACATTCTGTTCATTGTTTCACGCAGCCAATACTGTGCTTTCCAAGGAGCACCAACATGATTGTACAGGTAGATCATATGCTGGATCGGCTGGTTTCCATGCGCATATTGCCCCATATTGGCGATCTGCATTTCACGGATCTCATGGATCGGAAAACCATAATAACTATCATCGAAAATCGGTGGTAAGGAGAATACGGAATCCAGTTTGATTTCCATCGCCTGGTGGCCACCCATCAAATTGGCCAATCCTTCGATATCCTGGAATACCGACCAGCTGTAATGCCAGCTATTTCCTTCGGTAAAGGCATCCCCCCATTTGAATGGATTGAATGGGGTTGACCAGGAACCATCCTTGTTTTTGCCACGCATCAATCCGGTAGCTGGATCGTACAATTTCTCGTAATTGTAGGCACGTTTTTTATAGAATGATTGATCCTCTTCGGATTTATCCAATGATTTTGCCAATTGGTAGATCGCAAAATCATCATAAGAATATTCCAAACTTCTTGCGGCGTTCTCATTGATCTTTACATCATAAGGCACATAGCCGAGTTCATTATAATACTCCGCACCTGCCCTACCTACTGCCGTAATAGGACCCGCGTTATTGGCGCCTTTTTTTACCGCTTCGTAGAGCACTTCAATATCTTTTGACCGCACGCCCTTCATCCAGGCATCAGCCACTACAGAAGCCGAATTATTGCCCACCATGATGTTCCTATAGCCTGGGCTTGCCCACTCCGGCAACCATCCGCCCTCGCGGTAAGCATTTGCCAATCCTTCCTGCATCTTTTCATTGATCTCTGGATACATCAAGTTCAGGAATGGGAACAAACACCGGAAGGTGTCCCAAAAACCTGTATCGGTAAACATATAGCCCGGAAGGACCTGCCCATTGTAGGGTGAATAATGCATCACCTGCCCTTGCGCATTGATCTCATAGAACATCCTTGGGAATAACAAGGAACGGTATAGGCTGGAATAGAAGGTACGCATCTGATCGATGGTTCCACCTTCTACTTCGATCTTACTCAATTCCTTGTTCCAGATATCCTCCCCTTTTTTAACCTGCTCGTCGAACGTCACGCCGTCCAATTCTTTCAGGTTTAGGAGGGCTTGTTCTGGACTAATAAAAGAGGAAGCTACTTTTACATGAACTTTCTCGCCCGCATTGGCCGTTTGGAATCCTACTAAGGCTCCCACATGGTTGGCCTGGATCTTCAAGCGTCCATCAACAAGCGCTGAATCTGCAAAGGTAGCTAGGTTGGCAAATGGACGATCGAACTCCAGTACATAGTAATTTTTGAAATTCTTAGGTACTCCGCCGCTGTTTCGGGTGGTATAGCCTATTATCTTCTGTTCCTGAGGAAGTACCTCTACATAAGACCCTTTGTCGAAAGCGTCTATTAATACATAGGCCTCGTTGGTTTTAGGAAAGGTAAAACGAAAATAGGAAGCTCTCTCGGTAGGTGTAACTTCTACCTTGGTATCATAATCGGCTAAGTATACCGAATAATAATGCGGTTTAGCGGTTTCTGCCTTATGGGAAAAATAGCTGGCTCGCTTATCCTGGTCGAAGGTTTTGTTGCCCACCATCGCCATAATGGAAAATTGCCCGTAATCATTCATCCAAGGTGATGGTTGATGAGTCTGTTTGATACCTCTAATCTTTTCCGCTGTATAGGTGTACATCCATCCATCGCCCATCTTTCCCGTTTGAGGGCTCCAGAAATTCATCCCCCAAGGGAGTGCAATGGCTGGATAGGTATTCCCGCTGGATAGGAAATAGGTTGATTGTGTACCGACTAGCGTACTTACCATATCGATCGGACGATCTATCTTCCCTACCTTCTGTGCGAAGCTGGAGAAAATACTTCCGCCGATCAAAAGTAACGTGGTTAAAAATCTTAAGTTCATAGTCTGTTTTAAAATAGGTTATTTTCTTTTCATAAAAATAACAAAAAAAACTACAAAACCTAATGCTAAAAGTATTTAGCTATACATTTTAAGCGCTATTTTACCGTATTGTTCAGGGCTATCAAAAAATAAATGTGCGGCAGAAACCTCTTCAAATGGGAAAACTCGGGTTACGGCAGGTACTAATTTACGCGATTCAATGAGTGGTAAGATTTTGTTTTTTATTTCTAATGTTAGGTTTATTTTAAAATTCAGGTCTCTGCTTCGCAGGGTTGATCCCGAAATCCATATCCTCTTCTGCATCATCTTGAGCAAGTTCAGTTCTACTTTTGCACCTTGTACGGCATTGATGTGTATCAGCCTTCCATCAGGTTCCAAAAGTTGGATATGCTTATTGAAATAGGATCCGCCGATACTATCAAGGATCAAATTGATTTTTTTATCTTTTAATACTTCTTCAAAATCTTCTTCTTGGTAGTTAATGACATTGTCTGCACCTAGCTGCTTTACAAATTCAGCTTTTTCAGCAGAACCAACGGTAGTATAGACGGTTGCTCCGAACAGTTTAGCTAATTGAATAGCCATGGTACCAATGCCGCCTGATCCACCATGGATCAACACTTGGTCTCCTTCCTTTAGGTTTCCGCGTTGAAAAAGGTTGTGCCAAACCGTGAATAAGGTCTCCGGAAAACAAGCGGCCTCCTCAAAACTGATGCTTTTTGGTTTTGGGATACAAAGCTCAGCAGCCACGCAGACCTCCGTTGCATATCCTCCTCCAGCAAATAAGGCGAATACCTCATCGCCTACTGATAAGCCCTGCACATCTTTGCCCAGCGTTTTTATGATCCCGGAAACTTCTAAGCCTGGAATATCATTGGACACCCCTGGAGGAGCTGGATAATTCCCTTTCCTTTGGAAAACATCGGGTCTGTTGATCCCTGCGGCCTTTACACTTAAAAGCACTTCATGTGCTGCGGGTTGTGGATCTTCCTGGGTTTCTATTCTCAATACTTCAGGGCCACCGTATTCGGTGATGATCGCTGCTTGCATTATTTTTTATTTGGATAACTCTGTAGGCGCATGTTCAAGGTGAGCATAAAATATCTCCCCAAACGATTGTTTCTTGATTCGAACACATCGTTTCCTACATATTCGGTGATAATGCCTACATTCTTGTTCTGATCTAACATATCAAAACATTGAAACCGGAGCATTGCCATATTGTTCTTTAAAAAGTTATATTCCACATAGGCATTGATGATCGTTGGATTGACATCGGAAATTTCAGAAACATAGCCTTTGTAGAATTTTTGGGACATCTCCGTTCCAACCATAAATTTATCATTGATATAGCCCCTTCCGCCAAGACTCAACAGGAAGGAATGGGCAGCAATCTTGTTCTTATATGGGAGCTCATAGGTGGCTCTGTTCAAGAAATAATTACTATTGAATACCGATTCGAAATATTCGTTCCAGTTGTACCTCAAGATCAGGTTCTGGTTGTACAATAATTGTCGGGTGGTGCTTTTCAATTCGTTTACAAAGGATAGATTATTCAGGTAATCGATATTTCCGGAGATATCCATTTGAAAATTATCGTTCAGGAACGGTGTATTGAAGTAATAGTTCCATTTTACATCATAATAACCATCCGTATTCTCGTATGTCGTTTCCTGAACGGTTTCGTTTGACAGGGACTTCTTCGAACTGACGATCTTATTATTGATAAAGGTATAGGCAAAATTCGTTTCGAAATATTGCCCTTTGTTGGTGACAAACTTCTTTAGGGAGGTTGAAAAACGATTGTAGAATTCGGCTTTCAGGGATGGATTTCCGACGATGATATTCCTGGAATTGGAGTTATCCCGTACTGGCGAGATATGAAGGAAATTCGGTTGGATATTTTTTCCCAAGTAATTCAATTCCATTTCAAAATTCTTGGAAAATCGATACCGGAGATTAGTCGTAGGAACCAGGTTGACATTGCTATATTCGTGGGTAATCGTATCGCCTTTTATCTTTCCGGATAAGGATACCGGTTGAACAGAAAAGCCCATATTGACGCGGAATCGTTCATTCGGTTCATACTGATAGTTTAAACCTGTTTTATAACTCTTAAATTGATAGGCATAATCGATACCTAGGGAGTCTACCCATCCCCCGCCATTACCGATGGGATTACGAACCGCCCGTCTTGCCTCGATATTGGTCACATCAATATCATACAAAACCTCTAAAAGACTATGGTCAAAGAAGGGCTCCACATAGGATACAGAGCCTTTCATGGAGCTGGTATTGTTGCGGGAATCAACCAATTGCTTCTGTTCAAAGAAATTGATAACAGGTTCTAGGCCTGTAGAATCATAGATTACATAATCTTCCCGGATATTTTCATCCTTATCTAAGGATTGATAGGATATCCTACCATCTGCCACCAATTTCCTTTTGCTCTTCTTAAAATATTTCGAATAGAGCATGGAAAATTCCGCATTGGGGTTTGTTGTGGTGGAGGTATCATTATAACTTCCACGCTCCCTGATCCGGTAATTGCTCAGGTTGGAGGATTTAAGGTTATAGTTATAGGATCGATTGAAGGATAACTTCGGGACAATCTTTAAAATATCCTGGTTTTTTAGGGTAGAATTAATTTCCAATTGAACCCTATGGAAATTATCATCCATTTTCCGTTCAAAATCTTCCTTCTTATTGATCTTATAGCCATAATAGGATGAAGTAAGCAAAGAATTACCTTCGGTAATGTTCTGTCTGTTCTGATAGGTATAGCCCCCAGATAAGGAGATGTATTTATTAAGGTTCTGGGAGAAGGTGATCCCTATAGAGGACAATTTGTTCAACCCATCGGATTGATCGGAGAAATCTCCCACATCCCCTAAGCCTGACGACCGGCCTCCTGCCCCATCCGGGCTACCGAAAGTGAACAGACTGGTATTGGTGTTATTAACCGATGTAACCACCGAAATTTCCTGGCCATCGTTGAATTTATTGACTCCGACACTACCGATATACCTTTCGCTGGTTCCACCGCCTAAGGTTGCCTGTCCGAAAGTGATCTTCTTTTTATTATCTTCCAGTACGATATTGATGATCTTTTCAGGTTCTGAGTTCTTGATCCCTTTTTCTTGAGAAACATCCCCATAGTCATCGATAACCTCCAGATGCTTCACAAAATCGGCAGGGAGGTTCTTCGTGGCCATCAATAGGTTACCATCAAAGAACTTCCTTCCATCGACCTGTACCGATGTGATCATTCGACCATTGAAATAAGTGGTACCATCCCTTAATACCTGAAAGCCAGGCATTATTTTCAATGCATCTTCCAACATCGCTTTTTCAGGAACACTAAAAGCTCGCATATTAAATTGGATGGTATCTCCGCGATTTATTACTGGAATGACTTTTAGGATCCTGACTTCATCGATCAGGTTCAACTGAGGAAACATGCTGATCTTTGGGGCATAGATCTGATCAACAAACTTCTTGAAAACATAAGTACGGTTTACAATCTGCAAACCAAACATACTATAGGAAATATTAACGACTTTTCCATTGATGCCTTTGAGTTGATAGAATCCATTATTGTCCGTAACGGTCTTAAGCGTATCCTGTTCACCGACAAGGCGGATATTGACCCCTTTTAATCCTAAGCCGGAAGTATCTACGACCAATCCTTCTATGCTGCGATGGTTTTCTTGGGCATACGCCTTCAGAAAGACTGTCGAGAACAGCAGCATGGCCATCGTTATAGAAAGGATTATTCGCACAGATATTAAACTATAATGTTTCCTTATTTCAATAAATAATACTTCAAACTCAATTTACCATTAAAACGTTTAAACTTAAAATAATTGTATAAAAAACGGGCTAAAAATTACTTTTAGCCCGTTTTTCTTTAATTTTTACGCGGAGATTATTCGCCGTCGAATGTTACTTTAACTAAATGACGATCAATTTCCCAACGACCGGTACCTTCTTCTCCGATTACATCGAACAATTCAAGGATACGACGTGCGATGTATTCTTCTTCTACCTGCTCTTCCAAGAACCATTGGATAAAGTTGAATGTTACGAAATCCTTTGCTTTGAAACATTTGTCAGCAATTTTGTTGAACTGCTCTGTTACGAACATTTCTTGCTCTAATGTTTGTTCAAAAACACCTCTGAAAGATTCGAAATCTACAGGAACGTTGGTAACTTCTGGAGAGATGGAACGACCACCACGTGCAGATATATAATTGAAAATCTTCAACATATGCTCACGTTCTTCATTGGATTGTTTAGAGAAGAATGCTGCTGCATTATCTAATCCCTGATCATCACACCAAGCAGACATGGATAAATACAATGCGGATGCATGTGCTTCAATCTTAACCTGTGCGTTCAATATGTTCTCGATCTCTTCGGAGATGGATGTTTTTAATTTTAATAGATCTTTCATTTTAATATATTTTAAGTTCTGAAGGATACATTCCCTCTAACTGACATATCAAAGATACGGCTAATAAAAAAAATTCATCTAAAAAATCTGTTATACAAATTCAGTCTAAATTAAACGTTTAAATAGCTAATCTATTTAGAATCAGTATAATTACAAAGAATGAGAATGGAATGACAAAGAATAGTATTTCGATGACAGACTTACCAGGCTAATACCGCTTTTTGTTGAAGACATGCTTTGATCTCACTGTTCAATTCGATCATAAACTTCGCTCCTGCCAAGAGCTCCTGAAGTTTAAGTACATCTTCCACAGCAAGAATAAAAATCCTTTCCGAGCGAAAAGGCATAATAATTTCAAAATCAAAAGATCTGGAAGAGTTGTTCAGCATGGCTTCCACATCAATACTATCTATTGTTTTTTTGAACTGGAAAAAGTCTCGCACTTTAAATGGCGTAGCCTCCCCTTGGAAATCCAACCAATAACAATTCTTTCTACTACACTGATATACTGCACCTTGCGCTGTCTGAAAAATCTCCTCGAAACTGGCTACTGGACAAATCATCTGCTTTTTCCTTTAATTTGGAACAAATCTAAATATTATTAAGAATTAATCCAAATTGTGTTGGAGTATTTAGTATAAAGTAGTTAGTATTTAGACCTATGGCAGGAAAGTATTTAGAAGTGAGTATTTAGTAGTGAGTATTTAGTATTAAGACCTATGTTGCAAAATCTTGGTAGAAATTATTAGCCGCCATACAAAGTCTAACTACTAAATACTATATACTAACTACTAAAAAAGCCCTCTACCGAGGGCTTTTTCCTTAAAATTCTTCTTCTTCGTTCAGTAATTCTTTATGATTACTGGTTGCCGTTCTTGTTTTGGTTTTATGTTTATTTATTTGACGCCTGATGGATTCAATGGCAATATCTGTTGCTTCTTCAAAACTCTTAGCCTGTGCTTTGGCAAAAAGTTGGTTGCCAGGTACATTAAATTTTAGCTCGACGACCTTATTGGCTTCGTCATCCACATTTTCTAATCTGAGGTAGCAAACCCCTTCAATGATGTTGTCTAAAAATTGATTCAATTTCTCAGACCTCTTCTTAATGAACTCGATTAGTTTACTGTCAGCATTAAACTTAATTGATTGCACTGTAATGTTCATTTTTCCTCCTTTTTTTAAGCTTTTGGATGTGCTTGTTTATAAATTGATTTCAATCGCTCGGCTGAATTATGCGTATATACTTGTGTTGCAGTTAATCCAGCGTGGCCCAATAATTCTTTAATTGCGTTCAGATCAGCGCCGTTATCTAAAAGGGCAGTTGCAAAAGTATGTCTCAATACGTGAGGACTCCTTTTTTTCTGCGATGTGATCATGCTCAGATACTTTTTTACGATCTGGTAAATCATCTTTGCATATGCAGGCTTCCCTTCTTTGCTAACGATCAATTCTTCCGAAATGTTTTGGAATTGCTGTGCTTTTTTTTGTTGCAGGTATTTTTCTAACTCCCCAACCAAGGTTTTGTGTATCGGAACAAAACGCTCTTTGCTCCTTTTTCCGAATATAAGTATTTTTTTATTATAAAGATCAATATCCGACTCCTTTATTTTTAACAATTCCGCCAACCGAATCCCTGTCCCAAAAAGCAATTCCAGGACAATAAAATCTCTATGGCTTTCAAAATCCTCCGCTTCCTGATCCAATTGCTCCAATAATTTCACCATCTTCTCCTTCTCCACCACTACCGGCAATCGCTTGGCAGTTTTCATGGCCTTGATCAAGGCCATCGGATTCTTGGCGATCAGCTCCTCGCGAACCAAAAATTTATAATAAGATTTGATTGAGGAGATGGCCCTGTTCACAGAGCTTGGCTCTTTCCCCTGCTCCCGCAAGGTCGAGAAATAATATCGGAGAAACTTGTAGTCCACTTCCTCAAAAGGCATGTTCTCGGATTCCAGGAATTTCAACAGGTTTTCCACTTCCATCTCATAAGCTGTGATCGTATGGGCAGAATACCGCTTTTCAAACTTCAGGAAATTAATAAATCTATCCTTATACATGTCCTAATCCTTATATGGTAATATTAACGATAATTATTGAAAAAAATAATGACCACAAACATTTTTGATGGTGATATGACAACAAAAAAGCAGGTTTAACCTTTCAATTAAACCTGCCTTATTATATTTTAAAAAATGGTTTTGAATAAAACCGGTAGATGTAGAATTATAATTTACTGTTTACATCAATTGCATTCAATTCTTCAAATGCCTGTGTTAAACGAGTAACGAATGCTTCCTCACCCTTACGCAACCACACGCGTGGATCATAATATTTTTTGTTAGGCGAGTCAGAACCTTCAGGATTTCCGATTTGGCCTTGAAGGTAAGCATGGTTCTTTTCTTCATAAGCACGAACACCATCCCAGAAAGCCCATTGCATATCGGTATCAATGTTCATTTTAATCGCACCATAAGAGATCGCTTCCTTGATTTCTTCTGGACTTGAACCAGAACCACCATGGAATACAAAGTTAACCGGTTTTTCTGCCGTTAAATTAAATTTCTCACGGATATATTCTTGGGAATTGTGCAGAATAATAGGTTGCAATTTCACATTACCTGGTTTATATACACCATGTACATTTCCGAAAGCAGCAGCAACCGTAAATTTATCCGAAACTTCGGATAGCTCTTTAAAAGCATAAGCAACTTCTTCAGGTTGGGTATAAAGTTTAGAGCTGTCCACATCAGAGTTGTCCACACCATCTTCTTCACCACCTGTTACACCCAATTCAATCTCTACCGTCATACCAAGAGGCTTCATGCGCTCTAAATATTTTTTAGAGATTTCGATATTCTCTTCGATTGGCTCTTCAGATAGATCCAACATGTGCGAAGAGAACAAAGGTTTACCATGTTGAGCATAGAATTTCTCGCCAGCATCCAATAATCCGTCGATCCAAGGAAGTAATTTTTTAGCAGCATGGTCGGTATGTAACATTACAGCAACCCCATAATGCTCTGCCAACAAATGAACGTGTTGAGCTGCAGATACTGCACCTAAAATACAAGCCTGCAAACCATCATTGTTCAATGATTTTCCAGCATAGAATTGTGCACCACCATTTGATAATTGAATAATTACAGGAGAGTTCACTTTCTTAGCAGTCTCCATAACAGCATTGATCGAATCCGTTCCGATGACATTTACAGCTGGCAATGCAAAGTTATGTTGCTTCGCAATTTCAAATAATTCTTGTACTTGATCTCCAGTTAAAACACCTTTGAAATCTTTTAGGCTCATAGTTTTTCTATCTTAGTTTCTTTAATAAAATAAAGATAAAGTTTTTTTTAGATTCAAAGAAATATAGTGTATAAAATACACTATTAAAATATGGCGTAAAATTCCCTATACACGAAACTTCTTTTGAGATAAATTAATATCTTTAGCTTTCAATATTCACATGGAAACAATTTAAATATGCTACAAGTTTACGGAATCAAGAATTGCAATACAGTTAAAAAAGCTTTAGACTGGTTGAATGAAAACCAAATTGCTTATGAATTCCATGATTATAAAAAAGAACCTGCAACAGAGGCCCAATTGCTGAAGTGGGAGAAGGAATTGGGCTGGGAAAGTTTAGTGAACAAAAAAGGAACGACTTGGCATAAGCTAAGTCCTGAAGAACAAGCCCAAGTAACCGATGCCAAAAGTGCGAACCAAGTGCTATTGGCCAATAATTCCATGATCAAAAGACCATTGATAGAAACCAAAAAAGGACTTCTTCTCGGATTCAATGAAGAAGAGTACCACAATAAACTTAAATAATTTATGAGAAAGAACATGCTAATTCCATTTGCTGCTGCCATATTATTAGCCACAACAGCAAATGCCCAAACGCAGGCACCGCAGGCGACAAAGGTTGAATCAAAATATGATTATAAAGCGGCTTTCAACCCTGTTTTTTATAACAATACCGGTTCGGTTTATCGTTCAGCTTCTGGCAAGCCAGGACATCAATATTGGCAAAATGCAGCAAATTATGATATCAAGGTTAGCCTGAATGATCAAACACATGAGGTAAAAGGAAATGTAAAAATTTCCTATACCAATAACAGTCCGGACCAAATGGATTTTATCTGGTTGCAATTGGAGCAGAACCTATTCAATCCAGAGTCTATTGGTCAAGCGGTAGTTCCATTGAGCAATAGCCGATATGGAAGCTCTGGAAATGAGTTTCAAGGTGGGTATAAGATCAGTAATGTAAAAGAGCATTCCGGAAAAGAAGTTAAATACAGCATCATCGATACCCGCATGCGCATCGAACTTCCAAAGACTTTGGCAGCGAATGGTGGAAAAGTAGAGTTTAGTATGGACTTCTCTTATATCGTTCCGGCAGAAGGTGCTGATCGTACCGGGATCCTGAAAACATCCAACGGTGATATTTACGCCATTGCCCAATGGTATCCAAAAGTAACGGTTTACGATGATGTGAATGGATGGAACAACCTTCCATACACCGGACCAGGCGAGTTTTACCTGGAATATGGGGATTTCAATGTGGAGATCACCGCACCAGCCAACCATATCGTGGTGATGGGTGGAGAACTAATGAATCCGCAGGAAGTATGGACCAAAGAGCAGTTGGAGCGATTAAATAAAGCGAAAAACAGCGATAAAACCGTTTTGATCCGTTCTGAAAGCGAAGTTACGAATCCGAATTCTAGGCCACAAAAATCAACATTGACCTGGAAATATAGATTGAACAACACCCGTGATGTTGCTTGGGCATCTTCCAAGGCTTTTATTATAGACGCAGCCCAGATCAACTTACCTAGTGGAAAGAAATCCTTGGCGATGTCTGCCTATCCGAAGGAAAGTAATGGTGGAAATGCCTGGGAAAGGTCTACGGAATACACCAAAGCATCTATCGAATATTATTCCAAGAAATGGATGGAATACCCTTATCCGGTAGCTATTAATGTGGCTTCCAATGTTGGGGGTATGGAATATCCAGCGATTGTTTTCTGTGGTAGTCGTGCTAGAGGAAGTAGCCTTTGGGGAGTGACAGACCATGAATTTGGACACATCTGGTTTCCTATGATCGTAGGTTCGAACGAGCGTTTGTATGCGTGGATGGACGAAGGGTTCAATACCTTTATCAACGATCTATCTACTGAAGTGTTTAATAAAGGAGAGTACCATAGACCAAGAGGCAATAGAAATGCGATGACCCGGATGATCATGAATCCAGGTCTTGAGCCCGTGATGACAACTCCTCAGGGTATGAAAGAACGTAATATTGGTATGTTGGCCTACTATAAACCTGGATATGCGATGCGTATTTTGAGAGATGAGGTGATCGGGCCAGAACGCTTTGATGCAGCTTTTCGTAAATATGTTGACTATTGGGCATATAAACACCCTACACCAGAGGATTTCTTCCGAGTGATCGAAAATGAAACCGGAGAAAACCTGAACTGGTTCTGGAGAAGCTGGATATTGAACAATTGGCAATTGGATCAAGCGATCGACAAAGTAGAATATGTGGATTCAGATCCGGCTAAAGGAGCCTTTATTTCCATCAGTAATCTGGAGAAAATGCCAATGCCTGTTGTTATTGAAGCCACTACGGAATCTGGAAAGAAAGTTCGCCATAAACTTCCGGTACAAGTTTGGGAAAACAACAGCACTTGGAGATTTAGGATGAATACTACAGAGAAGCTTTCCAGCGTTAAAATAGACCCAGACAATGTTTACCCGGATATTAGACCGGAAAATAATGTGTGGAACACAAAATAAGAATGAGAACTATAAAAGAAATACTATTGATGGTCATCCTGCTATTTGCTGGGATGACCTTAAGTTTTGCCCAGGATATCAAAGGAATTGTCATTGATTTAAAAAGTGATAAAAGGATTTCTGATGTGCAGATCAAGAACCTACGGACGAATAAGGAAACCAAATCGGATGCGCAGGGAAATTTTACGATCCCTGGTCAGAAATACGATTATTTAAGCTTAACCCTTCGTGGATATGATCGCGATACGGCTTTTATTTATCAGGAATTGGGAGATATTTCGAGGATATATATGGTTCCGGATAATTCGACCATTGTGATCGATGAGGTGGTCGTAACGAAGATTACGGATAGTCGGATTGCAAGGGAAATCGAACGAGCAAAAAACAATAGTAAGGCGGTGGAAACGAGTCAAACCAGAGGTGGGTTAAGGGTTTCACCATCGAGGTTATTTGGAAAAGAGGCGAATCAGGCAAGAAATGCGATTAAGATATTGGAACTGGAGCAGGAACAGCGTGCGGTGGACAGGAAGTTTACCAATGAGTTGATTTTGAGTTTGGTACCTTTGAGCGCTACAGAACTTCCTCTTTTTAAGACTAGGTATAGGCCAACTTATGAATTTGTGAGGAATGCGGTTAAAGAGGATCTAACAGCGTATATACTGGTTTCTTACGCAGAATTCAAAAAAGGAACGAAATAGGAAATTTTATATTTTGTTATCCCCCTCTTCGTCATTGCGAGGAGGTATTACTTCCGTCATTGCGAGGAGGCACGACGAAGCAATCTTCCGAATAGTTTAAAGATTGCTTCGTTCCTCGCAATGACGGTTATAGTTCCGCAATAACGGAAATGTTTTACCCTTCCAACTTACTTAATTTGAGATAACCGACTTCTAACTTATCCTCCCCGCTATTATCTCTTACAATACCCCCTTCACTATCTCCCCCTTCAACATCTCCCCCAACTCCATCTCCCCCTTCACCATCGCCCCTTTCACAATCTCCCCCTACAACCTCTTCAAAAACCAACTTATACTTTCTCTTCATCTCCTCCGTCAACAAATCTTCCACATTATAAATATCATCCACATCAATCCCATATTTATCATCAATATGCGATGATTCATGATGTTTCCAAAAGACCGTTTGTTTAGCGATCCTACTCGCTTCTGCCAAATCTTTTGCAACCACCAATTGTTTATAATGATATTCTTCCATATCATTCGGCTTATACCCTCCCAAATTCACAAAAAACAAACTATCCCTCCCCGATACAAGCCCATTTTTATCCGAATCACTTTCATCAGCATTTTCCTCCATCCGTTCCCTAACAAAAACTTTAAAGCCCCCAACCCTACTTACCTTCCGCCAAGAATCAATATGCATCTTCCCATCCATCTCCGGCCAAAATGCTTTCAGAGCAGGAACAAGGTCCTTTAACTCCTCCGCAATTCCGAAAAACACATCATGTTGCTCAATATATCTACCAAGCGGTTTCCCTCCAATTACCAACATATATAATTCCATAGCAGTCTAATTTTAATTTCTGATTCCTTAACTTAGAAATCAAAATAACCAAAAATTCTAATCCATGAAAAAACTGATCGCTTTTTGCTGCTTATTATTTGTTATAATCGGAAATTCCCAAGCCCAAAAAATCGACAAAAAGCTAACGGCAAAAATCCAGCAGGAGATCAATGGTTTCCGCGGTGATATCGGTATCTATGTCAAGAACCTTAAATCCAAAAAAGAAGTACGAATTTCTGCAGATAGTATTTTCCCGACAGCCAGTATAGTTAAAGTTCCACTTTTGGTTGGAATTTTCCAGAAAATAGACGCCAATGAAGTTCAATTGGATCAAAAATTCATCTATAGCGATAAGAGAACTTATGGTGGATCAGGATTGATGCAGTTTTATAAGGATAGTGCGCAGACGGATCTTTCAACCATGATTTCTTTGATGTTGACTTATTCGGATAATGTGACATCGATCTGGATTCAGGAATTGGCTGGTGGTGGTCAGACCATAAACCCATTAATGGACAAGCTTGGATTGAAAAATACAAAAGTGAATTCGAGGACGGTAGGTAGAGAGGATATCTGGAAAAAATATGGTTGGGGACAAACTACGCCATATGAAATCGCTCATTTATTTGAATTGATCAGGGAAGGAAAGGTTATTTCCGAAAAACAGTCGGATAAGATGTATAGGTTTTTAAAGAACCAGTTTTATAATGAAAGGTCCTTATCTCAGATTCCTGCTATTTATGCGACAATCAGTAAGACGGGTTCGGTTAATGATGCACGGGGTGAGGTTGTTTTAGTGAATGCGCCGCATGGGGATATTGTGTTTTCGATTTTGACTAAGAATAATAAGGATCAAAGTTGGACAAAGGATAATGAGGCTGAAAATTTAACGAAAAGGATCGCAAAGATAATTTGGGATCATTTTGAAGGATAAAGGTCTTACGTCATTGCGAGGTCCTTCGTCATTGCGAGGAACGAAGCAATCTAACTTCATTGCGGGGGCCTACGTCATTGCGAGGAACGAAGCAATCTTTCTACCAGTCATGCGTAAAGATTGCTTCGTCGTGCCTCCTCGCAATGACGGGAAAAGTTTCTCGCAATGACGGGTAAAATTCCTCCCAATGACGAATACGCACAAATACGCATAAACGTACAAATACGCATACCCATAAAAAAAAGAAAGGGAAGCAATCTGGCAATTGCTCCCCTAACTATTAACCAATTATAAACTTAAATTATGAGACAGCAAATATAAATATTATTTACATATCTCAAATATATTTTTGCGCTTTTTTGCACGTTTTTTCTTTTAACCGCACAACCATTGCAAATAATTCCTACCTATCCAACTCGCCAACCCTTACCAATAATTCCTACCTATCCACTTCACCAAGCACAATATCAATAGAACCCAATATCGCGATCAGATCCGCGATCAACACCCCTCTTCCCAATTCCGGCAAAACCGATAAATTATTAAAACTTGGTCCTCTTGCCTTCACCCTACGAGGAATATCCGTCTTTTCCGCCGTCACAAAATAAAATCCCAACTCCCCTTTCGGATTCTCTGCCCGAACATAATAATCCTGCGCCTTCAGGTTCACCTTTTTAGGAACCAAAGCCCTCGGATCAAAATCTACTGTCCGTTTAAAATCCCCCATCAATCTTTCCAAACACTGCTCAATAATCCGCACAGATTCCTTCACTTCATCCACCCGCACCTTATACCTATCCCAACAATCGCCCAAAGAACCCATCTCCCCTTTTCCTACAGGAATATCAAACTCAATTTCCGGATAGACCGAATAACCATCTACTCTCCTCAAATCCCATTTAATACCTGAAGCCCGCAACATAGGTCCCGAACAACCATAATTAATGGCCACATCAGCAGGCAAAACCCCGATATTCGCCGTCCTTTGTATAAATATCTCGTTATTGGAAAGTAGTCCATCCAGCTCCTGCAATTTAGGCTTGAAATAGTCCACAAATTCCAAACAACGCTCCTCAAAATTCACCGGAAGATCATAGAAAAGCCCACCAATCCAGATGTAATTGTACAACATCCTCGATCCCGAAGCCCATTCCAACATATTCATGATATGCTCCCTATCCCTAAAACACCACATAAAAGGTGTAAAAGCGCCAATATCGATCCCATAGGTTCCTATTGCGATCAAATGCGAAGCAATACGGTTCAGCTCACAAACCAAAACGCGGATATATTCTATCCTTTTCGGAATCTTATCCTGTATACCCAGCATCCGCTCCACTCCCATCACAAAAGCATGACTATTGTTCATGGAGGCCAGATAATCCAACCGATCCGTAAATGGGATGGTCTTGGTGTAATTGATGGACTCAGCATGCTTATCAAAACATCGATGCAAATAACCTAGATGAGGAATGATATCCTTAACAATCTCCCCATCCGTAATCAATTCCAACCGTAACACCCCATGCGTAGAAGGATGTTGCGGCCCCATATTGATCACCATTTCCTGAGAGGAAACCGAATTGATTCTCGCCTCATAATCCCGAAGGCCTTGTGTATATTTTTCGTCGATGCTCATCATAAATAGGAAATTCTAATTGGATTCAAAAAATAATTACTTAATAGGAATTTGATGATAAGACTCTGGATCTTGATAATCCTTCCGCAGGGGATACCCCTCCCAATCATCAGGCATTAATATCCTCCTCAGATCAGGATGATCGGTAAAAAATATACCCATCAGATCATAGATTTCCCGTTCATGCCAATCGGCCGTCCTCCATACCGAAGTAACCGATGGAACTTCCGGAAGATTGTTCAGGTTCCGATCATTTAAAACCTTCACTTTCAACACACATTGCGTTTGGTAAGGAATGGAACTTAAATGGTAGACCACGTCAAATTCAGTGGCTGGATGAAAATCCACCCCCGTTATGTTGGCCAAAAAATCAAAATAGAAACCTTCCGTATCACGCAACAACTTGGCAGCCTGAACCAGATAATTGGGATCCAAATAGATGGCCGGCTGAAGACCATGTTCCTGAACAGCAACAATTGCCTGCTCCCCCAGACTACCCAGGATTAATTCTTTTACTTTTTCAAACATGCTATGGTGCTATACGGTTGATGGACCAAGATCCCTCTTCCTGCTTATAAACGATTCGATCATGAAGCCTGCTGCTCCTACCTTGCCAAAACTCCATCCGATAAGGCTTCAATAAAAATCCACCCCAAAAATTAGGTCTTTGGATTTCCCCATCACCCACTTCCGCAGAAACCTCAGCCACCCGATGCTCCAATTCTTCCCTATTATTGATGATGGCACTCTGCGGACTGGCAATAGCACCGATCTGACTTCCTCTTGGTCTAGAAGAAAAGTATTCATCAGATTCTTCCGGAGCCAATTTTTCTACTTCAGCCTCCATACGCACCTGCCGCTGCAATTCCGGCCAGAAAAACAACACCGATACAAAGGGGTTGGCGACAACCTCCTGTCCTTTCCGGCTATTATAATTGGTAAAAAAGCTGATGCCATCCGATTTGATATCCTTCATCAAAACTACCCGCGATGAGGGTTTCCCGTCTACAGAAGCCGATGATACCACCATGGCTGTAGGCTCGGTGACTTCACTAACCATAGCTTCAGAAAACCATTTCTTGAATTGATCAATCGGATTTCCCAATACTTCATTTTCGCTCAGACTGCTTTTGGCATAGTCTTCACGTATAGCCGCAATTTCTTTATGTTCGATGGACATGACGCTAATGTATTTGCTACAAACTTAACGAAATATCCATTTTTTAATAAAAATGATATTAAAATTATTACTATTTTACAATGGAATTAAAATCAAAAAACTATATTTTTGGTTAACATACATCTATTCATTATGTTCAACGAATTTATACCTAAGACAGGAAGTTTATTGATTTCAGAGCCTTTCATGCTGGATCAGAACTTCGAACGTTCGGTCGTATTATTGTGCGAACACAATGATACAGAAGGAACGGTAGGCCTAGTCCTTAACCACCGATCCATGCTCTATCTATCTGATGTACTGGATGGTATGAACAACACGGAGATCCCCCTCTATTTTGGTGGTCCTGTGGAAGGAAATGCCCTCTTTTTTATCCACAAAGCTTTTGACAAACTCCAAAGCGGCAACCATATTGTCGATGACCTCTACTGGGGCGGAGATTTTGATCGCTTAAAGGAATTAATAAACAACAATTTACTGAACCAAGATGAAGTTAAATTGTTCTTAGGATATTCCGGATGGAGTATCGGGCAATTGGATCAGGAAATTAAACAGAATTCCTGGGCGGTGCATAACTCCTTTAATATCGATCTTACCTTTATCAATGATGGGGAAGATCTTTGGAAGGAAACCATCATCAGTATGGGACCGAAATATGCCCACGTCGCAAACTTTCCGAAGCGTCCGGAGTTTAATTAAAAAGATTTACACAAAATATAACAAAAAAAACCTCACCTCACCATGAAGAAACAGCTTACAAGTGCTTTGGTTTATGCAACAGCAACCGCTTTTATTTCATGTTCCGGAACAAATCACAATGGAACAGAAATCAAAGACAGTTCAACTATTGTTCAGGATACGACTAAATATCCGCCAGTTGAAACTGGCAAAGCAAATACAGATTATAAACCTGCTTTTGAAGGTCAAACCCGAATTGCAGGTGTGAAAACTACAACCCCTTACGAAGGAAAGGTCATTGCGCAAGGATTAAAGAATCCTTGGGGAGCAGCCGTACTACCTGATGGAAGAATATTGGTGACCCAGCAGCGCGAAGGGAACCTGATCATATTGGATCCTACAACCGGAAGTGTTAGTGCACCGATCACCGGATTGCCAAAAGTAGATTCTGATGGACAAGGCGGTTTATTAGGACTTACTTTGGATCCAGATTTTGCGAGCAACCGTATGGTGTACTGGGTGTTTTCCGAACCAGTAACCGGTGGTAACCATACTGCTGTAGGTAAAGGAAAACTTTCTGCCGATGAAAAAACAATTGAAGGCGCTACGGTCATCTATCAAGCTTTACCAACTTATAAAGGAAAACTGCATTATGGAGGAAGGATTATCTTTGACAAAGAGGGCAACCTGTTTGTATCCACTGGCGAACGTTCGGATAAAGAAACCAGACCTCAAGCACAGCATTTAAATTCTGCTCTAGGTAAGATTGTACGCATCACCAAGGATGGTAAAGCGGCAACTGGCAACCCATTTTCCAACAATAAAGACGCAAAACCAGAGATTTATTCTTATGGACATAGAAATACACAAGGTTTAGCGTTCAATCCAGTAACTGGAGATCTTTGGAATTCCGAATTCGGCCCGCGTGGAGGTGATGAAATCAACATTGTAAAACCAGGGAATAATTACGGATGGCCAATCATCACCTATGGTATTGAGTATGGTGGACCAGCCATTGGTAACCCGCCAATCCAACAAAAGGATGGTCTGGAACAACCGGTATATTATTGGGATCCGGTATTATCTCCTGGAGGAATGGTATTCTATACAGGATCCAATATCCCAGAATGGAAGAACAACTTATTTATTGGTGGTCTAAGCAGTATGCATATCGCGCGATTGGTGATCGAGAACAATAAAGTGGTGGGAGAAGAGCGATTATTGGCTTCTGAAGGTGAAAGATTCCGGGATGTGATCCAAGGAAAAGATGGAGCCTTGTACGCTTTTACAGATGGCGGTAAAGTCTATAAAATCGACAAAAAATAATACATCATTATTAAAATATTAGCCGGACTAAATTTAGTTCGGCTTTTTTTTTGAAAAATACTAAGCCTCAATGACTTAAAAAATTTAATAAGTTTGTTATTTTAACATTTTTTTAGGAAAAATATACTGTTATTTTAAAATAATTATTTATTTTAGAGAAATTATTAACCATACACAAGTTAATTATCGGAATACAACACTTCTCTTTTATGAATGCAGTCGATCAATTATTAACCCCGAATACCATCAAAAGCAAAAAGTCAGCGAAGATTACCAAGAACAAAATAGCTTTATTAAAGGCCATCTATGCTGCCGGCAAAACATCCATAAACGATCTGATGCGCGAATTGAGTCTCAGCTTTCCAACGCTGAGTGTCATGTTGAACGAATTATTGGATCAGAAATTAATCCTTCAGGAAGAACGGGGTGAATCTATTGGCGGCCGCAAACCAAATCTTTTTCAATTAAACCATAACCTATTCAAAATCTTAACAATTGAAATCACCAGGTTTACGGTTATGCTGGGAGTCCTCGATAACAATTCCAATCTAGTTACGCCCATAAAAACCTATGGTTTTAAGATTTCAAAAAACCTGCATAAACTATCCAGCTTCAAAGCCATTATCGAAGATTACATGCAGGGATATCCTGAAATATGGAAACAATGCTCGGGAATTGCTATCTCTATGCCGGGATTGGTGGATGAAAAAACCGGAAACAACTACACCTTTTTCTATGAACCAGACTTTCAGTTAGCATCAGATCTTGAAATAGAATTCAACAAGACGGTCAGGATCATGAATCAGGCCAAGGTAAACTGCATGGCTGAACAATTCTTTGGCCCTTTAAAAAGAAAGAACAATGCCTTGATCATTCAATTGGATTGGGGTATTGGCTTAGGCATTATTGCCGATGGAAAAATCTATTCAGGAAAGAATGGTTTCTCAGGCGAAATGGGTCATATATCCTTTAAAGAAGAAGGCGAATTGTGCTATTGTGGGAAGAGAGGCTGCTTAGAAACGATTGTATCTGGTTCAGCGCTTGTCAAACAGGCCAAAGAAGATATCCTCAGTGGCACTCCAACGCTGATTCAACTGAAAGGCGAAGAGGAAGATCTGTTGCCCATCCATATTATTCAAGCCGCCTTGGAGGGCGATCAATATGCGATACAGCTGATCTCTTCTTTAGGCAACAAATTAGGGCGAGCTATTGCGCTATTTATTCAAGTATTTAATCCGGAGACCATTCTGTTGACCGGCGAATTTACCCGAGCCTCCTCCATCTTGTCGGCATCCATACTCCAACAGGTTCAGACGTATTCGATGACCAAATTGGCGGACAATTGTGAATTGATGGTATCCGAATTAGGCGATCGTTCCATTTCCCTTGGTCTAACCCGTTTGTTCATGAACAAATACTTCGAAGAGCGCTTAGGATTAAATTAACCAAAAAATAACAGCCATTTTTTCGTATTGTTGGCAATCTTAATAACTTTGCATAAAATTATTAATATGAAGACATGGTTTTCTACCTATAATTTGCTCTTCCTTTCCGTTGGTCTACTCGCATTAAGTTCCTGTAAAACCACCTACTACCAATCTACTGTTAGCAATAAACAGATGATTGCTATAAACAATAGTATCGTAGAGGACACGGCGATCAGCAATTATATCAACCCATATCGTACGCAATTAGAGGCAAAGATGAATGAAGTCATCGGCTTTTCCACCGAGAATATGATCCATAATCGTAATCTCCCAGAAAGCTTATTGAGTAATTTCTTCGTAGATGCGATGATGGGAATAGGTAGAAAGATCGACCCTGAGGTTGATTTTTCCATGGCTACAAAAGATGGAATCCGTTCCAACATCAAAGCGGGAGATATCACCGTTGGCACCATCTTCGAATTCATGCCTTTTGAAAACCTTTTTGTGGTACTGGAATTGAAAGGTTCCGATGTATTAAGACTGGCGGATTTCATTGCCGAAAGCAATGGGCAGCCCATTGGCAATGCACAAATTCTGATCAAGGATAAAAAGCTCCAGGATTTCAAGATCGCCGGCAAAAATATTGATCCCAACAAAACCTATAAGCTCATCACGTATGACTTTATTGCCAATGGTGGAGACCATGTGAGGGGATTGGAAAACCCGGTCAAGAAAACCACCTCCACGCAATTGGTCCGCGAAGGCTTGATCGATTATATACAGGGAATCAGCAAATCAGGTAAAAAAATAGAATCGAAATTAGATGGAAGAGTTAAAATCATTCAATAGAAGAGATTTCTTAAAAGGAATGCTTGCTCTAGGAGCAACAGCTACCCTTTCAGGACTTCCTAGCACTAGTTTTGCCCGTGGAAAAGAGGTAAAGATTACGATACTACACACGAACGATGTGCATAGCCGGATCGACCCATTCCCAATGGATGGGAGCCGTTTCCAAGGTCTTGGTGGAGTGGCGCGTAGAAGCACCTTGATCAAAAAGATCCGTGGCGAAGAAAAGAACGTCCTTTTATTCGATGCTGGCGATATTTTCCAGGGAACCCCTTATTTCAATGTCTTTGATGGGAAATTGGAACTGGAACTGATGTCTAAATTAGGATACGATGCAGGAACTTTCGGCAACCATGAATTCGACAATGGACTACCTGGTCTGTTAAAGCATTTTGACAAGGCGAATTTCCCATTTATAACTTCCAATTACGACTTTAGCGGAACCATCATGGAGGGCAAAACCAAAGAACACGTGGTTTTTACCCGAGATGGCGTAAAGATCGGCGTATTTGCTGTCGGCGTCAATCTAGACGGCCTGGTGGACCCAAATAGTTATAAGGGCATGAAGATCCTAGACCCGATCGAAGTAGCCAATATGATGTCCAAAAAGCTGAAACATGACCTGAAATGTGATATCGTCATTTGCCTGTCGCATATTGGTTATAGCTATGAAACAGATCAGCCTTCTGATCTGAAGATGGCGCAGCAAACTCGTGATATCGATTTGATTATTGGCGGACATACCCATACCTTTCTGGATAAACCAACGGAAGTCAAGAACTTGGCCGGGCAGATTACCCTGGTCAATCAAACCGGACGCTCTGGCGTGAACTTAGGAAGAATTGACATCATCCTGAATAAGCAGACCGGTAAAAAGCGTTTGGAATCTGTTGCCTATCAGATCAATTCCTCGTTGGATTCTTCCAACGTTTAAACTTGCAGACATAGCTATTTTTTAATATGCCCTGCAAAGGGCACAGCTAATCTATTACCCAAATGAAAACATTTTTAAAACTCTATATCGATTCTTACAGGGGGCTTTCCCCGGCAGCCTGGCTGCTAGCCTTAGTGATGCTGATCAACCGAACAGGTTCCATGGTTATTCCCTTTTTGGGAATATACATGTCCTCCGAATTGGGTTTTTCAAAGCCCCAGATTGGTATTGTATTGGGCTGTTTTGGCTTGGGTTCGGTATTTGGATCTTGGCTTGGGGGCTGGCTGACCGATAAATTCGGCAATTTCAAGATTCAGATGTGGAGTTTGATCCTGGTCATCCCTTTGTTCCTAATTTTGCCACAGTTCCGTAGTTTCCATGGACTTGCGACCATGATTTTCTTGTTAACCTTAGTAGCCGATACCTTCCGTCCGGCCAACTCTGTTTCGGTTGCTCGATATGCAAAACCAGAGAATATTACCCGCGCCTATTCCCTCAACCGGATGGCGATCAACCTGGGGTTTTCCATTGGTCCAGCTTTGGGAGGTTTCCTGGCCAAGATTTCCTACGATTGGATATTCTATGGCAATGCCCTGGCTGCAGCCGTAGCCGCTGTGGTGTTTATCTACTTCTTCCGTAATAGAAAACCGAACGTTGCAGCTGAGAAAGAAAGTAATCAGGCAAAAGAAACCGAGGCGGAAATAGCAGAACAGAAACCTGCTCGAAATGCCTATGCGGATGGATTGTTCATCATATTTAACATCATCTGTGTATTCTTTAATATGGCATTCTTCCAATTGTTGGGGACCCTGCCCTTGTACTATAAAGAAATCCATCTATTAGAACCTGACCAGATTGGCCTGTTATTAGGATTCAGTGGTTTTGTTATCGTACTTTTTGAAATGATTTTGGTCCATATGGTGGAGCATCGCTTTTCCGTAAAACAGATCATGCTCTGGGGGACGGTTATTGCGGGGATTTCTTACATGATGCTGAACGTAGATTATGGCATTCCATGGTTGTTTCTTGCCATGTTCCTATTATCCACTGGAGAAATGCTCACCTTACCCTTTTTGGCAACAGTTTCCATATCCAGGGCAAGCAAAAGTAACCAAGGCGCCTATATGGGCTTTAACTCCCTTTCATTTGCAGTTGCCAATGTATTCTGTGCGTATTTGGGCACCTATATAGCAGAACATTTTGGCTATAACATCCTATGGACAGGAGCAGGAACCACCTTATTAATTTGTGCTCTTGGGTACTATTGGATCATTAATAAAATGGATAAGGAAAAAGGCTTAGCCTAAGGGTAATAGGCTTTAATTTACCCTACATTTCGTTCATAAGGTACACGTGTGGCAATGGATCTGCCCAAGGTAATCTCATCCACATATTCCAGCTCACCTCCGAAGGAGATTCCCCTGGCAATGGTACTGATCTGCAGTTCAAATTCGCGGAGCTTGCGGTATAAGTAAAAGATAGTGGTATCTCCTTCCATGGTGGCACTGAGCGCCAAAATGACTTCCTCGACCTGTGAATTCCTTAAGCGTTCGATCAGACTCTCAATTTTAAGATCTGCTGGCCCTACCCCTTCCATTGGGGATATCAATCCACCTAACACATGGTAAACGCCATTGAACTGATTGGTATTTTCTATCGCCATCACATCCCGGGTATCTTCCACTACACAGACCAAAGAATGATCTCTTTTCGGGGAAGAACAGATCTCACATACCTCCAGATCGGAAATATTGTGGCAGGTACGACAATATTTGATCTCACTTTTCAATCGATCCAAAGAAGAAGTGAATTTTGAAACATCAGCATCTGCTTGTTTCAATAGATGCAATACCAGACGAAGGGCAGTTTTTTTACCTACGCCTGGTAACTTAGCAAATTCTTCTACCGCTTGTTCAAGAAGTTTGGAGGAAAAGTTCATTCCACAAAATTACAAAATAATTAAGTTAGAAATCTAAATAATCCCACTTTCCTCGGTAAGGTCTTGATTTCAGGTTATTGGCAAAAGGATTGTCAAAAACCTCTTTTTTCGGATCCCATTGTATGGGTTTCTGTAATTGGTAAGCGATGTTCACCGCATTACAAACCGTAGCTGTTCGATGCCCTATTTCCACATCACAGATCGGTTTAGAACGTTTTTTGATCGCATCCACAAAATCCCTGTAATGGTTTTCCGAGTAGTACACCTTACGATCCTTTTCAGCGATCGCCATTTTGGGAAGATTTGTCTTATCCGAAGTCAAAAATTCTCTGGCTACTTCGATCTTCCCTTCGGTACCTATAAATTGAATAGCATTGAATTTCCCCCAAGACTTATGATGCACTTTCACCCCATTCTTATAGGTAAAGTAGAGTCCTTCTTTAGCCTTTGGTATATCCGGAGGTATAAAAGACACAGGCCCGGAGTTATCCATTCCAAGCGCCCACTGAACGATATCGAACATATGTGCGCCCCAATCGGTGATATAACCACCCCCGAAACCATGGTACAAACGCCATAACGCCCATTCTGGCGCATTTATAGGTGGACTTAGGATGGGATTATAACCTCGGTATAGAGAAGGGCCAACCCAGGAGTCCCAATCGAGGTGTGCAGGAGCTTCCATTGAAGGCAGATCACATTCCACTACAGGTTCTCCGATAGAGACATTGACTTCCTTGATATCACCGATATATCCATTACGGATCAAATCAGCAGCATGCCTAAAATTATGTTGAGAGCGTTGCATGGACCCCGTCTGCAGCACCCTTTTATATTTTCGGGTGGCATCCACCATAGCTCGGCCTTCATCAATGGTCAGCGCCAAAGGCTTTTCACAATAGATATCTTTTCCCGCTTTGGCCGCATCCACTACATGCATGGCATGCCAATGGTCTGGAGAGGCAATCACCACCGCATCAATATCCTTTCTGGCAAGTAGATCGCGGTAATTCTTATACCCTTCTACTTGCTGGCCTGATTTTTCCGCATTCCGTTTATTGGCAGCATTTAAGAAACTGTTCAGTTTCGTGCTGTCCACATCCGCAGCAGCCAGCACCATCGTTTCTGGAAGGCTCATCAACCCATTCAATAAAGTCCCCACCTGCTTACCTACCCCAATATATCCCAAATTGATCCGATCACTGGGTGCCAGAAATCCATTACCTCCCAATACATGACGAGGAAGGATAGTAAAAGCTGCCGCACCAAGTGCAGCACTGCTGATAAATTTTCTTCTGTTCATTTAGGTTTTATTTGTTTTTAAAAGAACTAAAACGTTTTTTGGTTAATTAATTAAATATAATTATTCCGATTTAATAATCAAAAAAACTACTGCAAACATTTCTTGAATTTTAATTATTATGCTATATTACAACAAACAGGATAGTCTATTTTTAGAAAGACTACTGTTTATAATTTTTATTTATGACGCAAAATGACAGAATATTAAGTTCCTTCGCCAACAAGACTTGGCAGGAAATAAAAGTAAAGGACTCTTGGCAGATCTTCAAGATCATGGCGGAGTTCGTGGATGGATTTGAGAAATTGGCAAAGATTGGTCCCTGCGTTTCCATATTTGGATCAGCAAGAACACCTGATGAACACGAATATTACCAGATGACGGTACAGATTGCCAGTTTATTGGCAGAACGTGGATATGGGGTGATTTCAGGTGGTGGACCAGGTATTATGGAAGCTGCAAATAAAGGGGCTTATACCGCTGGTGGTAAATCCGTAGGATTGAATATTGAATTGCCACATGAGCAGTTCCACAATAAATACATCGATAGGGACAAACTATTGGAGTTTAATTATTTCTTCGTTCGCAAGGTCATGTTCATGAAGTATTCGCAGGGATATATTGTGATGCCTGGTGGATTCGGAACGATGGATGAATTGTTTGAGGCCGTTACCTTAATCCAGACAGGTAAGATTGCCCGTTTCCCTATTGTCTTGGTAGGATCAAGCTATTGGTCCGGATTGTTTGATTGGATCAAAGGAACCATGCTGACGAACAAATATATCAGTGAAGAGGATTTGAATCTTTATAGGATGGTGGATACAGCGGAGGAAGCTGTTGAACACATCTTTAGGTTCTACGATAAGTATTTATTGAAACCGAATTTTTAAAATATACGCCTATTGTTAGGAATAAAAAAACTCCCGTTAGAAATTCTAACGGGAGTTTTTATTTAATTCTACTACTCTTAGTTGAATTTGAATTTAACTCCAAACTGCATATAATAAGTAGAAGAGATTGATTCGTTTGGTCTTTGCAATTCTCTGATGATATCACCATTTGCATTACCCATTCTGAATGTTGGAACGGTAGTACCGTTTGCATTTAAGCTTCTAACATTTTGAGGAACCAATAACTGGTTGTTATTTGATTTCCAAATTCCCCATGAAGAATTGAATAAGTTACCTACGTTGAATACATCCCAGAAGAATTCCAATGAATTATCAACACCACCGATATTTTTCACAATTTCTTGAGAAAGACGGAAATCGAATTGATGTCTCCAAGGAGCTACTGCAGCATTTCTTTCGGTATATTTACCAATACGGCTTTTCAAATAAGGATCGTTTTCAACAATACCCCAGAAAATTTCTGCCTGCTGAGCAGCAGTGTAAGCTTTACCACCGTAATTAGATTGGTTTGCAGGAATATCCACAAATACTAATTGTGACTTATCAGAAGGAATATAGATCAAATCGTTTGTATTTCCATCTCTATTGAAGTCAGAACTGTAGCTATAAGAATATCTACCCATTGAACTACCGTTATAAAATAACGTCATGGAAGTATTCAATTTACCGATCCAATTGTTGGTGTATGAAACCATACCTAATAAACGGTGAGGAACGATATTCGTAGTATATCCTAATTCAGCGATGTTTGAATTACCACCATATTGCATTGGAATTGACCAAAGGTTACTGATCTGATCTCCCGCACCATCACCAAAGTTTTTAGCTCCAGAATGCGTATATGCAACCATACCATTAAATCCATGCTCAAATGCTTTTGTCAATTGAGCTGTGATGGAATAGTAATGTCCACCTTTAGCATTTGTCATTAAGGTTGGGTTGAAAGCTGTGTTCGATCCTGTTGTTACCGGCTGGTTATTTCTATCTAGTTTATAGATATATTTATCGCCATTTGCATCTGGGAAAATGTATCTATTATCTCCATAGTTAGCAATATTCATCTGTGTTGGCTCCACCAAATTCACGTTTTTGGCAACTACCGCATTGATATCCTTATTATAGATACCTTCTAAGGTAGCTGTAATTCCAAATGGCAATCTATAGTCAACTGCTAAACTAGATTTCCAAGTAGAAGGGAATTTCAAATTAGCATCCATTGCAGAAACGTTGCTTGGCAAAGTTGTTCCTGGAGTTGGTAAAGTACTTGGGAAATTAGCTTTGATATCTGTACTGAAATCAGGCATATCTGCTGCTCCAGCTGAAGATGTTCTAGTAAATTGTAACATACCAGCATCACCAGATTGAGCAACGATCCATACATAAGGGATACGACCTGTGAATACACCAGTACCACCACGCATCATTAATGATCTATCTCCCATCACGTCATAGTTAAATCCGATACGAGGAGAAATCATCACGCGGGACTTAGGCATGGCGCCGGTATTGATATTCAGACCATCAGCGAAAGTCAATGTTTGCAATAATGGATGAGTTTTCATTTCATCCACACCTGGATAAGTTGGCAATTCTAAACGGATACCACCTGTTAATTTCAATTGACTATTAACCGTGTACTCATCTTGGATAAAGAATGAATATTGATTGAATTTAAAGCTTGGGAAGGCTTGAGAACCATCTTCTGTTAACGGATAAGTTAATGCATAATTGATAGGTTTTCTGTTGTTTTTAAAGTCATCCCATGAATTGAACATATAATAACCTGCTCCATAGCGTTGGAAACCATTTTTAGTTAAACTGGTTTCGAACTGAACGCCAGCCATGATATTGTGGTTACCAAAAATACGGCTTATGTCATAATTAGCAGTATACGTTTGTACGTCACGTAGGTTACCATAAGTAAATGGATCTGGACCAAAAGTTACCAATACGTTACTTCCATCTGCTGCAGTTAATCCATCACGGATATCCACTAATGGGAATAAATCACCCATTACTTCTCTTGGCTCATTTTGGTTTACATAAGAAACACGAGCAGAGTGATTATATTCACCAGTTTTACCGGTATACTCTAAAGTACCTGAGAAAAGGTTGGATTGAGTGAAATAATTAGAATTCAGGAAGCTCATAGCATTCGTACCAGCTCTATTGGTTGGATATACTGTTGTATTGATACCCGCATTAGAAGAAGAACTACTGATGAATGATGGAGTTTTTCCTTTTACCTGATTGTAACGGAAGTTAATTTTATGGTTATCTGAGATATTCCAATCTAAACGAGCAAATAATTTATCGTTATTTGAGTCAAAAGAATATCCTTGATAAGGACCTGGATTATAGCCATAGGTATCAATAAGATATTGAGAAACCTCATCCATGAATTTTTGGGAAGGTCTAGCGATATAACTTGCTGATTTGTAAGGAGCAGCATCTGTTGATGCAACTCTTGTACTTCCTGGCTCAACTTGTTTCATTTGTTCCAAGTTAACAAAGAAGAATAATTTATCTTTTACGATCGGCCCACCTAAACTAACACCGTATTGTTTTACTGAAAGCTGATTTACAGGCAGCGTTACATCGTTTACACGGGTACCTTGTTGTTTATCTGAACGACCATTGTAGAAGGCAGAACCGAAGAAATTGTTCTTACCAGAACGAGTTACTGCATTTACTGCAGCACCTGTAAAACCTGATTGTCTAACATCGAAAGGAGTAACATTCACTACTACTTGCTCAATCGCATCAATGGAAATAGGTGATCCATTCGCTGGCATGTTCTGTCCGATACCAAATTGGTTGTTGAAATTGGCTCCATCCACGGTAAAGTTGTTCGCACGGTAGTTACCACCGCCTATACCAGTGCCATTTGCTTGAGGAGTTAATCTGGTCAGGTCATTTACGGAACGTTCAATAGTTGGTAAACCTTCAATAGTTTGTCTGTTTACAACTGTTGAAGTACCATTTTTTTGAGTTCTAGTACCACGGCCGGTCACCGTAACCTCTTCAATATTGGTACCTGTTGTTCCGAAAACAGGATTCAAAACAAATGGTTGACCCAATTGCAAGAAAACATCATCAATAACAATAGGATTTTGACCCACGTAAGTAATTTCAATACGGTAAGGTCCGCCAACACGCATGTTAGCTAAATTAAAACGACCAGTTTCATTCGCAGAACCCGAGTATTTGGTTCCTGAAGGTAAGTGGGTCGCTTTGATGGTAGCACCTGAAGTTGCAGTCCCACTAGACTGGGTAACAACACCGGTCATGCTACTGGTTGTAACCTGCGCTTGGATGGTTCCATAGCTAGCAAGTACCAAAGCAAAGAAAAGTAAAGATTTCTTCATATGTTAAGTTGTTTTTACTGCGCAAAAGTAAAAAGTCAGATTGACTTTAAATAACCCTTAACATAAACTTAATATACTCACACCCACCTTTTTGTATGTTTTTGGCAGATTCGAGTAAACAAAAATTAGAATTTTAAATAGTTTTCACAGCAACTATTATCATTGTTTAAAATATTAGCAACGAAAAACACTAAAAATTAGAAAATTAACAAATTTTAACATTTTTCAAAATGTGGAAAAGTTTTCTCGCAGAATGACATTTCCACCGGGATAAATCATTCATCGTAACAGGAATAATCTTAGGTAAAGGTATTAATCTGTCAGCTAAAAAATAGTTATTGTGTACGAGGTGCAAGTGAGGTGTAAGTACCTTGTAAGTGAGTTGTAAGTGACTTTACTCACTTGTATCTTACTTGCACATTACTTGCAATATTTTTGAACAATGGTTGGATTAAGATTGGGATAATAATTTTGTGAAAATTAATTGAAAGAAGCCAGGTAATAGTATTGCCGCGTCATTGCGAGGAACGAAGCAATCTTTACCCATCTCATGCTGAGCGAAGTCGAAGCATCTACATCTGGTACCCGTACAGATCCTTCGACACTGCTCAGGATAACATAGTACAAAGATTGCTTCGTCGTACCTCCTCGCAATGACGCGGTACCTCCTCGCAATGACGCGGTTTCGCAATGACGCGGTATACTCCTCGAAAGTAGGGTATCTATTTATCAATCCAAATAAGCATAGGTAATCCCATCTCCGCCTCTATCGGCATGTTCATCCTCAAACCTGCTCACTTGATTGTATTTTCTAAGGTAATCTCTGATAAACTTACGTAATATCCCATCCCCCTTTCCGTGGATGATTTTCAAGGATGGGTAACCGATCATCACCGCCCTATCCAACACCAATTCGATCTTCCCTAAAGCATCCTCCGTCCGCATACCACGAACATCAATCTCCGGGCTGAAATCAGCTACCGACTCACTTGAAACCGATTTAAAACGCTTGGCGACTTTCGCTTTTTCCTTTCCTCGAAGCTTTTCTACCTTGTTCTTTTTAACCACCGTACGAAGCTCACCTAAAGCAAGGATTAAATTATTCTTGGCGATTTCAATAACCTGTCCCTCGTTTCCAGAATCCAAGATCCTAACCCAATCCCCTACTTCTAGATCTGCATCCGGCACAGTGGTAAGGACTGGTTTTTTCACTTCCTTAACGGTTTTTTCCTTCAGAGAATCCGCTGCTTTTTGAAGGCCGGAACGCAATTCCTTTGTTTTTTCCTTATCCGCCTGCGCACTCTTAATATTGGAAATGGTATTCTCTACCAGTTTGTTTGCATCCTTGATGATCTGCCTTGCTTCTTCTTTCGCGTCTTTCAACAATTGACGCTTATTCTCCTCCAAATAGGATTTCAAGGAATTCAACTCAGTCTGTTCCGATAATATCTCCTTCTCCCTCAGACTGATCGCCCTTTTCGTATCAAAAATCTCTTTTTTCTCCCTTTCCAGATCCACCAATAAGGTATCTACCTTCTTTTGTTGCACACCGATCTTTTGTTTTGCCAAGTGCAGGATTTCCTTTGGAAGACCAATATTCTGTGCAATTTCAAAAGCATAAGAACTTCCAGGTTTCCCGGTCTGTAGGATGTACATAGGTTTCATCGCCTCATTATCAAAAAGCATGGATGCATTTTCGATCCCTTCGGTATGGCTGGCAAAGAGTTTCAGATTACTATAGTGGGTGGTAATTACACCTCTGATCTTTTTCTTGTTCAATACCTCCAGGACTGCTTCAGCAATCGGCCCTCCGAATTGTGGATCCGTACCGGTTCCAAACTCATCGATCAAGACCATGGTTCTCGCATCCGAAAACTGTGCAAAATGCTTCATCTTGGATAGGTGAGCACTATAGGTACTCAAATCCGAATCAATGGATTGATCATCACCGATATCCGCAAAGACCTGTTTAAAAACACCCAACTTAGATATTGGATCACAAGGAATTAACAAGCCTGACTGAAACATCAACTGTAGGAGACCAACGGTTTTCATACAGACGGATTTTCCACCTGCGTTGGGTCCAGAGACCAATAGTACTCGGTCTGTATCATCAATCTTCAGGTTCAACGGAACAACCGAAGGATGCCCTTCTTGTCTTGAAGCCAACAGTAACAACGGATGTTTCGCATTGACCAAGGAGACCTCGGCCACCTTGGATAGCTCAGGCATATTCGCTTCGATATCCATGGCAAATAATGCCTTGGCTCGCACGAAATCCAGTTTGGTCAATAAGCCATGGTAAGCAAACAGCAAAGGTACGTGTGGTCTCAATTCACTCGTTAAGGAAGTCAAGATTCGGATAATCTCCCGTCTTCGCTCAAACTCCAGATCCCTTACCTTATTGTTCAAATGGAAGACTTCTTCTGGCTCTATATAAGCTGTTTGACCAGTTGCCGACTCATCATGAATCAAGCCCTTGACCTTACGTTTGTTTTCAGCGAGTATTGGAATACACAGACGGCCATCCCGAATGGTCAGATTTCCATCTGCGGTCCATCCATTGGCCTGTGCCTGTTTAAAAACACTATCGATACGTTTCCTAGCTTCCTGTTCCGACTTGGTAATGTGTTGACTGATATCCAACAGCAGCCGGGAAGCATTGTCCTTAATCTTGCCCCGTTCATCGATCACCATTTCGATACTTTTAATGATGGATTTCTCGATCGGAAGATGCTCAAACAACAACTCCAAATTAGGGTACTGTTGCGCCCTTTCGTTGAAATAACGAATAATAGCGTATACTGTCCTTAAGGACAGCAATATACGGTGGAACTCATCCTCAAACAGGAACGCTCCTTCTACTTTGGCCTTCTCGGCCAGGTTTTTTATGGGGTAAAAATGATCTACAGGCAATGGCGCATCATGCTGCAGCAAATCCTTGAATTCGCTGGTCTGCCTTAAGAACCTATCTATCAGATCCAGTTTTGCCTGAGGTTGGATCTTATCTACCAACTCTTTTCCGGCATCACTGATGCATTTCGCTTTTATAAGCTCTTTAATCTCCGTAAATCCTAACTTTTCTCCCGCGTTCTTCGGATAAATCATGCTTATTCTAATTTCAATGGGGTAACCATGCTTTTCTTAGGCCGGGTCACCGGTTTAAATCTTGGATCCCTAGGTCGTACTGGCGTATCCACCACAGGTTCCTTTTTCACGGTATCTTCAACTATTACTTCCGTAGGTACAGCGCCCCCCGGCATCGGTAATGGTGCTGGCCCAGGGCTTATAGGTTTTTCGTTAAAACCAGTATATAAATTCCTGTTCCACATATATTGGATCCCCGAAAGTTCATACATCCTGCGAGTATATTCTGCTGGCGACATTTCCATGGAATCTGCTTTGGCATTCATGATCATATTGTTCAACAGTTCTACCCTACGCTGGTTCCGGAATGCATTGGCCAACGAGTCCTGATATTTAACATTTTTTAAGGAATCCTGACGCGCAAAATCCATCTCTTCTGCCTGCAATTTGTTCACAATCCCTTCATAAGCCTTACCTGTCAGCTTAGAATCTGCCATGTAGTAATCCAGGTTCTTACTGAAGGTAGCGGTATCCAGGTCATACTTTGCTAATATTTCCAGGTAGAGCGGATCGATCACTTTTCGAGCACTATCTACAGGCAAAGACACAATATAACCATCCAAAATATGCACTTCGGTCATCAGATTGATAAAATCCTCCTCCTTCAATACACCTGATGGCCTAGACTTCTTACAGGAAGTTCCTAGAAAAAACAAAAGGGATAAAACCAGTATTAATCGCTGCATTTTGTAAATTTGAACAAAAATACAGAAAAGCTACGAAATAGCTTTCTTAATTAGTTAGGAAGGATCGAATTTACTTATGAGCATAGCAAGCAATATTTCGGAATTACAACAAGAATTACAACCTATTGGCGTTCAATTGGTGGCTATTTCCAAGACCAAGCCAAATGAGGACATCTTAGAGGCCTATGAAGCCGGGCAACGGTTATTTGGAGAAAACCAAGTACAGGAAATGCTGGCTAAGTATGAAGAACTGCCAAAGGATATTGAATGGCATCTGGTTGGGCATCTACAGACCAATAAAGTCAAATACATTGCCCCTTTTGTCTCTTTGATCCACTCCGTGGATTCCCTGAAGGTACTTGCGGAAATAAATAAACAAGCCCTAAAAAACAATCGGGTCATTGATTGCTTATTACAGGTATTTATTGCTGATGAGGATACAAAGTTTGGATTGGACCATGCGGAATTGATCGAACTGTTACGCAGCGAGGAGTTTCAGGAGTTCAAGAATATCCGTATACGCGGATTGATGGGGATTGCAACAAATACGGAAAATGAAAAGATCATCAAAGAAGAGTTCTACGAATTGAAAATGTTCTTTGATGGTATCAAGACCACCTATTTCCGAAAGGAAGTAAGTTTCGATATTTTATCGATGGGCATGTCCTCCGACTATAAGATTGCGATTGAACAAGGCGCTAATATGGTGAGATTGGGCAGCACGATTTTCGGAAAACGAGTTATCAAACATTATAAAGCCAACTAATGGAGTTCAAGATTCGAAGAGCCGTCAAAGCGGATTGTCCGCGATTGATGGAACTTGTTAAGGAATTGGCGCTATATGAGAAGGCTCCGGAGGAAGTAACGGTAAGTATGGCGGAGTTTGAGGATGCCGGTTTTGGCGAGCACCCGGTATGGTGGGCTTTTGTTGCGGAGCACAAAGGAATAATTGTAGGGATTTCTCTTTATTACATCCGTTATTCGACTTGGAAAGGTAGGAGATTGTATCTGGAGGACATTATTGTTACCGAAGAGATGCGAGGGAAAGGATTAGGAAAACAATTGATGGACCATACGATTAATTACGCCAAAGAAGCTGGATTTAGCGGCATGATGTGGCAGGTTTTGGATTGGAATGAGCCGGCAATAAACTTTTATAAAAAATATAACAGCAATTTTGATGAGGGGTGGGTCAATGTTAATATCAATTTTTAAACGGGTATATCAATCAGGATTTTTGGTCTTAGGAATTGTGGGCGTATATGCCTGTCAGAACAACCAGAAGGAAAATCCATTGACTTCCAATGGAAATACAGCTGTGGCAATGGATACCCTTGCTTATAGGATGGATAGCTTACGGATCCTCAGTCCCTATATTGCCTCCCATGAGGACCAAATGGACACGAGCTATGCAGAGGTCATCTATCCAAAATTCGAGGATAGCAGTCTGAACCAATTGGTCGATCAGACCATTTTACTCGAAGGAGAACCGGATATCAAAACCTATGTCAATAATTTTATCGAAGGTTATGGAAATTTTGTAGAGGAGAATAACCTGAATTATCCGATTGCCTGGACCAAGAGCACTAAGGTTGGACTGATCCTCAATACCCCAAGGCTTATCTGCATAAAAAATGGAACATATGAATACTCAGGAGGTGCACATGGCAACTTTTTTGAGAATTTATCTGTTTTTGATATCGAAAACAACAGAAAATTGGAGCTAAATGCATTCATTTCTGATAATAAGATGAAAGAATTTACTAAAATTGCAGAAAATATTTTTCGGACTAAAGAAGGGCTCTCCGATACGAGTAGTTTAGCGAATGGCTATTTCTTCGAAAATGGGAATTTTTCGCTGGCTGCCAACTATGGGATCACAAAAGATGGTTTTCTATTCCATTACAATCCCTATGAGATAAAACCTTATGCCGAAGGTACAACCAGTATAATCATACCCTATGCACAAGTCGAGGATCTGCTTACGCAAAAAGGGAAATTATACATTGATAATTTAAAAGCATATTTTCATTCAATATAATAGCATAAATGCAGGTATTTAAATTTGGTGGTGCATCAGTAAAAAGTGCAGAGAACATCAAAAATGTCGTTTCAATCGTTGAGAAATATAGAAATTCCGAATTATTGGTCGTGGTATCTGCGATCGGGAAAACGACAGATAAACTGGCAAAAATCACGACGAATTACGTAAAGCAGGAAGGAGACTATTTTGGTTTATTGGAAGAACTAAAGCAGGAACACTTCCAGATATTGGATGAACTGTTTGAATCCAGAAACCATCCGGTCTATGATGATATCGCCAATACTTTCGTAGAGGTGGAATGGATTTTGGAGGAAGAACCTCAAGATGAATTCGACTATCTGTTTGACCAAATCGTATCCATTGGCGAATTACTATCTACCAAAATAGTAGCTGCCTATGGAAAGCATGTGGGTGTTCCGATCCAATGGATCGATGCCCGCGATTATATCCTAACAGACAATACCTATCAGGAAGGCAAAGTGGACTGGGAAAAGACGGAGGAAAAAATCCGTCGAGACCTACCGTTTATATTAGATGAGCAGGTCATTGTTACACAAGGATTTATAGGGTCTACTTCGGAAAATTTCACGACGACTTTAGGTCGTGAAGGTTCGGATTATTCTGCGGCAATTTTTGCAGCTAGCTTGAATGCAGAAAATATTACCATCTGGAAAGATGTACCGGGTGTATTGAACGCGGATCCAAAATGGTTTGAACGAACCGAACTGATCCCTGAATTATCCTATACCGATGCCATTGAACTGACCTATTACGGCGCGACGGTCATCCATCCGAAGACCATTAAACCGCTACAGAATAAGAAGATCACCTTGAACGTAAGGTCTTTCTTAAACCCTGAAGCCCCTGGTACTCAAATAAAAACAACGAATCAGACCTTACCTGTTCCTTCCTTTATTTTCAAGGTTAATCAGGTTTTCATCAATATCCAACCTCGGGATTTCTCTTTTATTGTAGAAGACAACCTGAGCCATATCTTCGATCTGTTCCATAAACACCGGATCAAGATCAACATGATGCACAACTCGGCGATCAGTTTTTCGGTGAGTGTGGATGATACAGGTGAAAATGTGATGAATCTACTTCAACAATTGGAAAAACGCTATAAGGTTTCCAAAGAACAAGGACTGGAATTGATCACCATTCGTTATTATAATCAAGAAACTATTGACCGGGTATTGGTAAATAAGGAAATTATTCGCGAACTTAAGGATAGTTATACCTGCCAGATACTGGTGAAGAAGAAAGATGAATAGAAACATTTTAGATAAGGAAGTACAACAATTCATTAAGGCAAACCGGGAAAAAAGTCCCACGGAAATTGCTTTGAAAAAAAGTCCCTTTCAAAATGTTAGTTCGGCAGAATTGGCCTCACAGATTGATGGTTGGCAACGAAGCGTCAAGAAATTGCCCACTTGGGCCTACAGTGAGGGCATCTACTATCCGGATAAAATAAATCTGGAACAATGTTCTTCCGAACATACCGCATTAATCAAACAGACCCTGATTGCCAAAGGATCTCGAGTAATCGATCTGACAGGTGGATTCAGTGTGGATAGTTGTTATCTCGCCCAGGAAGCGGAGGAAGTTATCCACTGTGAGCTCAATGAAAAATTATCCGAAATAGTTGCCTATAATGCTCGGATCTTACGAGTAAATAACCTCAAATGTATAGCCACTGATGGAATAGCCTTTTTAGAGGATGCGGAAGATGATGCTTTCGATTATATCTATGTAGATCCTTCGCGGAGGGTAAATCAGGGGAAGGTTTTCTTGTTGGAAGACTGCGAACCAAATATAGTTGCTAACCAGACGCTTTTTCTCCAAAAAAGCAGGTATGTGATCAGTAAGTTATCACCCCTACTGGACATTTCTACAGCCTTATCAAGTTTAAAGCATGTTCGATTTGTTTATGTGATCTCGCTGGACAATGATTGTAAGGAATTATTGTTCATTCAGGAGCGTGGCTTTGAAGGGGATTGTACTATTCGATCCATTCGTTTATTTCAGGATCAACTACAGACCTTTGATTTCACTTACGAGGAAGAGCGGGCGATCATCAGTCGATTTCTATTGCCCCAGAAATATCTTTATGATCCGGATGTTTCCATCAGTAAAGCTGGTGCATTCAAATCCATCGGTAAATATTTTGGCTTGGGCAAGATCCATCAGCATGCCCATATCTATACTTCTGATCAACTACAGGTTAATTTTCCGGGAAGGATTTTTGAGATTTTGGATGTTCGGCCGTATTCTAGTTTGAAGAAGGAAAACCCTTGGCCACAGGCCAATATCGCCATTCGAAATTTTCCGGATAAGGTGGAGGTGATCAAAAAGAAATTCAAGATCAAGGATGGGGGCTCTACCTACCTATTCTTCACCACGGACATCAACAATCAATTGATCATCATTGCCTGCAAAAAACTGGCTTAAATTGACGTTATTCCTATAATTCCATACATTGGGATTACAAATCTAGGCTTTGATAATGATTATCTTTATGCCTATGAAAAAAATCAAATATTCTGTTTTAGAATTAGCGAGTTTATGTAAGAACAAAACAGCTTCCGATGCGATTGAAAGAGCAAAAAAAGGGGCTGAATATATAGATGAAAGAGGTTATACGCGCATGTGGTTGGCGGAGCACCATAATATGGAGCACATTGCGAGCTCGGCAACTTCGGTTTTGATTGGCCATATCGCGGGTAGTACCAAAAATATACGTGTGGGATCCGGAGGAGTCATGCTACCTAATCATGCACCCTTGGTCATTGCCGAACAATTCGGAACCTTGGAATCAATTTATCCAGGTCGTATCGATTTGGGTCTTGGCCGTGCGCCAGGAACAGATCAATTGACCGCCATGGCTTTAAGGCGCAATAACATGAACACCGCCTTTTATTTCAAGGATGATGTGATGGCCCTGCAACAATATTTCAGTCCCGAGAATGTACATGCCAAGGTTCGTGCATTTCCGGGCGAAGGATTGGATATTCCGATCTGGATATTGGGTTCCAGTACAGACAGTGCTTACCTTGCTGCAGAACTCGGACTTCCCTATGCTTTTGCTGCGCATTTTGCCCCTGCAATGTTGGAAAGGGCAGCCATGATCTATCGAGAACATTTCAGGCCTTCGGCCCAGTTAAAAGAGCCTTATTTTATGGTCTGTGTGAATATTATTGCCGGCGAGACGAATGAAGAAGCTAGGTTATTAGCGAGCAGTCTGTTCAATCTCTTTGCAGGAATTGTCACCAATCACCGCAGACCCTTGTCCCCTCCTACCGAACGCTTAATCTACGAAGGAATTCCCGAGATCGAAAATGCAGTTAATTCGATGGTTTCCAGTACGATTATTGGAAATGAAGAAGAGATTGCGGAGCAGTTGAAAGGGTTGATCGAAAGGGTGAATGCAGATGAGGTTATGACAACGAATTATATTTATGATGATGAAAAAAGATTAAGGGCTTTTGATATTATAAGGAAATCTTTTGGAAGGTTGGAATCCTCCGATCAATCGAACTAATTTTAATAGTTTTTAATTAATATTTTGAGAATTAAACTTATTTCCCTCAATAACTTTCATTGCGTATTTATCGAAAATTAGCATATTCTTCTAAATTATTTCTCAAATAGCTGATTTACAAGACTTACAAAATATAAAAAAATATAGGGCTAAATTTTGTTACGCGAAATAATATTAACGAATTGAGTTATTTTAATTTTTTAACGAATATAATTCTACGTTAATGTCATTATGTTTCATCTGTGATAATAATCCATTGTAATTTGCCATAAAATACATAAAAAATGAAAAAATAGGTATTATCGCTTGGCAGGTAAAAACAAGGAAATATGATATGGAATTCGATGCATTTACTGCAGGAGGCTAGAACAATTGACGACCGGATTAACCCTTTAATAAAAACAAGTAATCAGATAAAATTTGAGGAGCATACTGACTATATTGCTATAATTGGCGGAGGGCCATTTGGTTTTTACGCGTTGGAGAGCTTTCTTTCCCTAAACAAAGAAACCATAGGTAACCGGAAATTCCATATACATTGGTATAATAAAAACAAGAATTTTGGGGCGGGGCAACAATACAGTCCTACTACCCCAAACTATCTTTTGGTACACGAATGTATCGCCGACCTTTCAGCATGGAAAACAGATCGTGATACTATTTCATCTGAATCGCTAAGCCTCTTGGAATGGATAAGGGAAAATAGAACAATAGAACAGGAACCCCTAAAATCTGATCATTGCAGTAGGGAACTATTTGGTCTTTACCTGATGGATTGTGTCTTAAAAACTATTGCAGGAATAGGTGATCAAATCGAACTGAGTTTAATCCAGGAAGAAATCTGCGATCTAGAAATCCAAGGAATGTCAGCTTATCTATATAATGAGGATAAGAAATTAATCTTTCCATACCAAAGTACGTTAATTAGCATCGGCCACAGCAATAAAAATAACCTCTTAAAATTCATCAAGGATAGTGATCCATCCTTGGATCGCTTTATCGAATCAGTGCATTCTTTGGAGCATTTGGATAGGATCCCAGCAAATTCCGAAGTCGTCATCAAAGGGTCTGGTATCAACTTTATGGAAACCATCCTACATTTGACTGAAGGCAGAGGAGGCGTGTTCTATAAGAACGATCAGGAATTCCAATACATTCCCACGGGATTGGAACCAAAAATATATCCATTTTCCAGAACAAATCTCCCTACCTTACCAAGAAATACCTATTGGTCGGACCATAAATATGAACTGCTCTATATGACCGACGCCTGGGTAGAGGAATTGAAGGCAAAAAAAGGAAATATCGATTTTACAACGGATATTCTACCTCTTTATAAAAAAGAGATTCAGCATGCATTTTATTCCATGCTGGACCATCTGAAGACGGTTAGCCACGAAGAGGTATTGCATTTCATAGCAATACAGGATGAAAGGACTCGATTTTCGATCAATGCCTTATTAGATCCTGTTACCTATTCCAATGTCGCTAAGGATGTAAATTATAATGAGTTTATAGCGGACCTGACTACCTTCTGTCTAATCGCCATGCAACCTGGAGAATTGAACAGTACCATGGGTGCAGCAACCGGAGCAATGCGTGAGGGATTCTTGCAAATCTGTAAACTATATGAATTTGGGGGATT
>PJUF01000122.1_pt1 | contig 77287 bp, 90 predicted proteins | sample 1512191 | NCBI WGS metagenome assembly PJUF01 (sample SAMN08177673, study PRJNA422409) | Feces metagenome, whole genome shotgun sequencing project. | isolation source: Chicken feces (3) enriched on wood chips | host: Gallus gallus | place: USA: Madison | collected 2015-01-15 | reverse complement strand
CGCTAAAGGTACACTGACGGTGGGCAAGAAAGCGCTGACCATTACAGCCAACGACCGGAGTAAGACCTACGGTGATGCGCTGGCACTTGGCAGTACGGCATTCACAAGCAGCGGTCTGGTGAACAGCGATGCGGTGACTTCGGTAACATTGAGCTCTACGGGAGCATCTGCTGCCGCGGTAGTTGGCGACTATGATATTACGGTATCTGCTGCCCAAGGTACCGGTCTGGACAACTACGATATCAGCTACGCTAAAGGTACACTGACGGTGGGCAAGAAAGCGCTGACCATTACAGCCAACGACCGGAGTAAGACCTACGGTGATGCGCTGGCACTTGGCAGTACGGCATTCACAAGCAGCGGTCTGGTTAACAGCGATGTGGTGGCTTCGATAACACTGACCTCCGCAGGTGCAGCAGCCTCGGCCGATGTAGGCTCCTATGACATTACAGCGAGCAATGCACAGGGACCGAAGCTGTCCAACTACGACATCAGCTACACCAAAGGCACACTGACGGTCGGCAAAGCCGATCCGATCCTTTCGGGCTTCGCCGATATCACAAAGACCTACGGCGATGCGGACTTCAACCTGGCAATACCAACGAGCAGCAGCAATGGTACATTCAGTTATAGCAGCGACAATCCTGATGCTGCAACCATCTTCGGCAACAGTGGGGTGATCATCACCGGAGCCGGGACGACTACGATCACGGCGACGCAGGCTGCCACGTCCAACTACAATTCGGGCAGTATCACTCTGGAACTAACGGTCGACAAGAAAGCGTTGACCATTACGGCAGACGACCGCAGCAAGACTTACGGCGATGCATTGACGTTAGGCAGCACGGCCTTCACAAGCAGCGGATTGGTTAACAATGATGCAGTGACTTCGGTAACACTGACTTCCGCAGGTGCAGTAGCTACGGCGGATGTCGACGAGTACGATATTACAGCCTCGGCAGCACAGGGACCGAAGCTGTACAACTATGACATCAGCTACGCTACAGGCGCACTGACAGTAGGCAAGAAAGGGTTGACCATTACAGCCAACGACCGGAGTAAGACCTACGGTGAGACACTATCCCTGGGTACTACAGCGTTCGAAGCAACCGGTCTGGTCAACAACGATGCGGTGGCTTCGGTGACCCTGACTTCCGCAGGTGCAGCAGCCTCGGCCGATGTAGACATGTATGATATCATCGCTACAGATGCACAGGGACCAAAGCTGTCCAACTATACCATTACGTATGTGGACGGTACCCTGACGGTGAACAAAGCACCGCAGACGATCACGTTCACCGATCCGGGCACACTGGCACGTGATGCAGGCACGATCGATCTGGACGTGGAGGCCAGCAGCGGCCTTCCGGTAGATCTGACGATCGATGACGATATGATCGCCACGGTCAACAGCACATTGCTGACGATGACAGTGAAACGTCTGGGCACGGTGATCATCACGGCCACACAGGAAGGCAACCACAACTACCTGCCCGCGGAGCCGGTATCGGTAACCATCCGTATCGTGAACGATGGCGATGCGGCACTACCGATCCGTGTCCACCAGGCGGTATCGCCTAACGGTGACGGTATCAACGAATTCCTGATGATCGAGGGTATACGGGATTATCCGGAGAACAAGGTGACGATCTTCGACAAATCAGGTAAGGTGCTGGCCGAAATTGAAGGCTACGACAACCGGGATCGTATGTTCCCAAACAACCGTACCGTACGTGATGGCACGTATTATTACTACTTGGACATCAAAGATGGCGGAGAATGGAAACGGGAGAAAGGGTATTTTGTGGTGCGCAGATCGTATTAAGTATTAGGTATCAAGTATCAAGTATTGGGTACAGAGTATTTAGAAATTAGATGAAAGATTAAAGAACAAAGATCTGACGACAACCTCGCGTGCAGTTAGGAAGTTATGGAGCTACGAAGTAATAAAAAGAACTATCCGTACAAATACACAGCATGTCGCCTTAGCGGGTCGCTGGTGGTAGGAATGGTGTAACGTAGTGGCGATCCGGTACAGCGACGAGTTTTTTGCCTATCTTTTTTGACGGCCAAAACCACAAAGTGCTCATGAATGCCATAAAAAAACAAACACGAATGAATAAAAGTAGGAGCCCCATCGCGGCTTGAGCGATAAACAGAAAAGATAAATAATACCATATGACAACAAGACATATCATAACGCTATTCACAGCCCTATTCCTGTTGCCCTTTATTATTCTGGCCCAGCACGGGGTGAGCTATAACCAGTTCGGACAGATCAGGAATACCTTCAACAGCTCTTTGAGCACGATGGATCTGGGGGGGAGTTTCTCGATGCTTGGCCGCAGCCAGTGGCTGGGTGTTGATGGTGCACCGAAGTCGATCTGGGCAAGTGGTAATGTGGGTATTGAGAAAGCGCTGCTGTCGGTAGGCCTGGATGCGAAGCATGCTGCCCTGGGGGTGACCAAGGAGAGCGAGTTCGGGGCCTATGTGGCCAAGGCTGTGCGTATCTCGGAGAACGAGTACCTGGGTCTTTCGATGGGTGGTGGCTTTATCCACTTCCGGGGAGACTACAGTGGGCTGGACGATCAGGGGGATCCTTCCTTCCGGGACAATGTGCGTGAGACGAGCGGCTTTCTGAGCATCAGCACGAGCTACTACCGTCCAGAGCGTTATTACTTCGGTATCTCTATGCCACGGTTCTCGCTGAACCAACGGGATGATATCGACTACGAGTTCAAGAACGTTTACTACATCACCGCAGGAGCTTTGATCCGTCTGGACGAAGCCTTCCATGTGCGTCCATCGCTTTTGGTTAGCCACATGGACGACCTGACACCGCGCTATGACTTCAGCACGCTGCTGTTCATGGGTCGTAAGCTGGGATTGGGTATGGGTGTTCAGAACCAAGGCGACCTGTCGGCTTTGATGCAGATGAACTTCGGCAACTTTGGTATCGGATACAGCTATCAGTTCAGTGCCAGTGGCCACACCTTGGACCAACGTATCTCGACCAACACCCATGAAGTGGGCCTACGGTACCGTGTAGGAGGAGTAGGGTTGTTGTAGAAAAAAAGGACAAAAGAAGGCATCTATTTTTTTAGACGCCTTCTTTTCCTTTAATACAGGGATACTATGCTTTAAATCCTCAAAACGAGGTAAATCTGGTGTTCTGATTCTTCTAACTGACCTCAGAGACTTTTATCGTATTGGTTTTTCCTTTTTCATGCAAAGGTGTAGAAGCCGTATTAATGACTATTTGACCCGGTTCTACCAAATGGTATTCTTTGAGCAGTCCATTTACATCTTGAACAGAGCCATCTGTACTCTCATACTTGCTGTAGATAAACGTCCGAACACCCCATAGTAAGCTTAACTGCCGAAGAAGGTTGCTATTTCCGGTAAATACGAAAATATTTGCATCCGGGCGGTAGCTGGATATTTCAAATGCGGTGTATCCGGAGGCTGTCATAACCGCTATGGCAGAAGCTTTGGTTTTTTCGGCTAAGAATATGGATGATCCACAGATAGCATCCGGTACCAGACTAAGATCGGTATAGCTATCTTCTTTCTCACTGTAGTAAGGATAAGAAGTCGCCTCTACATGCGTAATAATTTTAGCCATAGTTTCGATAACAATCTCTGGAAATTCGCCCACAGAGGTTTCCCCGCTTAACATAACCGCGTCAGCACCGTCTAATACAGAGTTTGCAACATCATTTACTTCAGCACGTGTAGGACGCGGTGTTGTGATCATGCTCTCCAGCATTTGTGTAGCGATGATAACAGGTTTAGCGAGGTTACGGCACTTCTGTACAATCATCTTCTGCAAGCCAGGAACTTCTTCCATAGGCATCTCCACGCCCAAATCACCACGAGCAACCATGACAGCGTCTGTTGCTTCAATAATGGCATCAATATTCTCGATGGCTTCAGGTTTCTCAATCTTAGCTATTATTTTAGCATGACTGCCTTTTGCCTTGATGATTTCCTTACATTGTTTGATATCCTCTGCAGAGCGAACAAAAGACATGGCTATCCAATCCGCACCATGATCCAACGCAAAGTCCAGGTTGTCTAGATCTTCTTCCGTTAATGAGGGGATGGATACCTTAGTGTTTGGTAAGTTAACACCTTTACGGGAGGTCAATATGCCACCGTGTACGACTTCACAAGAAACGGTGTCTTTGTGGTTTGTCGCAAGAACACGCAACTGTAATTTTCCGTCATCCAAGAGGATAATCTCATTTTCCTGGACATCATTTGGGAAATTTTCATAGGTAATATACACCTGGCGCTCATCACCGATCAGTTCATGGGTAGTTATCTCTACTTTGGATCCATTCAGAAGGATTGCGCCGCCTTCCTTCATTTTTCCAATACGGATTTTAGGACCCTGTAAGTCGGCAAGGATACCGACGTTATAGCCAAATTCTTTATTTATAGCGTTGATGGTTTCAATTACTTGTAGATGATCATCTTGGCTGCCGTGGGAAAAGTTAAGTCGGCATACATCCACACCTTTTGCGATCATCTGGGATAGTGTCTCTTTGGAGGCTGACGCCGGACCTAGTGTAGCTACTATTTTTGTTCTTTTTTGAATTTTTTTCATTCGTATAATTATTTATTCATTGTGTCTGTTTCCAAAGGTATTCATATTGCCTTCGGCGGTATGAGTGTAAATTTTTAACGGCATAAATAAGCTCGTACACTCGGTTTCATTTATCAGATTTTTAGCTCCCTTTAATGCAAAGAACTTACTTAGAGGGAGATGATGTTTTAATGTATATTTCTATCGTGTAAATTGTACACTTAGAAAGGAATGCGCTAAAATATTAGATTTTCTTTAGATTTCAATGTTATCGGATCAATTTCTTTTACTAACATGATTTCTGGTACGGCCTTAATCTGTTCGATAAGGCTATATAAATCTTCCTCATCGATGTAGTGTTTGATCAATAAAAAATAATCAAAATTAGATGCTTCCGGAATTAAAACGCTGTTTTCTAAGCTTTTGTTGTTGACAAGATAATACTCATATTCGAAGATATTGTTGCAGTACCGATAAATCTGGTAGTGATGCATAACTTCCTTTTTGTTTTTGTTTTTTTCATTCAGGATGTGGTAATCTAATTCATCGGAAGATTTATTCTTTAAATTACCGTTGTGGTCTAAGGCGTCTTCTTTGCCAAAGATAAGTTTGAGACCTGTTTGTTTATTGATAAAATGGCATAATCGATAATCTCTTAATGAGGTACTAATCCCGATTAAGGTGAAATCCAACTCAAGATCAAAGTCAAAGTCAATTTTGAAAGTAATTTTATTCAATTTCGATATGTTCGTTGATTAAAAACAAATTTACAATTAATCCGCGCTATAATCTACTATGTGAGTGGAAATTTCTAATAAATGATTTTATAATTTGTTATTATATGCTAATTTTATTATTATTGGATAGGTTTTATAATCTCCTAATAATAGGGGGAAAGCTATAGATGTTCTTTATTTTCGTCTAAAAGTCAAAAAGGTTTGGTTTTTGGGGAAATTTATTTTTTCTTTGCACAGATTTATTAAACATATTAAACTATAAAATCATGTCAGATATCGCATCAAGAGTAAAAGCAATTATCGTTGAAAAGTTAGGTGTAGATGAAAATGAAGTTACACCAGAAGCTTCTTTCACGAATGATTTGGGTGCAGACTCACTTGATACAGTTGAGTTGATCATGGAATTCGAGAAAGAATTCAACGTTGCAATTCCTGATGACCAAGCTGAAAACATCAGTACTGTTGGTCAAGCTATCGCTTACTTAGAAAAAAACGTTAACTAACTAAATTATTAGGCTAAACATCATAAATGGAGCTTAAAAGAGTAGTTGTTACAGGGTTAGGCGCACTTACACCGATAGGTAATACCGTCACAGATTATTGGAACGGGTTAATAAATGGTGTAAGTGGTGCTGCTCCTATTACGCACTTTGATGCATCGAAATTTAAGACGCGATTTGCGTGCGAGGTGAAAAATTTTGATCCTCATGATTTTATGGATCGCAAAGATGCGCGTAAGGTTGACCCTTTTGTGCAGTATGCTATCGCTTCATCAGATGAAGCTGTAAAGGATGCCAATCTTGATTTTGAGAAGTTAAATAGGAACCGCATTGGAGTGATCTGGGGATCGGGTATAGGGGGGTTAACGACTTTCACGGAGGAGGTGGTTAATTTTTCAAAAGGAGACGGAACACCACGTTTCAATCCTTTTTTTATCCCGAAAATGCTGATAGATATAGCTCCCGGTCATATTTCTATGCGTTATGGCTTGCGTGGTCCTAACTTTTCTGCTGTCTCGGCGTGTGCTTCATCGACCAATGCGATGATTGATGCGTTCTCTTATATTCGTATGGGTAGGGCTGATATCATTATTACAGGTGGTTCAGAAGCAACAATCAATGAGGCAGGTGTCGGAGGATTTAATGCGATGCATGCGCTTTCTACCCGAAACGATGATCCCGCAACTGCATCGCGCCCTTTTGATAAGGATCGGGATGGTTTTGTGTCGGGAGAAGGTTCGGGTGCTATTGTATTAGAGAGTTTGGAGCATGCTTTAGCAAGAGGCGCGAAGATTTATGCAGAGATGGTCGGTGGTGGTATGAGTGCTGATGCACATCATATTACAGCCTCACACCCTGAAGGATTGGGAGCGAAACTTGCAATGACTATGGCTGTCGAAGATGCAGGAATGCAGTTTTCAGATATTGATTATATCAATGTGCATGGTACTTCTACCCCGGTAGGAGATATCAGCGAAGCTAAAGCTATAGTGGACTTGTTTGGCGAACATGCTTATAAGTTGAATATTAGTTCCACAAAATCTATGACCGGCCACCTTTTAGGTGCTGCAGGTGCTATCGAAGCGATAGCGGCTATCTTGTCAGTGAAGAATGATATTGTCCCTCCGACAATTAATCATTTTACAGATGATGCAGAAATAGATAGCAGATTGAATTTTACATTTAACAAAGCCCAAAAACGTGAAGTGAGAGCGGCTTTAAGTAATACTTTTGGGTTTGGTGGCCACAATGCAACCGTTATTGTGAAAAAATACCACGATTAATGTTTGTATAGACACATATTAAGAACTTGCGAATAGGTGGCTTTGAGGAAAGGCTACCTATTTTCTTGTGATAAGGGAAGCATGACGTTTAAAATCTATAACCTTTACCTTTCGTCGAATAGGCGGTATGTCAAAAAGCTGAAGAATATTCTTGGGTTTGTCCCCGGGAATATTAAGCTTTACCAAATGGCATTTAGACATAAATCTGTTGCTGTGACGATTAAAGAGGGGGTAAAGAATAGTAACGAACGCTTAGAGTTTTTAGGAGATGCTGTGCTGGGATCGGTAGTTGCTGAATTGCTTTTTAAGCTTTATCCGTATCGAGATGAGGGGTTTTTAACGGAAATGCGCTCAAAAATTGTCTCCCGTGCTAACCTGAATCAGTTGTCGCGTAAACTGGGTTTTGATAAACTTATAGAATATGATGCCCGGATGATCCACTACCCTTCGAAGCAGGGATCCTTATTAGGAGATGCTTTCGAAGCATTGGTCGGGGCTGTGTATCTGGATAAAGGATACCGGTTTACCAAAGAGTTTTTGTGGATACGTATTATCAAACCACATGTCGATATCCATACGCTTGAAAATACGGAAACAAACTTTAAAAGTAGACTCATTGAATGGTGCCAGCAGGAGGGTAAAGACGTGGCATTTGTCCAGGTCGACAACCCAGAAGGCGAATCGGCAAAAATGTTTAGCATCGAAGTTCTTGTAAGTGGAAAGACGTGTGGATTAGGCCGTGATTTCAATAAAAAAAGTGCGGAAAAGCTCGCTGCCGAGCGGGCGTGCGAAAACCTGAAGATCTTTCATTCGTAAGGAGTTTTCTCGAATTACCCCTTTCCATAATTCGCTTTGTTATCTTACCTTTGCGACATGGCAAATATCAAACCATCTTTAGCAAAAGGTACCCGTGATTTTTCTCCGTTGGAAATGGAGAAGAGAAATTATATTTTCAACACATTAAAAAAAGTTTTTCAGAAGTTTGGATATAGTGAGATCCAGACACCGTCTTTTGAAAACCTGAGCACGCTTACCGGTAAATATGGTGATGAAGGAGATAAGTTGATCTTCAAAATATTAAATTCAGGAGATTACCTGGCTAAAGCGCCGGAAGAGATACTGCGTGAAAAATCAGCCCATAAATTAATTCCCCATATTACAGAAAAAGCCTTACGTTATGATCTGACGGTCCCGTTTGCCCGGTATGTGGTCATGCATCAAAATGATATAGCGTTGCCATTTAAGCGTTTTCAAATTCAACCGGTTTGGCGGGCTGATAGACCCCAAAGGGGGCGTTACCGCGAGTTTTACCAATGTGATGTGGATGTTGTGGGTTCGGAGAGCTTAATAAATGAGGCAGAGTTTATATTGATCTACCAAGAAGCACTCCATAATTTAGGTTTAAAAGATTTTACGATTAAGATCAATAATCGTAAAATACTAAGTGGTATTGCCGATGTTCTAGGCAAACCCGAGCTTATCGTGGATATGACTGTGGCGATAGATAAATTGGATAAGATAGGGTTGGAGGGTGTTCATAAGGAGCTTTTGGAAAGAGGGTTTACAAACGAAGATCTGAAAAAACTAGAACCGATCATTTTGTTAGCGGGAGATAATGCTTCAAAACTGGCAGCGCTTAAGCGCGTACTAGCGTCGTCAGCAAATGGTTTACAGGGGATAGCAGAAATAGAGGAAGTATTTGACTATGTACGGCTGTTCATGGGTTCGGACGAGCTCTTGGAAAAATTCGTTGAGGTGGACATTACGCTGGCGCGAGGGCTGAACTATTATACCGGCTGTATATTTGAGGTGAAAACAAACGAGGTAGCTATGGGAAGTATTGGTGGAGGTGGGCGGTATGACGATTTAACAGGCATGTTTGGCTTAAAGGGCCTTACTGGTGTAGGGGTATCCTTTGGCGCGGATCGTATCTATGATGTGCTCGAAGAGTTAGATTTGTACTCTCATACTCACGTATCGAATACAAAACTACTGGTGGTCAACTTTGACAAAGACACCGAAAAAGTTACGCTCCCTTTAATTCATCTATTGCGTGGAGAAGGTATTTCCGTAGAGCTTTATCCTACAGCAGCAAAACTAAAAAAGCAGATGGCCTATGCCAATGCAAAAAATATTCCATTTGTATTGCTAGTCGGGGAAGAGGAAATTGCCACAAAACAGTTCACGCTAAAAAATATGGAAACTGGTGAGCAAGGTAAGGTAGATCGCAAACAATTAATTCAAGTGTTAAAAGAAAGCTAAATGGGATCTGTTCGTAGGCTAATTTTATCAAAATGTGATAAAAATAACTGAATTCGCATCCGGAACATACCCTTTTTATCGATATAAATTGTTAGATTTGTGGTCGATTAAGTAGAAATAAACGTTAAAATGAGTGCAACACCAATAACAAAAGAAACATACTTGGAATGGTACAAATCGATGTACCTCATGCGTAAATTTGAAGAGAAGGCTGGCCAGCTGTATGGACAGCAAAAAATTCGTGGTTTCTGTCATTTATATATTGGTCAGGAAGCGGTAATGGCTGGTACGATATCGGCGACTAGACCTGATGATTCGGTGATTACATCTTACCGTGATCATGCACATGCTTTAGCTAAAGGTGTGTCTGCAAATGCTTGTATGGCGGAGCTTTATGGAAAGATAACAGGCTGCTCGAAAGGTAAAGGGGGCTCTATGCACTTTTTCTCTAAAGAGCATAAAATGATGGGTGGACATGGTATTGTTGGTGGGCAAATACCTTTGGGAGCAGGTATAGCTTTTGCAGAAAAATATTTGGGCAAGGATAGTGTCAATGTCTGTTTTATGGGGGATGGTGCGGTGCGTCAGGGATCGTTGAACGAGACTTTCAATATGGCTATGTTGTGGAAGTTGCCTGTTATATTTGTTTGTGAAAATAACGGTTATGCGATGGGTACTTCGGTAAAACGTACAACCAATATGGAAGATATCTATAAAATTGGATTGGCTTTTGATATGCCGAGTATGCCTGTAGATGGGATGGATCCGGTTGCTGTACATACAGCTATGGATGAAGCTGTACAGCGTGCCCGTGCTGGCGAAGGACCTACCTTCTTGGAAATCCGTACGTATCGTTATAAAGGACATTCAATGTCTGATCCCGCAAAATATCGTACAAAGGAAGAGTTGGAAGCATATAAAGATAGAGATCCTGTGTTGAGTATAAAACATGCGATCTTGGAAAATAAGTATGCTGATGAGGAGTGGTTCAAAAATGTAGAGACTGAAGTCAAACAAATTGTCGACGACGCTGTTAAATTTGCAGAGGAATCTCCATATCCAAGCGTCGAAGAGCTTTACCAAGATATCTATGTGCAGGAGGATTATCCTTTCATTATGGATTGATTTATTTTACACGTATTAAGAACAAAGATTAATCTACTAAAAATACATGGCTGAAGTAGTTAAAATGCCAAAAATGAGCGATACCATGACAGAAGGGGTTATCGCAAAATGGCACAAAAAAGTAGGAGATAAAGTTGATTCTGGTGACCTTTTAGCAGAGGTGGAAACAGATAAGGCAACAATGGATTTCGAATCCTATCAGGAGGGTACATTGTTATATATTGGTCCTAAAGAAGGGGAAGCGGTAGCTGTCGATGCGGTTATTGCTATCCTCGGTGAAGAGGGTGAGGACTATAAGGCATTATTGGAGGGTGCAGATAAAGGAGCTCCGGCGACCGAAGCTGACGAGCCAACCGAAGAAAAAAAACCTGAAGATGCTGCACAGGAAGACTCAGCAAGTGATGTCACGGCAGAGGATCTGGGTGTAACGGTGATTACCATGCCTCTTTTGAGTGATACCATGACTGAGGGGGTAATTGCCCAGTGGAACTTTAAAGTAGGCGATACGATTAAATCGGATGATGCGATTGCTGATGTGGAAACCGATAAAGCTACGATGGAAGTCACGGCGTATGCCGACGGTACATTGTTATATATAGGTGTAGAAGCTGGAGAGGCCGCGCCTGTTAATGGCATTATTGCTATCGTGGGACCTGAGGGAACGGATGTTACACCGTTGTTGAATAAAAAATCGGCTGCCCCTGCATCCAAAGACGAAGTAAAAGAAGAGAAAAAAGAGGCATCAGAAGAGGTGAAAACTACGGATAACGCTGTTAGTGCTCCAAGTTCATCCACTGATGATTCACGCATTAAAGCTTCGCCTTTAGCGCGTAAAATTGCGAAAGAAAAGGGCATAAATTTAAATGATGTAAAGGGCTCGGCAGATGGTGGACGTATTGTGAAGAAAGATGTCGAGAGCTATGTGCCTGCGACTAAAGCGAGTGGAGCTTCACCAACCGCTACATCTGCTCCAGAAGCGAAGACGATTACACTTCCACAGTTTGTTGGGGAAGAAAGATATACTGAAGAGAAAATCTCCCAAATGCGTAAAACGATCGCACGGAGATTATCTGAATCATTGTTTACTGCACCTCATTTCTATTTGACGATAAGCATCGATATGGACAATGCTATGGCAGCTCGTCAACAGATCAACGAGGTTGCTCCGGTGAAAGTTTCTTTTAATGATATCGTTATCAAAGCGGTAGCTGTAGCGTTGAAACAACACCCCGCCGTAAATTCTTCATGGGGAGGTGACAAGATTAGATTCAATGAACATACAAATATAGGCGTGGCCATTGCTGTGGAAGATGGATTGTTGGTTCCTGTCGTGCGTTTTGCAGATGGTAAGTCTCTTTCTCATATTTCCGCTGAGGTGAAAGATTTTGCAGGCAAGGCCAAAGCTAAAAAATTACAGCCATCCGATTGGGAAGGGTCTACATTTACGGTCTCTAACTTAGGGATGTTTGGTATTGATGAATTTACTTCCATCATCAATTCACCGGATGGAGCTATTCTATCGGTTGGAGCAATCCAACAGGTTCCTGTTGTAAAAAATGGTGCTGTTGTTCCTGGTAATGTCATGAAACTGACATTGGGCTGTGATCATAGAGTTGTGGATGGTGCTACCGGTGCTCAATTTTTACAAACTTTAAAAGGTTTATTAGAGGCACCTATTCGCTTGTTGGCGTAAAACTATGTTATAAGTGAAAACTTAAAAGCCACTTTATAAGGATAGGGTGGCTTTTTTGTTCTTATTATTTGTTTGATCCATAAAAATTTTTTCTTGTGCGGTTTTCATTATTCTTTTTTGCTAATCTCCTATTTTGTTTATTCGTTGCCTGTTCTAATGCCCAAAAAAAGCAACAACAGATTGAAAGAAAGCAAGCGGACCTAGATAGTATTGCTTTAGTATATGATCCACAGGAAGGTAATGAACAAATCGATGCCTTCATGCATAATTTGCATAAGCGATCCGGATTTAATGGTAATGTATTAGTCGCCAAAAAGGGTAAGATTATTTATCAGCATACATTTGGATGGGCAGATTATCTACGTAAGGACAGTCTTAAAATTGACTCGAAATTTGAGTTAGCGTCTGTTTCAAAACCAATGACGGCCTTGGCAATATTGCAGCTGGTTGATCAAGGGAAGATTCGGCTTGATCAGCAGGTCGAAGAGTTTTTTCCGGGCTTTCCTTATCCAGGTATAACGGTCGAACAGCTGTTGACCCACCGATCTGGTTTGCCAAACTATGTGTATTTCGCGGAAACGGTTTGGACAGATAGAAAGAAAGGGATGAGCAATAGGGATGTCGTGAATTTGCTGATCGAACATAAGCCGGCAAGGTATGGTAAGCCCGATGGTAGATTCCATTACAACAACTCGAACTATATGCTTCTTGCAGCTCTTGTGGAACAAGTTACAGGTGTTCGCTTTTCGGATTATATGCTCGAACATGTTTTCAAGCCGGCAGGAATGAAGAATACCGCCGTATTGTCGAAAGTAGAATATGATAAAATTCCTACTGATGTCGTTGGACATGATCGGGTATGGCGAAGATCGGTTGTTCAGGACTATCTGGATGGCCCTGTAGGTGATAAAGGAATCTATAGCACGGTACAAGATATGTATTTGTTGGATATCGCCTTGAAAGAGGGGCGGTTGCTGAAAAAGGAATTATTAGATTCCGCTTATGTAGGTAGGAGCGATGCGAAGCGGGGGCTCTTCAACTATGGATACGGGTGGCGAACATTTACTCCTGTGGATGGAAAGATTGTTTATCATACAGGTTGGTGGCATGGTTTTAAAAACTTATATGTTCGAGATTTGACAAATGATATTACCATAGTACTATTGTCCAATATGGTAAATAGCAGTCTAAATAATCTTGATAATTTGTATAGAATCTTAGAAATGCCTATTTTGAGAAAAAATGCATATGATGCCAACGGCGGATTTGTAGAACACTAAAAAATAAATTATTCCAATGAAAAAAACGTTAATATTGGGAGCTAGCACGAATCCCGCTCGATATTCTTATTTGGTCGCAAACAAGCTCGTACGAAAAGGATACCCTATTGTGAATGTGGGCAGGAAGGTAGGTGAGGTGGCTGGGGTAGCTATTGAACCGCCGGAAGCTATTCACGAGGATATCGATACAATAACGTTATATATTGGGCCCCGAAATCAGGCTCCTTATTATGATTACATATTGAATACGAAACCTAAGCGTGTCATATTCAATCCAGGTGCCGAAAATCCCGAGCTAGTAGAAAAACTCGAAGAACAAGGTATCGAAGCCGTAGAAGGATGTACATTGGTGATGTTAAATACCGGACAATACTAAAAGACTGATTTTTTATAGGTGGCTTGCTGAATAATATTATTGTTACGAAAACGTTATTTTATGTTTGTTTTCGAATAACTGCCTCAAAAATCCCTTTTCAATTCTTTGGAAGGGGATTTTTAAATATATTCGTAGTTAGCTTATATTATAGATCTAATCATGAGAAAAATCTATTTCGTTCTTGTAGCTTTAGCATATAGTGTTTTTGGCAGTATTGCTTTCGCTCAATACAAACTTCAATTATCCAAGAAATTTATACAGTCCAATTTGGACGACGCGGCTCAACAAATCCAAGTATTGGCGGCAGCGACACCTGTGGATAAGTTTCCTAAAACCTTTGAAAAGGGACAACAGAAGTTTTCGGGATCTTCCTGGTGGTGTTCTGGATTTTATCCAGGGACCTTATGGTATCTTTACGAAGGAACGCAAAATAGTCAGTTGAGAGAACTTGCGGAAGGTAAATTAACCTATTTGGAAGTCGAAAAGGATAATACGCGCACCCATGATTTGGGATTTATGCTTTTTTGTAGTTTTGGAAATGCTTTGTGGCTAACAGGGGATACTGCAAAATACAAATCGATTCTAACTATAGGAGCAGAGTCACTCTCATCACGCTATAATACTACAACGAAAACCATACGATCTTGGGATCATAAACCGTGGCATTATCCAGTTATCATCGATAATATGATGAACTTAGAGTTTTTGACTCAACTATCGAAGTTAACCGGGAATAAAAAATACCGTGATATTGCGATTATTCATGCCGAGACAACGCTCAAAAACCATTTTAGGAAGGATCACAGTTCCTACCACGTCATTGACTATGATGTCAATACGGGGAGAGTAATTGCAAAGAAGACACACCAAGGAGCTGCAGATGAGTCAGCTTGGGCACGTGGTCAAGGGTGGGCGTTGTATGGCTATACCATGATGTATAGGGAGACTAAGAAAAAGGCATTTTTGAATCAAGCGCGTCATATTGCAAATTATATCCTTAACCATCCAAATCTTCCGGAGGATTTGATACCGTATTGGGATTTTGATATGGATAAAATCCCGTCGACAAGCAAGATGTATGCTAATCGCACGCTACGGGATGTGTCCGCTGCTGCGCTGTATGCTTCTGCATTATTGGAATTGGCACAGTATACAAAAGGAAAAGAAAGCCGTCATTTTTTTACAGCAGCAGAGACTATCATCCAGAATCTTTCTGCACCCCCGTATAAAGCGGCTTACGGTGACAATGGAGGGTATATCTTAAAACATAGTGTAGGAGCTCTACCTCTTAATTCGGAGGTGGATGTCCCATTGACATACGCTGATTACTATTATGTGGAAGCGCTGATAAGGTATAAAAGATTACTGGATGGAGAGCTAATCGCCCCATACGCGTTTTAACTCCTGCACCTCCTTCGTCAAGTCTCCTGTGTTATGCAAGATGGTGCCGTAGGCTTTGTACAAGATGTTATAGTGTTGGACATACTTGTCCAGAAGGAGGTAAACATCTCCAAGTGCGGTAAGAAACTGCTGCAGATCTTTATCGAGCGTCACGATGTCCACTTGCATATCGCTGTAATTTTCGAAGACCGAATCAAGGACTTTAAAGTGTAAAGGATCAATAGGCTTTTCCCCGCGGTAATAGGTGTCCGTGATTTTGACATATGCTGTATCGCGTGCGCCAATAACGTCGTAAAACTGCACTGTGTTACGGTGATGCTGCATAACACTGTTATAAAAATTTCGTATTTCGACCTGAAGCTTGACGTCTAGGTCGGCGGGCAGATTTTTGCTGGACAGATCCATCTGCTCTTTATAAAAGCCAAGTATATCACGTAGTTCTTGTCCCTCCGCATCCAGTTTGTACAGGTCGATAAGGGCAAGCTGGACTTCGCCTTTTTCTTCTTCGAACAGGCGTTTCATACGCCAGACCTGATCGTGTGCTGATCGGTAACTATCTAAAGCCTGGATTTCCGTATTGAGGGGGAAGGAGTTTTCGCGTATTTTATAGCTGATGGAGCGAAGCGGGTGATCTATTGTAATGGTTTTCATTTTTATATATTGGTTTTAAAAATACGAAAAAACAACTGTAATTGTAAAGTTGTATGCGGATGAATTTGTAAATATGTGCAATGTAAGTAAACTATCTCGGGGCGCCGTCTCCCGAGATAGTTTAGGCTTTCTGTGCTTCGTTATTGAATCAAGAAAGTGTCAGATCACTACACAACGTACGGTGTCGCTGTAGTTGGGTGTAGGAATGCTGCCTAGGTAAGTTACCCTAAATTCGTATTCCTGCAGGTAGTCCAAGTCAGGAATGGCTAATCTGGATTTGGTACTGAGTACCTGTGTCCACTCATTGAGGCTGCCTGCTTTACGGAATTCAAATCGGTAGAATCTCGCCGAGCGCCATGGACGGACGCGCAACTGTACCGTACGCGTTCCTGGATGAGCGACCACAGCACGTAGGTCGTTCGCCTTGGGCGATATCCCAATGTTTCCTGTGGAGTCTTTGCCGGGTACAAACCCTGCTGCTAAGAGAATGTTGGGATCGCCTTTGGCGACAGACTCTACATGTAATGACAGATCGTAGAGCAGTTGTCTGACTACAGCTGCCTGTTGGTTTTTGATGACCACCTGGCGCATGTCTCTGAAGGCTGCTTCCGATAAGGAAGCGGTGTAATCTGCGAGCGCTGTTTCCAACAGTGCTACTTTTTCTGTGGCATCGGGAAAAAGTGTTGCATTTTCCTTTGTCTTTTTGACCACATTGGAGGTGTACTGAACCAACCTTGCTTCGGTACCCGTTTTTGATGATAGTACTGGCTTTGCCATAATAAAAAAAATTAAATTGTGAATAAAAAATAATTAACGCTTCAAATATAGGAAGAGGCCTTTCGTACGAGGGGGGCTATTTGGGTCAACTTTACGGCCAACACCGGATATTTGTGACCCAAATAGCCCCCCTACGTCCATTTTTAGGTAAAAATCGGGGTTCTAAGGGTTGTAAAGGTCTATTTTTTGGTGAGTGATCACTTGCGGTTGTGCATCACTTCTGACTCATCAGTGATCACTGATGAGTCAGAAGTGATGCATTTTGAGACATTCTTATGTTAAGATGAGTCATCCTGTATGCATTTTTGATCAGCGTGCTATACCGTTGAGCTAGCAGTGATGCATTTTAAGGCATCCGTATATTAAGAAGAGACATCTTGCATGCATTTTGGAGTGGCATGCTATACGGTTGAACCAGCAGTGATGCATGCCGGGTCTTCCGTGATCTATGCTGGGTCAGCATGCTGTCAGGATGAGGCAACAGTATTGCAGAATAGTGCATCGGTATGTCGGGTTGACTCGGGGTTGATGCGGTTTGACACAAAATATATAGAAGATAGAGTAACTTTAAAACAATCGTTTCAACTGCATGCTATCGCGATATTGCACTGGGCTTATCATAAAACGTTTGGTAAAAATTCTTTTGAAGTTTTTGGGGCATGCAAAATTCAAAGAAGCTGCTATTGTCGAGATCGGTTTATCCGATGTTTTGATGAGTTCTCTTGCTTCCTGAAGCCTAAATTCGATAATTTGTTCAGTTATTGTGAAAGGTTTGTCATGGAATGCTCTTTTCAACGTGCTTTCACTTACATACAATGCCTTTGCGATGGTTTCGGTGTTAGTTTGGTCATCGTAGAAATTTTCCCGGATGTAATCCAGGGCCTTATAATAGAGCTCGATCTCATGGTCTGTTTTTTCCACAGAATGAGTTTCAATTTCCTGGAATACATGCTGAAAGAAACGGGTGTTCCAGGCAGCCAATTGATAATAAGTGCTAAAGGGACGGAATCTCATCTTTTCGAGGCTGTCCAATATGCGTTTGAGCTTGGCATGGAGATTCATGGTGCCGATAATGTGATACGAGCTGTCGCCATCAGCTACGGTTTCTAATAGGGATTTTAGCTGTGTATACTCGGCTGTTAGCTCTTGAATCATATTGCCGTTCATTCCTAATAACATAAGCCAAGTGCTGTTGTTCGTTAAGGAAATCAGGTGATCGTTTATCCGTGTTTGATAGCAGAGCAACATGTCTGTAGGAATTAGTTGTGTGCTATCCAATGTCAGCGAAATCGCGGTGCGCATATTGATAAGGAGCCAAAGGTAATTTTCCGGAGCAGTAATCTGCATGGCTAAGTTGGTAGACAACTGTGTATCCTTAAACTCAAACCAAAGGAAGTCTTTCCCACTGAAATAGCGGTAGGATAGATCGGTTTCGGGCAGAAAAGCTAGATATCCGTCGAAGTGTCTGTTATTATATATAGCCCGATCGTCCGAAAATTGTACAAAACCGGATTTATTCATTTCATTATTTTGGCGGTATTGCACAATATAATAAAAAGAGAGGTAAAACTTGTCTTTAAAAAATAATTCCCTTACTATTTGATACTTGTAAAAAAGTTTTTACCTTTGCAATCCCTTATTGGGAGAAGTGTGTCTTGAACGAAGCCCTACTGCTTCGATGGACTTTAATTAATTTAATTTATAACATGTCAGGAATTATTGGTAAAAAAGTAGGAATGACCAGCCTGTTCGATGCTGAAGGGAAGAATATTCCTTGTACAGTAATAGAGGCTGGGCCGTGCGTGGTAACGCAGATACGTACGGTAGAGAAGGATGGCTATTCCGCTGTTCAACTTGGCTTTGATGATGCTAAGGAAAAGAACACGACAGCTCCTTTAAAAGGACACTTTGCAAAAGCAGGAGTGGTTCCTAAGCGTAAACTAGTTGAATTCAAAACTTTCGAGGATGAGAAGCAACTAGGAGATGCCGTGGATGTGACTATCTTTGAGGAAGGCGAGTATGTAGATGTCGTCGGTACTTCAAAAGGTAAGGGCTTTCAGGGTGTAATGAAGCGTCATGGATTTGGTGGTGTAGGTGGTGCGACTCACGGTCAGCACAACAGGCTACGTGCCCCAGGTTCATTAGGTGCTGCTTCATGGCCTTCACGTGTGTTTAAAGGAAAGCGCATGGCAGGCCGTATGGGTGGTGACAGAGTGAAAATTCAAAACTTGCAAGTGTTGAAAATTTATCCTGAGCAAAATCTAATCGTTGTTAGTGGTTCCGTGCCCGGAGCTAAGGGTTCTTATGTAATCGTAGACAAATAGTAGTGATGGAAGTTAATGTATTAAATTTATCAGGTAAAGAAACAGGTGCCAAGGTGCAGCTGCCTGAAGCAGTATTCGGTGTAAAGCCAAACGACCATGCGATCTATTTGGATGTGAAACAATACTTAGCAAACCAACGCCAAGGTACTCACAAATCAAAACAACGTAACGAGATCGCAGGATCTACGCGTAAATTGCACAAACAAAAAGGTACTGGTGGTGCACGTGCAGGTTCGATCAAATCCCCATTGTTTAATGGCGGTGGTCGTGTTTTTGGTCCACAACCTCGTGACTACAGCTTTAAATTGAACAAGAAGTTAAAGCAGGTGGCACGTAGGTCAGCGTTGAGTTACAAAGCTCAAGAAAACAATATTTTAGTATTGGATGAAGTAAATTTCGATTCGATCCGTACTAAAAATTATGTGGCCCTGGTCAATGCTTTAAATGTGGCTGACGAGAAGACCTTATTGGTTTTGCCAGATTACAATAATAATGTTTATTTATCAAGCAGAAACTTGAAGAAAGCAAAAGTTATTTCAGCTTCAGATTTGAACACTTATGATGTGTTGAATGCAACGAAGCTTTTGTTGACTGCAGATTCTGTTAAAACTTTGGAGGAAGCATTCGCTAAGTAATATGGAAATTATCAAAAAACCTATTTTGACAGAGAAAGCTTCGTTATTAACGGAAAAATTAAACCGTTACGCTTTCAAAGTAGATCATAGAGCAAATAAGATTCAGATCAAACAAGCCGTAGAAGATATGTTCGGTGTAACTGTGGTTGCAGTGAATACAGCGGTGGTAGCTGGTAAAGCGAAAAGTCGCTATACCAAAGCGGGTTTTGTATCTGGTCGAGCTCCTAAGTATAAGAAGGCCGTCATTACGATTAAGGACGGTGAAACTATTGACTTTTACAGTGTTATATAATAAGAATGGCAGTTAAAAGATTCAAACCGGTGACCCCTGGTACTCGTTTTAGAGTGGGTGCAGACTATTCAGACGTTACAACTAACGTTCCTGAGAAATCATTAGTCGTTGGCATCAACAAAAAATCAGGTGGTCGGAACAAGTCCGGTAAAATGACTATGCGTTATCTCGGTGGGGGACATAAGAAAGTATACCGATTGATAGATTTTAAACGCGATAAAAAAGATGTCCCTGCAAAAGTAGCTACGATCGAGTATGATCCAAACCGTACTGCACGTATTGCATTATTGCATTATGCGGATGGTGAGAAGCGCTATATCATTGCTCCAGCTGGATTGACCGTTGGACAGACAGTGGTAGCAGGTGACCATGTAGCCCCGGAGGTAGGCAATACCTTACCTTTAGCAAATATTCCATTGGGTTCTATTATCCACAACATCGAGCTTAATCCTGGTCAAGGAGGTTCTATAGCTCGTTCAGCTGGTACTTATGCTCAATTGTCTGCTCGTGACGGTAAGTATGCCATCATCAAACTACCGTCAAGTGAGACACGCATGATCTTATTGACATGTGTAGCGACTATTGGTTCGGTATCGAACGCAGAGAAAGCAAACCAGGTATTAGGTAAAGCAGGTCGTAAGCGTCACTTGGGACGTCGTCCTCGCGTACGTGGTGTAGCTATGAACCCGGTAGATCACCCTATGGGTGGTGGTGAAGGCCGTACTTCTGGTGGACACCCTCGTTCACGTACAGGAGTGTTAGCTAAAGGCTATAAAACACGCGCTAAGAAGAAAATATCGAATCGTTACATCATTGAAAGAAGGAAAAAATAATGGCTCGTTCAATTAAAAAAGGTCCTTATATCGATCACAACTTAGAAAGAAAAGTTCTTTCTCAGAATGAAACCAACAAAAAGTCAGTTATCAAAACATGGTCTCGCAGATCAATGATTTCACCTGATTTTGTTGGCCATACCTTCGCAGTACACAATGGGAATAAGTTTATCCCTGTATATGTAACAGAAAATATGGTAGGTCATAAGCTTGGTGAATTTGCGCCTACGCGTACATTCAGAGGCCACGCAGAAAAGAAAAAATAATAGGTAATGGAAGCAGCAAAAAAACTTAAAAAGTCTGTCTTAATCAGACAACGCAAAGAGCAGGAAAAAGCTCAAGTAGGAGGAGCTTCTACTGCCAAATTATTGAATTGCCCTACTTCGCCTCGTAAGATGCGTTTAGTAGTGGATCTTATCCGTGGTGAAAAAGTGGAAAAAGCCTTGTATATACTGAAACATTCGGGTAAAGAGGCTGCAGTTCGTGTGGAGAAATTGTTGTTGTCAGCGATCAAAAACTGGGAAGCTCATAACGAAGGAGCTTCATTGGAAGACAGCGCTTTATTCGTAAAGGAAATATCTGTAGGTGGTGGACGTCAGTTGAAGAGATTGCGCCCCGCTCCACAAGGACGTGGTTACAGAATTCGCAAACGTTCAAACCACGTGACTTTGGTAGTAGATAGTTTAAATAACGTTAACAACTAATTATATAAGAATGGGACAAAAGGCAAATCCAATAGGTAGCAGATTAGGGATCATCAAAGGATGGGACTCTAATTGGTTTGGCGGAAAGAACTATTCCGATAAATTAGTTGAGGACGAAAAAATTAGAAAATATCTTTCTGTACGTATCGCTAAAGGTGGTGTAGCAAAGGTTGTTATCGAGCGAACTTTAAAACGCATCACGGTTACAATTCACACTGCACGTCCAGGTATTGTTATTGGTAAAGGCGGACAAGAAGTCGACAAGATTAAAGAAGAGCTGAAGAAACTGACTAAAAAGGATGTTCAAATCAATATCTTCGAGATCAAACGTCCTGAATTGGATGCTAAACTGGTTGCAGAGGGTGTAGCTAAGCAATTAGAGGCTCGGATTTCATTCCGTCGTGCTATGAAAACATCTATTGCTTCTACCATGCGTATGGGTGCAGAAGGAATTAAGATCATGTGTGCAGGTCGTTTGGGTGGTGCTGAGATGGCACGTACCGAGCAGTATAAAGAAGGAAGAATTCCTCTTCATACATTCCGTGCAGATATTGATTATGCATTGGCAGAAGCATTGACGACGTATGGCAAGATCGGTGTTAAAGTTTGGATATGTAAAGGTGAGGTTTACGGTAAACGTGATTTGTCGCCAAATATCGGCCAAACTTCAAACACGAAGTCACGTGGTGGACACGAAGGCGGCGGTGATCGTCGTGATAATCGTGGTGGCCGTGGTGGCAACCGTGACAATCGCGGTGGCAACCGTGGTGGTGCCGGTAATCGTGGTGGTGCAGGAGCCAACCGTGGAAAGAGAGATTAATAATTAATAAGAGTTTAAAAATTATCCGCCGGTGGGCGGATTAAAATAATACGAACATGTTACAGCCAAAAAGAACGAAGTTCAGAAAGATGCAGAAAGGCCGCATGAAAGGTAACGCTACACGTGGTGCAGAGTTAGCCTTTGGGTCTTTTGGTATCAAATCACTGGAAGAAGCATGGATCACTAGCCGTCAGATTGAGGCAGCTCGTATTGCGGTGACACGTTTTATGAAACGTGAAGGCCAAGTATGGATCCGTATCTTCCCTGACAAACCGGTTACCAAGAAACCTGCAGAGGTACGTATGGGTAAGGGTAAGGGTGCCCCAGAATATTGGGTTGCCGTAGTACGCCCTGGCCGTATGTTATTTGAGGCAGAAGGTGTGTCTTTAGAAATTGCTAAAGAAGCATTACGTCTTGCAGCGCAAAAATTACCGGTTCAGACTAAGTTTGTCATACGTAGAGATTACGTAGAAGCATAAAATCGTTGGTAATGTCAATAGTTTTAGCCTTGTGGCCGTTACCCTCAAAGCGCTTATAGATCCTATTGATAACCCGACACAATACTGAAATAAGATGAAATATTCAGAAATCGTAGAATTAACAACAGAAGATTTAGCAGTTAAGCTGACAGAAGAGAAAGCGGCGCTAAACAAGTTAAAATTTGCACATGCTGTTTCTGCTATTGAGAACCCTAATGTTCTTAAAGCGGCTCGTAAGGCTATCGCTCGTATCTCTACGGAGTTGACGAAGCGAAGAAATGCCCCTGAATCTGAAACAGCCGCTGAGGCATAAAAAGTAAAGTCGAAATGGAAAGAAATTTAAGAAAAACAAGAATCGGCTTAGTAGTTAGCAACAAAATGGATAAGTCCATTGTAGTGGCTGTAGAACGTAAAGTGAAACACCCTATTTATGGTAAGTTCGTTAAAAAAACTACTAAATTTAAGGCTCATGACGAACAAAATACCTGCGGTATCGGCGATACGGTATTAATTATGGAAACTCGTCCGCTGAGTAAAACGAAGAATTGGAGATTAGTTGAAATTTTAGAAAGGGCTAAATAATGGTACAGCAGGAATCAAGATTAAATGTAGCCGACAATTCAGGAGCTAAAGAAGTTTTAGTGATCCGGGTATTGGGCGGTACGCGGAAGCGTTATGCATCTATCGGTGATAAAGTCGTTGTTACCGTAAAAAGCGCTATGCCTTCAGGAAACGTGAAGAAAGGGTCCGTTTCTAAAGCAGTAGTCGTACGTACTAAGAAAGAAATTCGTCGTAAAGATGGATCTTATATTCGTTTCGATGATAATGCTGCAGTATTGTTAAATAATAACGATGAGCCTCGTGGAACACGTATTTTTGGGCCAGTTGCCCGTGAATTACGTGAGAAGCAGTTCATGAAGATTGTATCACTAGCACCGGAGGTTTTATAATTATGGCATACAAGAAACAAACAACTACGCACAAAATCAAAATCAAGAAAGATGATTTAGTGAAAGTTATCGCTGGTAACTCTAAAGGTGTTCAAGGAAAAGTATTACAAATCTTAGTGGATGCGAATAGAGCCATTGTAGAAGGCGCTAACAAAGTAAAGAAGCACACTAAACCCAGTGCAGCAAATCCGAATGGTGGTATCATCGAGAAGGAAGCTGCTATCCATATTTCGAATTTAGCTTTAATCGATCCTAAGACAGGCAAGCCTACACGTGTGGGTCGTAAAGTGAATGCAGATGGAAAAATTGTTCGTTACGCTAAAAAATCAGGAGAGGAAATTAAATAATGGCTTACGCACCAAGATTAAAAGCGAAATATACGGATGAGATCCGTGCAACGCTTAAAGAAAAATTTCAGTATAAGAGCATTATGCAGGTTCCAAAGCTTGAAAAGATAGTTGTATCACAGGGTATAGGAGCTGCTACTGCAGATAAAAAATTGATCGATAATGCGATTGGCGAATTGACGTTGATTACAGGTCAACAAGCAGTGCCGACAAAATCAAAGAAAGATATTTCAAACTTTAAACTTCGTAAAGGGATGCCTATTGGTGCTCGTGTAACATTACGCGACAACAATATGTACGAATTTTTGGATCGTTTAATTGCTGTATCTTTGCCGCGTATTCGTGACTTCCGTGGTATTAACGATAAAGGTTTCGATGGAAGAGGTAACTACAATTTGGGTGTTACTGAGCAGATTATATTCCCTGAAATTAATATCGATAAAATCAATAAGGTACAGGGTATGGATATTACTTTTGTAACATCTGCTAAAAACGATATCGAAGCATTGGAGTTGTTAAAACAATTCGGTTTACCATTTAAAAATCAAAATTCGAACAGCAATGGCTAAAGAAGGTGTAAAAGCACGCGAAATAAAGCGCCAAAAATTGGTTGCTAAGTATGCAGCGAAACGTGCAGCTTTGAAAGAAGCTGGCGATTATGTTGCCTTAGATAAATTGCCAAAAAATGCGTCGCCGGTACGTTTGCATAATCGTTGTAAACTTACAGGTCGTCCTAAAGGATATATGCGTCAGTTTGGTATCTCTCGTGTAACATTCCGCGAGATGGCATTATCAGGAAAGATACCGGGAGTCACAAAAGCCTCTTGGTAATTAAAAAAAAATATTTACTTTTGCCCGGATAAACCTAATAAGGGTTTATCGGGTTTTTTTGCTTAGCAATTTGATAACAGACAACAGGTCTTAGCTTCGGTTAGTTTAAGAAACCCTTGTCACAATTTTTTATATAATGAATACAGATCCAATAGCGGATTACCTTACACGAGTAAGGAATGCCATTAAGGCCAACCACAGGGTTGTTGAGATTCCTGCATCGAACCTAAAAAAGGAAATTACTAAAGTTCTTTTTGATAAAGGTTATATTGCTAATTACAAATTTGTCGAAGAAGGTCCTCAAGGATCTATCAAAATCGCATTGAAGTATAATCCAATTAGCAAGATTCCGGCTATTCGCACTTTGACACGTGTGAGTAAACCTGGTTTAAGAAAGTATGCAAATGTTGACAACATGCCTCGCGTTTTGAATGGTTTGGGTATTGCTATCTTGTCTACATCTAAAGGTGTGATGACTGATAAGGAAGCCCGTTTACAAAATGTAGGTGGTGAGGTTTTATGTTACGTTTATTAATCTAGGAAAAACACACAAAGAAAATGTCAAGAATTGGTAAAGCGCCTATCGTTATTCCTTCTGGAGTATCGATAACTGTATCCGATAAGAATCTGGTAACAGTTAAAGGCCCTAAAGGAGAATTAACACAACAGGTAGATAGAGATATTACCGTAAAGGAAGAGGATGGGAACATTCTGGTGACTCGCCCTACTGAACAAAAGAAACACAAAGCATTGCACGGCCTGTATCGTTCCTTGATCAGTAATATGGTTGTAGGAGTTACTGAAGGGTATAAGACTACTCAAGAGCTTGTCGGGGTAGGTTATCGTGCATCAAGTACAGGTAGTACATTGGAGTTAACATTAGGTTTCTCCCACCCGATTGTTTTTGTATTGCCCAAAGAGGTTAGTGTTACCACAACTGCTGAGAAAGGTAAGAGTCCTACCATCACATTGGAATCTATTGATAAACAATTGATCGGACAGATTGCGGCCAAAATCCGTAGCTTCCGTAAACCTGAGCCTTACAAAGGTAAAGGTGTCAAGTTCCAAGGAGAAGTATTAAGAAGAAAAGCAGGTAAATCAGCTAAAAAATAATAACCATGGCAGGAATTAAAACATCTCGCAGAGCGCGAATCAAAAAGGGAATAAGAAAACACCTGACTGGAACAGCTGAGCGTCCACGTTTGTCAGTTTTTCGGAGCAATAAAGGTATCTACGCTCAGATAATCGATGATACGACAGGTAAAACTCTAGCCGCAGCATCAAGCCTTGCAAAGGATTTTGTAGCATCTGGAAATAAAGTGGAGCAATCTAAAGTTGTGGGTAAATTGGTGGCAGAGAAAGCGATTGCAGCAGGTATTAATAAAGTAGTTTTTGACCGTAATGGGTACTTATACCACGGCCGTATAAAGTCATTGGCAGAAGGTGCTCGCGAAGGCGGTTTAGACTTTTAATTATAGAAACAAATGGCATTAAGCAATATTAAAAGAGTAAAATCAAGCGAAATTGAATTAAAAGATCGCTTAGTAAGTATCCAACGGGTTGCAAAAGTAACTAAAGGTGGACGTACTTTCAGTTTCTCTGCTATCGTAGTTGTTGGTGATGAGAATGGTATCGTGGGTTATGGTCTGGGTAAGGCTAAGGAAGTTACTGAAGCGATCACCAAAGGTATCGACGATGCAAAGAAGAATTTGGTAAAAGTTCCAATTATTAACGGAACTGTTCCTCATGAGCAGTACGGTAAATTCTCCGGTGGCCGTGTTTTGATTAAACCCGCTGTAGATGGTACAGGTGTGTTAGCTGGAGGCGCTATGCGTGCTGTGTTGGAGTCGGCCGGTATCAAAGATGTATTAGCAAAATCATTGGGATCCTCAAATCCACATAACGTGGTGAAGGCAACAGTTGATGCATTGTCAAGTATGCGTGATGCCTATACGGTGGCTCAACACCGTGGTGTCGATCTAAATAAAGTATTTAACGGTTAATTATCATGGCAAAAATCAAAATCACCCAGATAAAGAGCGTTATCGACAGGAGCGAACGCCAAAAGAGAACTATTGAGGCATTGGGGTTGAAAAGAATCAATCACTCAGTAGAGGTAGAAGCTACACCGTCTATCGTCGGTATGGTACGTAAAGTAAACCATTTAGTAGCCATAGAAATTATATAAAGAATTATACCATATGGGAAGAACTATCCGTTCTTTCCATATAGTTGTTTATAATTTAATTATTCATCGTTGTGTCCTGTTTAGTGAAAGCGAAGGCGCAGCATAATCTTAGTTTACAAAATGAACTTAAGTAATTTAAGACCAGCAGCTGGTTCAACAAAAAGCAAAAAACGTATTGGTCGTGGTCAAGGTTCCGGACGTGGTGGTACATCTACCCGTGGTCATAAAGGTGCCGGTTCTCGTTCAGGTTACTCTACCAAAATCGGTTTCGAAGGAGGTCAGATGCCTTTGCAACGTCGTGTTCCTAAATTTGGTTTCAAAAACTTGAATCGTGTAGAATATAACGGTATTAATTTGGATGTTCTACAGGAGTTGATTACAAAACACAATTTGACAGAGGTGGATTTTGACACCTTGAAATCCCATGGACTAGTATCTAAGAATGATTTGGTGAAAATTTTAGGACGTGGTGAGCTTACATCGAAAGTAGACATTAAAGCTCATGCATTCTCAGAAACTGCACAAAAGGCTATTGAAGCGGCAGGTGGTTCTATCGTTAAACTTTAATTCATGAAGAAACTAATCACAACCTTAACCAATATATGGAAGATAGAGGATCTGCGTAATCGTATTATCAATACATTGCTGTTCCTTCTTATTTATCGTATTGGATGTCACGTGGTTTTGCCAGGTGTCAATCCTGATGCGTTAGTTTCTGCTGGTCAGAAAGAGGGACTATTAGGTATTATCAATATGTTTTCCGGAGGTTCTTTCTCGCGTTCAGCGATTTTTGCGCTAGGAGTAATGCCTTATATATCAGCATCTATCGTTATACAGTTGTTGGGTATTGCTGTTCCTGCTTTTCAAAAAATGCAGAAAGAAGGGGAGTCTGGCCGTAAGAAAATGAACCAGATTACACGTTATCTGACGTTGGCTATTACATTGGTGCAAGCAGTGGCTTATGTGAAGACACAGATTGAGCCTGCTGCTAGGACACTTGCAGATCCGATGTTTACCGTTCTTTCGGCTATTGTGTTGACAGCAGGTACATTGTTTGTGATGTGGTTGGGTGAAAAGATTACGGACAAAGGTATCGGTAATGGTATTTCGTTAATCATTATGGTTGGTATTATTGCACAATTACCAGCTGGTATATCGTCGGAATGGGCTTCGCGTATGAGTCCCGGTGGTGGAGGTATTATTCCGCTATTGTTGGAATTCATTGCTTTGTTCTTTGTGGTTATTTTCACCATCTTGATCGTTCAAGGTGTGCGTAAGGTACCTGTACAATATGCGAAGAAGATTGTTGGTAATAAGCAAGTAGGTGGGGTACGTCAGTATATTCCTTTGAAAGTAAATGCTGCAGGGGTAATGCCTATCATCTTTGCACAGGCGATTATGTTTTTACCGATGTCCTTATCGCAGTTTTTTCCAGATCTTCAATCTGATTTTTTAGCGTCATTATCTAACTTCACGTCGGTGGCTTATAATGTTACCTTTGCCATTCTGATTATTGCATTTACATTTTTCTATACGGCTATTATGGTAAATCCTCAACAAATGTCAGAGGATATGAAGAAAAATGGTGGATTTATTCCTGGGATTAAACCAGGGTACGATACGAATCTATTTATCGATAATGTGATTTCACATATCACATTTCCTGGGGCAATATTCATTGCTATAGTAGCTATTCTTCCTGCCATTGCTAGTGTTGCAGGGATTAATAATCAGTTTGCACATTTTTATGGAGGTACGTCTCTTCTGATTTTGGTTGGTGTTGTATTGGATACTTTGCAGCAGATTGAAAGCCATTTGTTGATGAGGCATTATGATGGATTGATGAAAACAGGTCGAGTAAAGGGACGTTCTGCAGCAGGTGTAGAAGGATATGGACAGTCAGCTATTTAAGCTATACCTAAAACTTAGATGTCTAAGGTAATATATAAAACAGCGGAGCAAATTGATCAAGTGCGGGCATCTGCGGATATTCTTTCGCATTTGCTTGCCGAAATCGCAAAGATTATCAAGCCGGGCATCACAACGATGGCTTTGGACAAGTTGGCCAATGAGTATATTCATGACCACGGGGGTACACCAGCTTTTTTAAACTATCACGGCTTTCCATACTCCTTATGTGTTTCTGTTAATGATCAAGTTGTTCACGGTTTTCCAAGTGACTATGTCATCAAAGAAGGAGATATCGTTTCTGTAGATGGGGGAGTTAACCTGAATGGATATATCAGTGACTCGGCTTATACCTTTGGCATTGGCGAGATTTCGGAAGAGGCGCAGTTGTTGCTTGACGTTACGAAAGCATCCCTATACAAAGGTGTCGAGCAAGCGGTCGCTGGTAAGCGGGTAGGGGATATTTCTTCTGCCATACAAGATCATGTTTCGTCTCATAACTTTGGTATAGTTCGGGAGCTCGTCGGCCATGGCGTCGGATTGCATTTGCATGAAAAACCAGAGATACCTAACTATGGTAAACGGGGTTCAGGGGCTAAGCTGGAACAAGGTATGATAATCTGTATTGAGCCAATGATTAATGCGGGACGTGCGGGAGTCAAATTTTGGGATGATGGGTGGACGGTAAGTACAATAGATGGTAAGCTTTCGGCACATTTTGAGCAGATGGTTTCCATCCAAAAAGGTGAGCCCGATGTCTTACTGACCTTTGATCATGTCGAAAAAGTTTTGGCTAAAAAGTAGTTGGTTTTCAATATTTTTATTTATCTTTGCACTCCTGTTTGTGCAGGCTGTCAATAACGTAAATTAAAAAGGTATATGGCTAAACAAGCCTCGATAGAACAAGACGGAGTTATCAAAGAAGCATTATCTAATGCAATGTTTCGGGTAGAGCTGGAGAATGGGCATGAAATCATAGCTCATATTTCGGGTAAGATGCGGATGCATTATATCAAAATATTACCTGGAGACAAAGTGAAGCTAGAGATGTCTCCCTATGATTTGACAAAAGGTAGAATTACATATCGGTACAAATAAAATATTGCTCGTAGAGAGCTTTTTAAAAGAATAACAACAAAATGAAAGTAAGAGCATCAGTAAAAAAACGTAGTGCGGATTGTAAAATTATCCGTCGTAAGGGAAAGATTTTTGTGATTAACAAAAAGAACCCGAAGTTTAAACAACGTCAAGGATAATTTAATTAACAAATCGCTTAGAATATTATATGGCAAGAATAGCAGGTATAGATTTACCTAAAAACAAAAGAGGTGTTATCGGCCTTACCTATATCTTTGGTATTGGTCGTACCACTGCTGCTTATATCTTGGATAAAGCAGGTATTAGTGAAGACGTGAAAGTCTCTGAATGGAACGATGAGCAGTTAACGGCTATTCGTACTATCATTAATGATGAAATTAAGGTAGAAGGGTCTCTACGTTCGGAGGTGCAATTGAATATCAAGCGTTTGATGGATATTGGTTGTTACCGTGGTTTACGTCATCGTAAACATTTGCCTGTTCGTGGTCAGCGTACGAAAAACAACTCACGTACACGTAAAGGTAAACGTAAGACAGTTGCAAACAAGAAAAAAGCTACTAAATAATCATTAAGAAATGGCTAAAACTAAAAAAGCTACAAAAAAACGTCTCGTAGTTATTGAGTCTGTTGGTCAAGCTCATATCAACGCTACCTTTAATAACATTATCATCACGCTAACAAACAATCAAGGTCAAGCTATTTCTTGGTCTAGCGCGGGAAAGATGGGTTTTAGAGGTTCAAAAAAGAATACTCCTTATGCGGCATCACAAGCGGCTAGCGACTGTGGTAAGGTTGCTTTTGACTTAGGTTTACGCAAAGTGGAGGTTTTTGTAAAAGGACCAGGTGCAGGTCGTGAATCAGCGATCCGTACGTTACAAACTGTAGGAATTGATGTAACGACTATTAAGGATATTACTCCACTACCTCACAATGGTTGTCGTCCTCCAAAACGCAGAAGAGTTTAATAGAAATTAGTGTTTTAAGATTAAGATTCGTCAGTTAAAGGCTGATAGATACTTCAAACAGAAAAAAAATGGCAAGATACACTGGACCTAAGTCCAAAATTGCGCGTAAATTCAGAGAGCCTATTTTCGGCCCTGATAAAGCATTAGAAAAAAAGAATTATCCTCCAGGTCAACATGGACCTTCAAGAAGAAGAGGTAAACAATCTGAATATGCTATTCAGTTGTTAGAAAAGCAAAAAGCAAAATATACTTACGGCGTATTAGAGCGTCAGTTCTCGAATTTGTTCGTAAAGGCATCTGCGAGACAGGGTATTACGGGTGAGATCTTCTTAAAATTATTAGAAGCTCGCTTGGATAATGTAGTTTATCGTTTAGGTATTGCACCTACTCGTGCAGCTGCACGTCAATTAGTGTCCCATAAGCATATTACAGTTAACGGCGGTGTCGTTAATATTCCATCATATAGTCTTCGTGCAGGAGACGTTATCGCTGTGCGCGAACGCTCACAATCCTTGGAAACAATCTCAAACTCGGTGGCTGGTAGAACAATCAATAAGTTTGCATGGTTGGAATGGGATGCTAAAAGTTTGACAGGTAAGTTTCTCAACTATCCTGAACGCAGTGATATCCCTGAGAACATTAAGGAGAACTTAATCGTAGAGTTATACTCTAAATAGTAATTCATAACAGCTACAAAATTCGATTATTAGATTTTGTAGCTGTTATTGAGATATATTTAATTGTTACAAAAAATTAAAATATAGTAAATGGCAATTTTAGCATTTCAAAGACCGGATAAAGTAATCATGCAAAAATCTACTGATTTTGATGGTACTTTCGAATTTCGTCCATTAGAGCCAGGTTTTGGTGTTACTATTGGTAATGCTTTACGCCGTATTTTATTGTCCTCGTTGGAAGGATATGCAATTACGTCGGTAAGATTTTCAGGCGTTTCACATGAGTTTTCTACTATCAAAGGTGTAGTAGAAGATGTTACTGAAATCATCTTGAACTTGAAACAAGTTCGTTTTAAGAAAACAGGTGAACAAGGTGATAATGAAAAAATCTTTGTAGTTATCAATGGTCAAGACCAGTTTACAGCTGGCGATATTACTAAGTTTTCGAATAACTTTGAGGTCTTGAATCCAGACTTTGTGATTTGTAATATGGAAAGCTCCAATACAATTGAAGTGGAGTTGACAGTTACTAAAGGACGTGGATATGTCAATGCAGAAGAAAACAAGGTCATCGATGGTCCTGTTGGTATGATCGCTATTGATTCGATTTATACTCCGATCAAGAATGTGAAATATTCCATTGAAAATTACCGGGTAGAACAAAAGACTGACTACGAGAAATTGTTGTTGGATATTTCTACAGATGGATCTATCCATCCGGAAGATGCCTTAAAGGAAGCAGCACGGATCTTGATACAGCATTTTATGTTATTCTCTGATGAGAATATGTTGTTGGAGTCGCAAACGAAAGAAGAGACTAAGGTTGTGGATGAAGAGATCTTACATATGCGTAAGATTTTGAAGACAGAGTTAGTTGATCTGGATCTTTCTGTACGTGCATTGAATTGCCTTAAAGCTGCGGATATACGGACATTGGCAGAACTGGTCACTTACGATGTAGCGGATATGTTGAAGTTCCGTAACTTTGGAAAGAAATCATTAAGCGAAATTCAGGAATTGGTAAAATCGAAAGGTTTATCATTCGGTATGAATTTGTCTAAGTTCAAGCTAGACGAAGAATAAGTAACACATAAATTATAATAAAGCGACCTGTTGCGTAATTCCCCTTATTGGGAGCAAGGAATAAAGATTATACCTTAATCCATTAATCCTTGATCCAAAAACAGGACGGTACGCACAAAAACAACTAAGAAAATGAGACACGGAAAAAAATTCAACCATTTAGGCCGCACTGACAGTCACCGTAAGGCGATGTTATCTAATATGGCGACTTCATTGATTAAGCATAAACGTATCACGACAACGTTGGCGAAAGCAAAGGCATTGCGTAAGTATGTTGAGCCTTTGATTACAAAATCAAAAAGCGATACGACACACTCGCGCCGTACAGTATTCTCTTACTTAAAGGATAAAGAAGCTGTAACTATCTTGTTTCGCGAAGTATCTGAGAAAGTTGCCTCTCGTCCAGGTGGGTATACCCGCATCATTAAGTTGGAAAATCGTTTAGGCGATAATGCTGAAATGGCTTTTGTCGAGTTGGTAGACTATAATGAAATATACGGTAAATCAGTACAAACTGAGAAGAAGACTACTCGTCGCCGTGGTGGTAAGAAAAAATCGACATCTACTGAAGCTGTAGAAACAGTAGCCGCAGAGGAAGTAGTGGCTGAAGAAGCCGTTGTTGAAGAAGTTGTAGCTGAAGAGGTAGTAAATGAGGAGGTAACAGCTGAAGCAGTTGAACCAACTGCTACAGAAGAGGCCGCTGAGTCTACTGAAGAAACTTCCGAGACAGACACAGAAGAGAAGAAAGACTAATTATATATTAGTTGCTAATAAAAAAGCCCATATAGGTATCTATTTGGGCTTTTTTGCGTTCTATATTTTTTCTCTACAAAACATGACGTAACAAATCTATATAGAATTGTACGCCCTCCTTTATTTCCTGTAGATAAATAAATTCATTTGCGGAGTGCGAACGTGCCGAATCTCCAGGACCAACTTTAATGGATGGAATAGGCAGTAACGCTTGGTCACTCATCGTTGGACTTCCATAGGTCTTCCTACCCAGCTTTAGTCCTGATAACACAATAGGGTGATCAATAGCTATGGAAGAAGGATTTAATCGGGTCGATCTCGCCGCTACCTGACTGTTGACATGCTGTGTAATAACATCCAGCACCTCCTGATTGGAATAAACGTCGGTGGTTCTGACATCGACGACATAGTTACATGTTGCGGGTACGACATTATGTTGGGAACCAGCATTAATGATAGTCACGGACATTTTAACTGGACCTAGGTACACTGACTGTTTAGGAAATTGATAGGTACGGAACCAATGTATATCTTCCATCGCGTTATAAATTGCATTGACACCTTCTTCTCGAGCAGCGTGACCAGACTGTCCGGATGCCACACAGTCCAAGACCATTAATCCTTTTTCTGCGATAGCCAAGTCCAATAAGGTCGGTTCTCCCACAATGGCAAATGCACAGTCGGTGATGTGTTTGTAGGCTTCTTCAATTCCGTCCTTACCCGATATCTCTTCCTCGGCGGATGCTAAAAGACAGAGGTTGTATGCAATAGCTGTTTGTTCGTTATAATATAAGAAAGCAGCTATGAGCGAAACTAAGCATCCACCTGCATCATTGCTCCCTAGGCCGTAAAGTTTTCCCTCCTCAATAATCGGTTCAAAAGGATTTTTGTCATAGCCTGGGTTAGGTTTCACGGTGTCGTGATGAGAATTTAGCAGGATGGTAGGTTTCGATTTATCAAAGTGTTTGTTATAGGCAACGATGTTATTGCCAATGCGGTCTACCTGTACGCCGTAGTTTATTAAGAATTCGCTAATAATTGTTGCCGTATGCTCTTCCTCTCGACTGTATGAAGGAGTAGTTATCAGTCGTTTTAATAGCGAGATGCTATCATTCGTAAGATTCGTAATCGTATTACTCATTGTATAAGCCTCCGGCCTTTTGGGCGGATAGTTTAATACCTTTTATAAAAGCCGAGCTCAATCCGTTATGTTCCATTTCATTTAACCCCGCTATGGTACATCCCTTTGGTGATGTTACTTTGTCGATTTCACTTTCTGGGTGGTTCTGTGTCTGTAATAAGAGATCAGCTGCACCTTTCGCCGTTTGGATAGCCATTTTTAATGCATCATGGGCATGAAATCCGATCTCTACACCTCCTTGTGATGCGGCGCGAATAGTGCGTAAAAAGAAAGCAATGCCGCAAGCACAGAGTGCTGTTGCAGAAGTCATCAAATCCTCGTTGATGACAACTACTGCACCTACCGTTTCAAATATCTTTTCCACGATAGCGACATGTTCTGGCGCAGCGTTGTCCGTAGCGATACAGGTCATGGATTGTCCGATGGCAATGGCCGTATTAGGCATAGCTCGAACAGCTATGGTACTTTCGCCCAAGATGTCTTTGATATCGCGACAAGAGACGCCTGAAGCAACGGAAACAACAATTTGATGAGGTTTGATAGAAGGCGCAATTTCCTCCATGACTTTGCGGATTTGCTGCGGCAATATAGCCAATACAATAACGTCTGCCTGCTTAACAGCTTCATTGTTGTTTGCACTAATTCCAAAACCCATAGCGTGTTCTTGCGCTAAGGACGCTAACGAACGTCTTGTCAACATAATATCGTTAGCCGAATATTGGCCAGATTTTACCAATCCTTTAGCCAATGAAAGCCCTATATTCCCTGACCCGATAATTGTTAGTTTGCTCATGGCTTATCGTTTTTATAAATGATTATTTCTTTACTAAGCAAGTTCCAAATTGCTGCTGCTGTAGTTGATGTAAGTTTACTGCATTTCCTATGAATACATCTTTGACTCCTTTGTTGATAGCGTCAAATGCATTTTGAAGTTTCGGAATCATACCCTCACTGATTATTCCTTGGCTTTTTAATGTCTCAAATTGTGAAGAAGTAATCGTTTCGATGACTGAACTATCGTCTTCCGCATTGGCCAATACGCCATTTTTTTCAAAGCAATAGATGAGCGATGTTTCATACAGTTTAGATAGTGCTGCAGCTAAAGCCGAGGCTATTGTATCTGCATTTGTATTCAACAACTGGCCACTTCCGTTGTGTGTTATCGCTGAAAACACTGGTGTAAATCCAGCATCCAGAAACTTCTTAATTGACAAGCTATTGACCGAATCTGCCAGGATATCGCCAGCAAAACCATAATCAATCTTGCGGACAGGTCTTTTAATAGCTTTGATTGTATTTCCATCTGCACCACTCAAGCCTATCGCATCACAATCGTATTTTTGCAGTGTTGTGACAATCTTCTTGTTAGTCAAACCAGCATAAACCATCGTTACGACATCTAACATCTCTTCGTCCGTAATACGTCGTCCCTCAACCATTTTGGCTTCTATACCTAGTTTGTTTGCTAACCGGGTAGCGATCTTACCTCCGCCGTGTACCAGTATTTTTTTGCCGGGAATAGCAGCAAATTTCTCCAAAAAATTCTCTAATTGAATATTGTCGTCTATTACGTTACCACCAATCTTGATAATATTCAATGTACTATTTGACATGTTTTACTGTTTATTTGTTAAATTTTCTACTATTCTTTTCAACACCACTTGGGCAGCCCATACACGATTACTAGCTTCTTTAATAACTAAAGAGTTCGGTCCGTCCAATATCTCTGAAGATAATTCTAAATCCCGTCGTACCGGCAAGCAGTGCATGACCTTCGCATCGTTTGTCAACTTCAACTTTTCATTGTCCATCATCCAATTTTCGGAAACAGGATAGACTTTACCATATTCTTTATACGAAGACCAATTCTTCACATATACAAAATCTGCTGATTCCAATGCGGAATTCAAATCGTGCGTGATTTTGGCTCCTGACGTGAATTCTTCGGCTAGCTCATATCCAGGAGGGTGAGCAACGGTAAAGTCAACCAAGCCCTGTTCTTGCGCTTTACTCATCCATTCTGCAAATGAATTCGGAACAGCTTGCGGTAATGCTTTGACATGAGGTGCCCAAGCCAATACAACCTTAGGTTTTGCCGTTTTTTTATATTCCGTAATCGTAATCAAATCTGTCAAACTCTGTAAAGGGTGGCGTGTTGCACTCTCTAGCGATATTACAGGAACGCCGCAGTATTTGATAAACTTGTTAAATAAATCTTCATTATAATCAGCCTCTCTGTCTGTCAGGGAGGGAAACGATCGTAGCCCTAGAATGTCACAGTATTCACCCATGACCGCAGCGGCTTCCCGGATATGTTCAACTGTAGTTCCATTCATTATTACTCCATCGCGAGTCTCTAATGCCCAGCCATCTTTGTCCATATTCATGACCATAACATTCAGACCTACATTCGTTGCAGCTTTTTGTGTGCTTAAGCGGGTCCGTAAACTAGGGTTCAAGAACACTAAGCCTAACGTTTTGTGTCTTCCCAGTGTTTCATTCGCATAGGGATTAGCCTTCAATTCGAGGGCTTCTTTGACAATGCCATCTAGGCTGTCTACGTCGGCTACTGAAAAAAACTTATTCATCTTTCAAAGTAAAATGTAAAAATTCAAAAACAGCTTTAGTTTTCTATGCTTTTAACCGTTCGTCAAAAGCTGTCAGAAATTGATCCGCTATTTCCTTGGTAATATTTAAAGCGGGCAATAGGCGAATAACATTAGGCTTCGCTTCACCCGTAAAGATTTTATTTTTAAACAGAAGTTCTTTTCGGATATGTGCCAGTTCCTCTGGCAGCTCTATGCCTATCATTAAGCCACGTCCGCGAACTTCTTTTACCCGATCAAATTTTCGTAACTCGTTGATCAGATAGTTCCCTATTTCCTGTGCATTGGCGAGCAAATTTTCTTCTTTGATGACGTCCAATACTGCGACAGCCGCTGCACAAGCCAAGTGATTACCTCCAAAAGTAGTCCCCAATAGTCCGTAAGAAGCACGGAATTTTGGCGATATTATAATTCCTCCGATTGGAAAGCCATTACCCATTCCCTTTGCCATTGAATAGATGTCCGCCTCTACTCCCGCATAATCATGGGAATAAAAAGAACCTGTACGTCCATATCCACATTGGACCGAGTCCGCAATAAAAACTGTACTGTATTGATCGCAAAGTGAACGTATCAACCGGATAAAAGGAATGGATGCTTCTCGAATTCCACCTACACCTTGGATACCTTCTATAATGACCGCCGCAATCTCTTCTCCATACGATTGAAAAGCATCGGCTAAAGCTTGCTCATCATTGAAAGGCAAAAAGATGACATTCTCCGTTTCGTTGACCGGCGCAATTATAGTTGTATTATCCGTGGCTGCGACAGCTAAAGAAGTACGCCCGTGAAAAGCTTTGGTAAAAGATATTATTTTTTTACGCCCTGTATGAAATGAGGCTAATTTTAAAGCATTCTCATTCGCTTCTGCTCCTGAATTACATAGAAATAGCGTATAGTCCGGTTTTCCGGAGACTTCACCCAATTGTTTGGCCAACTGTCGCTGAATGGGAATTTCAACAGAATTGGAATAAAAACCAATCTGATTAAGTTGTTTGGTAATAGCGGCGACATAATGGGTGTGTGTGTGGCCTATAGAAATTACCGCATGTCCGCCGTATAGATCCAAGTATTCATTTCCCTTATCATCCCATACTGCTGAGCCATGTGCCCGTACAATATTGATAGGATTGATGGGATAAACATTAAAAAGTTCCATAATAAAAAAACGCCTTACTTACAATAATGACAGGCAAATATAAATGAATAAGCTAAGAAAACGTAAATTATAGGCAATCAAAGAGATAAAAATTCTATCCTTTGCTATAATCTTCTTTCTTCGGAAACATCAAGGAGGCTACTACACTAACTGTTAATATGCCAAGGATAATAATCAACGAATGTGAAGTCGTGAATCCCCAGTCTTTCAGCCAACTGTGGAGGAGCATTTTTGCGCCTATAAATATCAATAGAAACGCAAGTCCTACTTTGAGGTAATGGAATTTATGGATGATGTTTACCAATAGGAAAAACATGGAACGTAAACCCAAAACGGCAAAAATGTTAGAGAAAAATACAATATAGGGATCCTGTGTTACGGAGAAAATTGCGGGAATGGAATCTACTGCGAAAATCAAATCTGTAAACTCGATCACGAGTAAAACCAAGAAGAGAGGAGTCATATATTTGACACCATTTTCTACATGAAAAAACTTGCCCCCATCCAATTTGGGAGTAACTTTAAAATATTTTGAAGCAAACTTTACGACAGCATGATTTTGCGGATCGACCTCTTCTTCTTGATTTCTATTGATATACATGACGAAGCCCGTGTAGACTAGAAAAGCGCCAAAGACATACAATATCCAACCGAATTTTGCGATTAAAGCTGCCCCTAAAAAGATAAATATACAGCGCAATATAATGGCTCCGATGATACCCCAAACCAATACTTTATGATAGTATTTTTCTGGAATGCCAAACGAAGAAAAAAGAAGGACCATCACAAAAATGTTGTCTACAGAAAGAGCATATTCGACAACATAGCCTGTCAGATACTCTAAGGTTAGATTTTTACTATAAATATGTAAACTTGCTGCCAGATCATTTTCATTTATTGTTATATTATGGTGGTGCTTGGCAATTATCTCTCTTAGGCTAGCGATATCGTGGATATTGTGCAGTTCATATCCCCAGTAATAGAGTACCAAGCCAAAAGCCAGCGCGAATGATACCCAGATGGCCGACATAATAGCTGCAGCTTTCAAGGAGACGGGTTTGTCACTTTTACTAAATAGCCCAAGGTCTATCGCAAGCATGAGGATGATAAAAATGATAAATCCCCCAAAAAACATCATTTCGTGACTCATATTCTATTTCTTTCTTTCTGTAGTAAATCTGACCAATTGTTGTAAGCCTACTTTATAGGTACTGTCTGCAAACTCATCAAGGATCGCAAAAGCCTCTTGTTGGTAGTGGTACATCCGCTCCGTTGCGTAATCTAATCCACCGCTACTTTTTACAAAATCAATAACTTCCCTTACTTTCTTCGGATCTTCATTGTGGTTTTTGACAATATTGATGTAATGCCTTTTCTCCCTACTTGAACATTTTCGAAGTGCATATATAAGAGGTAACGTCATTTTCTTTTCTTTGATGTCATTGCCCAATGGTTTGCCGACATCATCCACTCCAAAATCAAAAAGATCGTCTTTAATTTGAAAGGCAATGCCTACTTTTTCACCAAAAAGCTGCATTTTTTCAATAATTTCGGGAGCTGCTTTTACTGAGGTAGCACCAGAAGCACAACAAGAAGATATCAATGTTGCTGTTTTCTTCCGTATAATCTCAAAATAGACATCTTCCTTTATATCTAGTTTACGTGCTTTTTCAATTTGTAGAAGTTCCCCTTCGCTCATCTGTTCCACAGCTTCGGACACGACCTTGAGTAAAGCGAGCTCGTTGCCATTGACACATATAGACAGTCCTTTGGAAAGCAGGTAATCCCCGACTAATACAGCGACCTTGTTTTTCCATAGGGCATTGATGGAAAAGAACCCGCGGCGCTCATTGGCATCATCGACGACATCATCATGAACCAAAGAGGCTGTATGTAGTAACTCGACTAAAGCAGCCCCTCTATAGGTTGATTCGCTAATCTCACCACAAAGCCCAGCAGAAAAAAAGACAAACATTGGACGCATTTGTTTGCCTTTTTGTTTATACAAATATTGTGTAATGAGATCTAATAGGGGCACTGAACTTTGCATAGACTGTTTAAACTTCGTTTCAAAACTTGAAAGTTCTTGTGCTATGGGTTTTTGTATCTCTTTTAAAGTAAGCATGAATGATGTTAATCCCTGGGTTTGCGCAGTATTAATATTTGGCTAAATATAACAAAAATAGATTACATAGGTTCTACTGTTTTTTCCAAATCAGCATACCATTCTGCGCCATATGCCCGGATTAACGGGTCTTTGAGAAACTTATAGATGGGTACTTGAAGTTCTTTTCCAAATGAGCAAGCATCATGACAAATATGCCATCTGTCATAGTGTAGTACATCGAACTCCGGATAGTGTGTTGTCCGGATAGGATAGAGGTGACAGGAAATTGGTTTTTTCCAATCGATTTCGCCTAGCTCATACGCTTTTTCGATAGCACATTTGGTTATTCCATTTTCCCAAGTTACATAGGCACATTCCTTGTCTCCATCAACACATGTCGTGGTCAAATCGCCATCCAGGTCGATCACGTGAGTGCCCTGTTCTTCTATGGCCTCGATGCCTTTCTGGGTCATATAGGGCTTTACTTTGGGGTATATTCTTTTTAATATCTCCGTTTCTTTTGCATGCAAAGGCGCTCCAGCGTCACCCTCTATACAACATGCTCCCTTACATTTGGATAAATTACAGACAAAATCATTACTTATGATATCCTCATGGACCAAAACATTTCCTACCTCAACCATACCCTATTTAGAATAACTAACCTTTTTTCCTAATTCGTATTTTAATCCTTCAGCTTTCGCTAGCTCTAAAGTAACAGAGCCGATTAATATTTCCACATGTGCTCTGACGGGTATGCGGTTTCCATCATTGGTCACCCATAAATATAAACGACTGTCCTTCTTAAAGATGCGGCCTGGTTTGATTTCAGGACTAAGTTTGATACATTCGATTTTCCCTAGGCTAGTCTCTATTTCTTCAACACCGATGTATTGTATACCCAACTGAGCGATCTCATCATTTAGAAAATAAGTTAATTTGAAGCTATCGCCAGATTTTAAGGACGAAAAGTCTAAATTACGAGCGAAGTAATATGCAGAAAGCAAGTCAAAAGTCTGTGTCACAGGACTACTGAATACACCTTTCTGCCCTTTTACAGTTTTGTTTTTACTATCGAAAGTAGCATATTCTTTCCGGGTATAACTTCCTTCTCGAATATCTTCTACATAGAGATACGGCAGATAACTTCCGGCCGAAATATAGGAGTCATATTTGTTCTTCACCGTATAGAACATGGAGAAGAAACTAGAAGTTTGACCGAAAGCACTGAGATGATACGTTGGTTGGCTAAACTGCAGTTTGGACTTGTTGACTGAAAGTACACCGTTAGCGGCAGACATACTTCCATATTTGAGTCTATAAGTCAGTTTTTCTCCTTCTTTGAAAGTCGGTTCTTTAAGATAAGGTAAAGATTGTGCGTGGCAGTAGCCCCAACTAAATAAGAATGTGAGTAGTACAATGTAAAAATTTTTCATACCAATAGGACAGATCCAGCGCTTAATAGTTTAACTTTTTCTCTTAAAAACAGGTACGGTAGAACAAGGTTCTCCATACATGATACTCTTTGCTATAGGAGTCAGCTTGCTTGTAAACAATACAAAAGCACTTTCAGGAATGTAAATATCACCACAACCCTTGATGACAATCCTTTGGTCAGTATATGTGGAGTAGTCCATTTCATCTATGGTTTTCATAAATAGATCGCGATAGATATCTTCTTTTGTTCCAAAGCTCACTTTTTGGACATATGGAGCTAATTTGTTGGCTAAAATCATATAAGCCCAAGTGGGAACGATAGCGTCTGCAGAGCAGGTTATCGCGACTACTTTTCCCTGATATTGACTCCAGTCATGATTTTTGACAAACTCACGAAAATCCTTTTCTTTCAATATCAATCCTTGAAAGAGGTTGTCCTTGATATCATATTCTATAATATCTTGAGTGGGTGCATAATTTGCCAAATCGATCGTTAATAATCCACTCTGTGCTACCTTATTGATTATATTATCTTGAATTTCCATATCGCCAAAAAGAAAAAAGCTGGACTTGCACGCAAGCCCAGCTGTAAAATTAGCTATAAAATCTTAATAAAATCTAATGCGATTGTCATCAATATCTGCATTGTTTTGTAGCGCCTGGAAGATCGCTCCCCAAGCACGTTGTTCTTTTGAAGTCAACATTTGCTTTTGTTGGGTTTGGCGTTCCGAATCAACCAATTCTTTTGGATTGACAAAGCTGTCTACCTGTACAGCATATACCCCTTGCGTACCTTCAATAGCTTTTGAAGGTTTGTTAGGTTGTAATCCAAAAACTGTACCTACAACAGTACTTTCTAAAGCTAAGCCCGGAATTACAGGGTTTGCTAATACCACGTTCTCTACCGCGATTGCCGTCTTGCCAATCTTTTGGGCTGCTTGATCTATAGATGATGCTCCGTTTAAAGCATTATCCATCTTTTCTTTAAGCATGCGAGCTTTAACGAGATTCCTTACACCCTGTTCCATCTCATTTTTTACACTCGCTAAAGGCTGAATACCTTTAGGACTGATGTTGGAAACTTTAGCCACGATAAAGTGATGGTCCGTTTCATAAATTTTATCCGTAATATCGTTTGTTTTCGCCTCATATATCCAACGGAACAACTCTCTTGGTGCATCTTCACCATTTAGTGAATTATCCATTGCTTGGATACGTTCGGCTTTATTTATCCGAATACCTTTCTGGGTAGCAAGTTCTCCAAAATTTGAAGCATTTGCTTCGGAGAAGAAATCATTTGCTTTGGCGTAGGCAGCATCTGTTGTTTCTTTGCCTGCATTGATTACCTTATCGATGATTGCTGCTTTTACGATTTTAGAAAGGCCTACTTGCTTTTCTATACGGATAATATGAATACCGAATTGGGAGTTGACAACAACTACATCACCGGGTTTCCCACCGAAAGCCGCTTCTTCAAAAGGACCCACCATTTGACCGCGAGGAAATGTGCCTAAGTCACCTCCAGTAGCTTTACTACCTGGGTCTTGGCTAAACTCAACTGCTAATGCGGCAAAATTTTCGCCTTTTTGGATCAAGCTTTTAATAGAGTCAGCCTTAGCTTTAGCTTTATCTGGCCCACCTTCAGCAGCTATATTCAATAAGATGTGACTGGCTTTAACAGAATCTGGGCTCAATTTTGTGGAGATAACCTTTGCAATCTGGTAAGTATCGTCTGAGAGGAAAGGACCTACAGTGGTGCCCACCGAAACATTGAACAAGACAGAGTCTAATGCAGGATGCACTTGACCTTTTCTTACATACGTAACCGGATATTTATTGTCCGAATTAATCGTTGCAAAGAGTGAATCATTTGTCGAAGCCGCTAACTCTGTTTTCAATTGCTGTATACCAGCTAAGGTTGCTGCCGTATCCTGTGCGGAAGGGCTCGCATCAAATAACACATATTCGACAGCACGCGTTTCTTCCGTATTTTTGAACGAATTTTTATGTTTGTCGTAATAGGCTTTATAGTCTGCATCTGTTAGCTTGATTTCTGAATCCTTGACAGAAGAATAATCGAGTAATAAGTACTTGAAGTTAGCCAACTTGTTTTTTGCTGTATACTCATCCTGTACTTCCAGCGCGGTCACATAAACGCTATTTTTCAAAAGATTGGAATATTTTTCCGTCAATTTTTGTGAACGGATACTTTCCAATAATGTTTCCCATTGCCCCGCTACTTCACTTCCTCCATTCCTAGCTTCACTGATAATTTGATTCAAAAAGTTACGATCAAACTGTCCCGTTTGTGGATTTGTGAAATTTTGAAGAATTTGAGGTGATGGATTGGGACCTGTTATCAAGTCATTGAATTCTTGTTTACCCACAGCCAAACCTATTTTTTCGATTTCCTCATCAATAAGGCTCTTCGAGATAAATTGATTCCAAACTTGTTGAATAGCAAAATTCTTAATTTGAGGTGTTTCGGCACCACCCATTTGCTGTTGGTACATCAAGGACGTTTGTTCTACCTGTTGGTTGAATACATTGTAATCCAACCCTTCTCCATTCACGCTACCGATCTGATTTTGTTTTTTTGCCCAAAATGGTGTGCCAGACTGAATGATGTCGCCCAATAAAAATGCAACAATTGCTAAACCGATGACGAAAATCACTAACCCCGCACGGTTACGCAAACTACCCATTATACCCATATTCTCGAATTGTATGTATTTATTTTTTAGTTATTTTAATTGTCTTGTTTTTAAACAAGGCGCAAGATACGACTTTTATAAAAAAAAATCTAAAAATTTATGATTTTACAAAATTTTATTTTCAAAAAGCGTGACCTCCTATTTTACGGACCAAATGAGGGGACTTGGTCACTGTCCGGTATTGTAAATCCTGTCATGCTTTCTCCACGGATGTTTTCAAAATCTACATCGGATCGAAATGAGGTCGCCTGCATATTACCTCTGGAATCTGTAAACTCCATAAATATCGGAACCGAATTATAATATTCTTTTTTATTCTCGTCATAAAACAACTCTTCTGTTTTAATGACGGAACCATCTGCCATATTGATGACGACATTATTCCGAAACTCCGTAATGCCCAGTGCACTACGTTGTACACCATAGTCAGATTTTATACGTTGGGTTTCTTTTCCTTCCAGATCAAAGAAGATGATTTGAAGGCCTTTTTGGAATTCATAATTACCTGTGCTGTCGTGATAAATCCGTAATTCAGGTCCTGTCAGTTGTGCCTTGACTACTGCCGAATCACTGTATATTATTTTTACATCTTTCGAGATATCAACAGCCTCTTCTTTTTGGATGTTTTCTATTTCATTAATATCCTTCAGGTCGTTCTCACAACTGCAAAACAAAAGTATTCCTATGAAGGATATAAATGCTAGTCTACAGTTTTTTTGCATTTTCGACATGCTAGTCTAGGCTTCTTCGGATAAACCAAGAATCATTTATGGTAAACCCGAGGTTGATATTGATATAACGTTCCCTGACCAGATTGTTGTTTAGGGTACCCTGTTGTCCGAATTCTGCTGAAATATTTATTCTAGAGAATGTCCGTCCAAAATTTGTTTCAGGCAATGGGAGGCCCAAGCCTACGGTTACAGCCATGTCGTTAATATTCTGGTTGTTGAAACGAATAGGAGTTTGGTTATACCTAAATCCTAACCGATAATCCACTACATTCCAATAGCGAAAAGAAGTAGCGTCCGGTTTGAATTGACCTCCAACAGCGATGCCATAATTTTTTCCAAGATTAGGCTCACCCTGGCGCGTTTGGAAATTACTCCAGTCTGTATATTTAAAGTCAGCGCCAACCATCCAATTGTAACCTTTAGATAGTGTGAAGCCGACATTATGTTTCAGCGGCAGATTGATGTTCCGGTTCGGATACTCCTGAAAAGAGACCGTGTCCAATGGGATGTTTTGTATTTCGGGATCTAGTGAGGCTTCGGTGCGTGATACAGTTACCGTAGTACGGTTGGATACCACATTATTTAAAGATCCTGAATAACCTGCTGTAAGGTGTAGTTTATTACCGAGAGAGGTCGAATATTGCGCTCCATAGTCCACCGTCAGTCCGCGGATAAGCCTAGCCTCCTCATATCTGGTGTTATAGGCTTCTAGTGAATAGGGAAACGATATGGAGGAAATATCAGATAAACTGCCGAAAAGCAAGCCAGCATTTGCGCCGACACTAACCCCTTTAATGGGACTGATACCATACCCAACGAAAGCTTTATTTAGCCCCCCTTCGCCATTAGAAGTCTTGCTATATTGAATAGCATCCAAGGTAATATTTTGAGAGGAGTTATAACCGACGTCCGAAAAGGGCATTAAGCCTAACGCAATTCCGCCAATTTTTTGACCAAGAGGTATGCCTATAGCAAGATGTGAAAAAGCAAAGTCAGCAGTATTGTTCGTGGCGGTACCTTTGCCCAATTGGGTAATGTTGCCATACAAACCAGCTTCCAATATGGTTCGGTTGAATGCAGAATAACTAGCGGGGTTTGCCGGGTTAAAGGTTGCTAAACCCGATTGGTATCTTAAACCTGTCGAAATACCTCCCATGGATCTGCTTTGAGGTAACAAGTCGTCACGCATCTGCCCTAAGCCAAATTGTGAATACGGAGAATGAGATGTGGTTTTTTGAGCATCGGCATGTTGTGCCCAGATAATAAATCCTATTCCCAACACTATTTTAAGTGGCCTAAGCGTAAATATTCTATGCATATAATCTTAATTCAGCTCCTGTAAAGTAAACTTATGTAATTTCGCAAATTATCATTTTTTGAGGATCGATTTTTTTGCTTTTCGCTACAAAACTATCCATTTTTTAACGATTCCATAAGTTCATTTTGTTAAAAAAGGTTAAAGTGTTGATTGTTAAATATTTATACAAATTGAAAGTAAAGAATGGTAATGAATATTAGGAGGTAAAGACTTTCGTATAACCACTTGACCTTGGCGTGGCTAAAATAGAAAGCGAGATAAATCGCTAACGGCGGAGCACACAACAGGAAATGGTTGATGGAGATCTTTTCATTGAGGTAAAAGGAAGCTACAATTAGCAGCAGCATGAAGAAGAGCAGCTGAAAAGACTTACGTATATGTACGATGCTTCTAAAATATTGGTCTTGTAATACAAATAAGAAGAAAATCATCGTAATACCGATAGGTATACCTACAAAATAGTCATGAATGTCGACTTGCAATGTTGTTGGGAAAGCATTCACAAAGGGAGAAAAGATCATGATGAATTCGTCAAAACGGTCTGTCCAATAGTAAACAACACCAAGTAAAAAGTAAATTACGGCGAATCCTAAGACAGGCGTTATCCACTCCCGCCAGATAAAAGGTCTGAATAGGACTAATGCAATCCAAAGTAAGAAGAGCATAATGATAAAAGGAAAGTAAATCAGACTACCCAACGCAATGATCATTCCAAGGTCAAACATGAGCCCCTTGACATCGGGTTGCTTATAGATGTTGAAAAGTTTACTCACCATCCAAATGGTGATGAAGTTACAAATCAATGTCGGGGATAGTATCAAGAAAGGTAGAAATAAGCTCACCAATGTCATGAATAGGAGCGCAGTAAGAAAATTTGGCTTCCCCATGAAATTGAAATGATTGACAACACCATTCAGAAGAAAAGCCTGCGTCAATGTCAGTACCAAGGTTACCAAAACATTCGCAGAAGGAGAGAGGTCTTTTCCAATTTCCCAACCTAAGAGGTTGCTCACAGCAGGTTCAAGAACAACAGGTGTGAGTTCGTGTGGTAAATGAAAGAAAGCACTCAAACACAGGATAGTTCCAAGAACAATTACCAAAAAAATATTAATAGGTGAAAATTGTCTGCTTTGATTGATAATCATTTATCTTTCTCAAGTTTTTTTATCTTTCTATCTAGCGTAAACATATATATAAAAAGACCAATAAAAAGAGTTAATACGACTAATACTACTACCCAGATTTTGCCCGAGCTCCGCAAGTCTGCAGCCATTTCCACACCACCGGATTGTGCAAAAGTAGATAATCCGGCAATCCACGCGAGGGCGATGATTAAGAATGTCTTTTTCATGTTTAATTCAACTATTTTCTTTTGTTTTCAATTAAACGGACCCGATAGCGTAGCGTACATATCCATACGCCTACCAGTATCCATCCGATCACTGCGGTATAAAAAACAGGTCTCATATAATTGTCCATATCGAGGTCACTGAAGGTGGAGTTTCCACCACTGCCTGGGTGAAGAGAATCCGTCAGTTTAGGTAGGATATAGAGCAGTACGATCATGATCGGAAAAGCAAAAATATTATATACTGCCGATATTTTGGCCCTTTTTTGTTCTTCTTCAAGTGCATTCCGCAAGACGAGGTAGGCCAGATACATCAGCGTAGCTATTGCCGATCCGTTTAGTTTGGGATCATTAGGCCAGGGCTCTCCCCACGTGATATTCGCCCACTGCATTCCCGTAAGAAGACCCAAAAAACAGAATACAATGCCCGTATTGACTGCCTCTACCGCAATAATGTCAAATTCGGTCTTTCCGTTGTTTAGGTATTTAACACTGTAGAATACCGAAATAGCATATAACGTTATCATGGCAAACCACATGGGTACGTGAAAGTACACATTCCGGATAGTCTCGTGCAAAATGGGGAGTGTAGGAACCGGACCAATAAAACCAGCAATTATCGAAATGCAAATGAAGGCTGCACCTAATATTTTCCACCAATTTTTCCTCATGGAGATCATGTTTAGTCTCTCCAAAGGTAAGGAAATAACAATAAAGAAATGGTAACAGTTATGACATTTATTGCCAACAATACGACGATATCGTCATAGCTATCTGCCCTATCGGCTCCAATCAAACTGTTATGGGAAAGTTGGATGAGTACAATCAACAGTGGGATAATAACCGGAAACGATAGTATCGCCATTATGGTACTGTTGTTGTTCGTTTTAGAACTAATCCCCGATACCATGGTAAATACCGTTGCGAAGCTAATACTACCTAAGAGCACAGCCGTAAAATATAAGAATGGATCTCCTACAGGGTTTTTGAAGATGAGGGAATACACCACGTAAGCTATGGCCGATAAAAAAACCATCAGCAACATGTTATAGATGATTTTGGATAAAATAATGGATTTTGGGCTTGCTAAACTATAGTAATATAATTGTCTTGAAGCACTTTCCTGTGTAAAAGATCTGCTGATGGCATTGAGGGACGCAAAAAGCAAAATAATCCAAAACAAAGCGTTCCAAACTAAAGTATCTACAGTTTTGAATGCTTGATAGCAGACAAATACTGTAGATACTACATATAAAAGTACACCATTGATAGCGTACTTTGAACGCCATTCTAAAGTCAGATCTTTAGCGACCAATGATTTTATCTGTTGCAATAGACTCATGGATACGCAAAGATACTAATTGCATACGTCTTTCTATTGCCGAAAGAGTTTATTCGTTTTCCCTAAGAATTGGAAATGTCTGATTTCGTCTTTGCCGCGATCTCTTCGGTTTTGTTAGCAAGCTTAGTTGCCGCATCCGCAGCTTTATGTGCCCACTCCGTTGTTGTATCTGCCACCTTATTTGCAACAGCCTTTCCCGCACCTTTCGCCCGAGATTTTAACGCATCTAAATCTTCCTTTGCTGATTTTGCAAATCTTTCCGCTTTCTGCGCTTCTTTTTTAGATAGTTCTTTAAGAGACTTGGTCAAACTCTTAATACTCGAGTTTGCTTTGTCCAGTTGCTTTTTGCCATCTTCTGTCGATAATAAATAGTATGCCGCTGCTCCTGCCGCCAAACCTAATAAGGCAAAGGCTACCAATCCATTTTTATTTTTCATAATACAAATTTTTTCTGTTACTCTCCTATATTAATCAAACAACTGTTGTTCCAAAAAGTTTTCATACAAATGAAATTAACGAAATTTAACTTTCGATTTTCTGCGTTGATTGAAGTGTATATAGATGGTGGTACAAGCCGCTACCTTTTGTGATCAAGTCGAGATGGCTGCCACTTTCCGATATTATTCCATCTTCGACAACCAAAATATTGTCTGCATTGTTGATTGTAGAAAGCCGATGAGCGATGATAATCGACGTGCGTCCCTTCATAAGCTCCTGTAATGCCTCTTGCACAAGGCGTTCTGACTCGGAATCTAAAGAGGAAGTAGCCTCATCTAATATTAATATTGCAGGATCCTTAAGGAGAGCTCGTGCGATAGCAATACGTTGCCGTTGTCCACCAGAGAGCTTAACTCCGCGTTCGCCGACCATCGTGTCATAACCATCGGGGAAACTCATTATAAAGTCATGGGCATTCGCCCGTCGTGCAGCTTCTATCACATTTTCAGCGTCAGCCTCCAATTTTCCATAATTGATATTTTCCCGAATAGTCCCTCCAAATAATAATACATCTTGAGGGACGATTGCCACTTGATTACGAATATCCGTAAGGCTATACGATGACCAAGGTTCATCATCATAGTAAATAGTGCCGCTTTGAGGCTTATAAAACTGTAATATGAGGGATGCAATGGTCGACTTACCAGCACCACTTGGCCCCACTATGGCCACCTTTTGTCCAGCTTCCGCAGTAAAGGAAATATCATTTAATGCCTGAACATCACTTCGGCTAGGATACGCGAAAGCCACATGTTCAAAAGTCAATTTGCCATTTATCCGTTTAGTGATCGTTTTGTCGTCTTCACTTACTTGGATATCTTCTGATTTTTCGTTCAATATTTCGATTACGCGCTCACTTGCCCCCAAGGCCCGTTGGATGCCAGCATAAAGTTCAGGGAAGCTGCCCATAGATCCAGCGACAAACATCGAATAAAGTATATATGTCGTCAGATCTCCTACCGATATTTCACCTACCGACACCAAGGTTGCACCATACCAAATGACCGTAATGACAGCGCCGAAAACACAAAAAATGATGAAAGAAGCAAACATACCTCGGTACGTTGCCCCCCGAACGGCAAGTTTTACCGCCGCGTTGAGTTTTTTATCATATCGTTGGGATTCAAAATATTCATTTACAAAAGCTTTGACATTACTAATACCCAATAGCGTCTCTTGGACAATGCTATTCGAATCCGCTAGTTGGTCTTGTGTTTGCTTCGATAGCTTTCTTATATATCTACCGAAGAACAAGCCGGCCAACACCATTACAGGTAGTATACAAAGATTCATCAAGGCCAGTTTAGCCGACACAAAGATGAGTAGGGCTATACCGAAGCACAAGCTGATAGACTGGCGGATGATTTCGGCCAGAGTGGTGGTCATGGTATCCTGGATTTGGGAAAGGTCTGCCGAGAGTCTGCTGTTCAGTTCTCCCACCCGTCTATTCGCAAAAAAATCTATGGGGAGTGTGATGAGCCTGAGGTACGAATCCTTACGTATATTAGCCAAAGCCTTTTCGGCGATTTCGACAAAGATCCGGATACGGAAAAAAGACAATATGGACTGGAAAAATAGTATGCCCAGTGAGACACTACCGATGAATAATACACTATTAGGGAGCCAAGAGTACGTTTTTTTACCTTGAGCAGCGTCAATCATAGCACCTAATAAGGCTGGGAACGTCAACATGGTCAAACTCGATAAGATCAAGAAAAGCATGCCGATTCCAAATCTAAATCTATACGGTTTTAGATAAGAGAAGATTTGAGAAGCTTTTTGAAATAATGCTTTGTTGATCTTGGGTTTTGGTAGATCTTCGGTATACGAATCGCCACTGTTCAATCTTGGTCTCGCCATTGTGTACTACAACTGTTAATCTTTAAAGGATGACAACAAAGGTACCAATATATAAATGGCTTCTTATCAAAGAAAAGTCAATTTTTGTAGGCTTGTAACCTGCCGTACAGCTTATAAATAAGGATAAGTAACCCAAGGAACAGCAGGCCGAGGACATAGTAGGTGATGCCCCCCCGACGTTCTTCCTTTTCCAGATCCTTTATTTGGAGGCGAAGTTTTTCGTTTTCTTGTTGCAGTTTCGAAACCGTCTTCATGTAGGCGGTGACCTGGCCGTCGAATTCGTTTGCCATTTTTTGAAATCGTTCCCGCTCGGTATCCTTTAGGTCCAGCAATTTTCGAGTTTCCAAGAAAATCTTGTTGTCATTGATAACGATTGCCTGAAGTATGTTGATAGACTTCTGCATATCCGTCTTTGTCTTAAAGAGACCAAAAATTCCCGTCTTCTGTTGGAGCGAAGAGTCATATTCCCCGAATTTTCTACTACGTTCTTCCAAAAGAAAATTGACACGCTGTCGCTGGTTTTCAAATAATAAGGAATCTTCATCCATTCCTGTGGAAGCGGATGCAAAGCTTATACCCCAACAGAGAAAGAAGCATGTTCCAATTACGGATAAAGAGATCATATTCATGCGCAGGTATTATCTAATTAAAAAACTCAACGATAATGGTTTCGTCCGGATGAAGCCCCAGCAAGGTACTTGCATTGCCCTTATTAATGGCGACCTCCAGGTAGTTGCTGATACCAAAGAGACATAGTTTTTCCCCCTCAGGAACCTCACTATAATGCCAGCTCATTTTGTTGATAGTTTCGTTACGCTTAAAGTGCAAAACAAATGCTCTACCTTTCTGTGCTTTGTTGAACAGTTCTTTGCTGATATTGCTAATGACATTGCCGAACGAATCGATATAGGATACATGTCCCTTGATGCTGTTGCTTTCCACGATCGGTTGCAAAGTCACCTTCTGAAGAGGAGCGTCTATAGGAGGGCCTAACAAAGAGATATCTTCTCCCTTGGCAATATGGCAGGCAGCTTTCGCAAGTACGTCTGCTAGCGGAAAATGTAAGAAACGGAGATCTTGTGTGAGTTCGATTTCGATAAGCTGCTCGGCCTTGTCTCCGCTCAAAATGATGCTAAAAATTCCGTTATCAGCACCTACAAAGTAATGTCCATTGAATTTCATCGCCATATATCGGCAGTCTTTTTGAAAAACAGTGTCGATACCAATGAGATGTACAGACCCCTTAGGGAAGTAATGATAGGCATTCTGTAGAACAAATGCTGCATTTTGGATATCAAAGGAAGGGATTTCATGGGTAATATCGACCAACCGAACCTTGGGAAGAATGGAAATAATACTCCCTTTGAGTGCGGCTTGGTAAAAGTCGCGATAGCCGAGATCTGTTGTTAATGTAATTACTCCCATGTTGCAAGCTCATTACCTTTATCTGGACACGAGCATTAATAGATTTATTGATTTTTTTGCAAAAAACAAAAGTAGCAAAACTACCGATGATAAGTATGATATCGGTATAAATTAATGATTTTTTTTGGAAAACCTAAATGAATTATTTACTAGTTCGTAAATTTGGCTAAAATTTGTGACGCAAAGAAAAAAACGGTGATGCAAGTCAAAAAACATCTGTATATTTATGCGAAGGATATAATCATTAAATGCAATTAAATTTGAGTGAGTTAATTATCAATTTAGATAGTGCAAATTTGGGGTCACTATGGGGAGCACAGAACGAGAATTTTGAAACCATAAAAGACAGTTTTCCCAAATTACGTTTGGTGGCTCGTGGGAATGAATTGAAGGTTTTAGGAGAAGAAAATGAGCAAAAGTCCTTTGAAGCTTTTTTTTCTACGGTTTTGAACCATGTTTCGAAATTTAATGAGCTATCCGGCTTGGAGTTGGAGGAGTTCTTGCGGGGGATCAAGCCCAATGGCCATGGTGCGGGCGCGACGATAAAGCCGAAGGACGACAATCCGATCTTAAAAGGAGAACCTATCGTATATGGGCCCAATGGCTTGATCGTGCGAGCGCGTACCCCCAACCAACTGAAGATGGTCAATAGTATTTTGAAAAATGATATACTGTTCGCCATTGGCCCGGCGGGTACGGGGAAAACCTATACCGCTGTCGCCCTTGCTGTACGGGCTTTGCGTAACAAGGAAATCAAACGGATCATCTTAACACGTCCTGCTGTGGAAGCCGGTGAAAATTTAGGCTTCCTCCCTGGAGACCTTAAGGAGAAAGTGGATCCTTATCTACGTCCGCTGTACGATGCATTAGATGACATGATTCCGGTAGAGAAATTAAAAGGGTATCTGGAAAACAGAACGATAGAAGTAGCTCCTTTGGCATTTATGCGGGGACGAACGCTGGACAACTGTTTTGTCATCTTGGACGAAGCACAGAATGCCACCGATATGCAGCTGAAAATGTTCCTCACACGTATGGGCCCAACGGCTAAATTTATTGTGACAGGAGATTTAACGCAGATAGATCTGCCCAAGAAGACGCAATCGGGCTTAGCCACAGCTGTTAAGATCTTAGAGGGTATAAGCGGTATTGATATGGTATATTTAACGGGAAGTGACGTAGTCCGTCATAAGTTAGTAAGACGTATTTTGGAAGCTTACGGAGATTTGAATAGGGAGAACTAAAAAGCGGTATTTACCGTAAAACGACACAATGAGCGTAATAAGAGAAACAAATTTTAAATTTGAAAAGCAGACAGCTTTTTATAGAGGTAAAGTAAGGGATGTATATACGATAGACAACGATTACTTAGTGATGGTTGCGTCAGATCGTATATCCGCTTTCGATGTAGTGTTGCCCAGAGCAATTCCCTATAAGGGGCAAGTCCTCAATCAGATTGCGTCAAAGTTTCTGAAAGCAACAGAAGATATTTTACCCAATTGGGTAGTTTCGGTGCCCGACCCCAATGTTACCATTGGAAAGATGTGTGAACCCTTTAAGGTAGAGATGGTCATTCGAGGATACCTTTCAGGTCATGCATGGCGCACATACAAGGAAGGCCGGCGAGAACTTTGCGGCGTAGCCCTGCCGGAGGGGGTGAAAGAAAATGACAAATTGCCGCAGCCTATCATCACGCCCACAACAAAAGCTGCCGTAGGCCATGACGAAGATATTTCAAAAGCTGAAATACTGGCACGTGGGATTGTTAGCCAAGCAGACTACGAACAATTGGAAGGCTATGCACACGCCTTATACCGAAGGGGTGCTGAGATGGCGGCGGAGAGAGACCTGATATTGGTCGATACGAAATATGAATTTGGCAAGAAAAATGGAGTCATTTATTTAATAGATGAAATACATACGCCCGATTCGTCACGCTACTTCTATGCCGAAGGATATGAAGAGCGGCAACAGCGTGGAGAGCCCCAAAAGCAACTGTCTAAAGAATTCGTACGGCAATGGCTTATCGAAAACGGTTTTCAGGGTAAAGAAGGACAGCAAGTACCTGAAATGACCGATCCAATTGTACAGTCTATTTCGGAAAGATATATCGAGCTGTTTGAACATATTACGGGAGAAGATTTTGAATATCCAGAAACTGGAGAGGTTTTGGTGCGGGTCCAGCATAATGTAGACCATGCTTTAAAAACCCTCTTAGACAGCTAAAAATATATAATCATGCGGTATACTATTGAAAAACACGAACGTTATGTCGTTATCGAACCATTGTGCGACACTCTTGATATGGAAAAAGCAGCCTTTTTAAAAGGTGAATTCATGTTGCGGAATACTGCAGGTCAGCGTAATATTGTATTAGACTTGTCGCAGGTCAATGATATTGATGAAGATGGTGCACGCGTAGGGTTATTGGCGCATAGGCTATGTAAGACAGTGGGAGGCCTTTTTATCCTAACCGGATTGAAGGCGCAGGTAATTCAAATGCTCAAGGTAGCCAAATTGGAATCTCATTTTGTTGTCGCCGCATCATTGTCTGAAGCGGAAGATATTATTTTCGGAAACGAAATACAAAGAGAATTGCTTAGGAGGAAGGATTAGCTCATGAAGTTTGAGGTACTGATCTTGGGGAATAGTTCGGCTACACCTATGTATGATCGGCATCCTACATCCCAATTGCTCAATTTCAATGAACAATTTTTCTTGATCGATTGCGGCGAAGGTACACAGACGCAGCTATTTCGCTATGGTGTCAAGTCCAATAAGATCTCCTATATTTTTATCAGTCATCTACACGGCGATCACTACTTGGGATTGGTTGGCTTGTTGTCATCAATGAACTTGCACGGGCGGAAAAATGACTTATACCTATACGGTCCTGCGGCCTTAATGGATATTCTTCATTTACAATTCCTCCACTCGGATACCACTTTACGGTATAATCTTGTTTTTCGGGCTACCGACCCGGATAATGCTGAAGTCATCTTGGAGACACCGATGTTGAAAGTCATTTCTTTTCCATTACAACATCGGGTGCCGACTACAGGATTTCGGTTTGATGAAGGACCACGACTCGCTCCGCTTATCCGCGAGAAGGTCGAGCAGTTGAATATACCGACAGTTTTTTTACCCCTGTTGAAGCGAGGAGTCGATTGTACAGATGCCGATGGAACCGTCTATCGATCAAAAGACCTGACGCGGCCAGCTCCCATTCCACGAAGCTATGCGTACTGCTCCGATACCAGATCCTTTGCGGCCTATATGGACCATATCCATAACGTGGATCTTCTCTATCACGAGGCTACTTTTACCCATGACATGCTAGTGCGAGCCGAAGAGACGCTGCATGCTACGGCATATGAAGCCGCTCAGGTAGCCGGACAAGTAAATGCGAAACGACTGTTGTTAGGACATTACTCCGCACGCTACAAAGACTTATCGGCTCTTTTGGATGAAGCTCTGCAGATTTTCCCTCGAACGGAGCTATCCATTGAGGGAAAATGGTTTATTGTTTAGCGAATTTGTAGATTTTTCCTCATCTTTACACCTCGAAATTTTTTTTGTTCATGAACACAACTTTTGATCTAAACAGTTTATTACGAGCCAATATCCAGAACTTGGTGCCCTACTCGTCGGCTCGGGATGAATTCAAGGGAGAGGCATCTGTTTTTTTAGATGCCAATGAAAATTCGTTTGGATCACCCTTAGATCATGCCTACAACCGATACCCAGATCCCTTGCAAAAGGAAGTGAAGACCAAGCTGTCGAAGATAAAAGGTGTTCCTGTAGACAACATTTTCTTAGGAAACGGCAGTGATGAAGCCATTGATATTTTGTTCCGTGCTTTTTGTAAACCGGGTGTGGATAATGTCATTCTGGTGCCACCAACCTACGGCATGTATGAGGTGTCCGCGAATATCAACGACGTGGAAACCAGAAAGGTAAATCTTACACCCGATTATCAATTGGATCTGGAAGGAATAGCCCAAGCCATCGATAGCCATACCAAATTGATATTCATCTGCTCGCCAAATAACCCTACCGGCAATAGCATTCGACGACAAGATATAGAGACCATTTTGGCAAATTTTAATGGTATAGTGGTTGTAGACGAAGCCTATATCAATTTTTCAAAATTTAAGTCCTTTACCTACGAGCTGGCCGAATTTCCAAATCTGGTCGTATTGCAGACCTTATCCAAAGCCTGGGGCTTAGCCGCTTTACGATTAGGCATGGCTTTCGCAAGTACCGCAATTATCGAGGTATTCAATAAAATAAAACCACCCTATAATATCAATCAGGCTACCCAAGACTTGGTGTTGGAAGCCTTAGACAATATTGATATAGTCAATGCATGGATCAAGGAGACTGTCCGTGAACGTGAAGTGCTGAACAAAGCGCTGACCGAAATCAAGCAGGTTGCCCATATTACGCCGTCAGATGCCAATTTTATATTGGTTAAACTGGAAGACGCCCGTGGATTATACAGCTTTTTGGTCGATGAAGGGATTATCGTACGGGACCGCTCTAAGATCGCGCTTTGTGCAGGAAGCCTACGGATTACCGTAGGAACACCAGCTGAAAATAAAACATTATTAGCTGCTATGCGGCAATTTTATAAATAATCGATGATATGGCAGACAAGCTGAAAAGAGTTTTATTTATTGACCGCGATGGTACGCTTATTCTCGAGCCCGAAGATGAGCAGATCGATTCGTTTGCGAAACTCAAATTTTATCCCGGTGCTTTGCAATATTTACCTAAGATCGCCCGAGAGTTAGATTTTGAGCTGATCTTAGTGTCCAATCAAGATGGACTGGGAACAGCCTCTCATCCTGAAGAAAACTTTTGGCCCGTCCATCAATTTATCCTAGATACCTTTAAGGGCGAAGGGGTGGCTTTTGTCAAAGAACATATCGATCGCACTTTTCCACATGAGAACGCGCCGACCCGTAAACCGGGGATAGGTATGTTGGGGGAGTATTTTGATGAAAACAGCTACAACCTACGCGAATCATTTGTGATAGGCGACCGTGTAAATGATGTCAAGTTAGCACAAAACCTCGGGGCACAGGCCATATGGTTGCGCAATAACGATGAGCTCGGGAAGCATGAAAATGTAGCGGTTTCCGAGGAAGTCGTCGCGTTGGAAACAGCCGATTGGAAGTCCATCTATGAATTCTTAAAATTAGGTGCACGGACAGGTGAGCATCACCGCAAAACGAACGAAACAGATATCTACATCAAGGTCAACTTAGATGGTTCGGGTAAGGCGGATATTGATACCGGTTTGCCGTTCTTTGACCATATGTTGGATCAGATTGCCAGGCACGGTGCAATAGACCTTACGGTTAAAGTCAGGGGAGACCTCCATATCGACGAGCATCATACCATTGAAGACACCGGAATAGCATTAGGCGAACTATTTCTAAAGGTGCTTGGCGACAAACGTGGAATAGAGAGGTATGCTTATACATTGCCCATGGATGATTGTTTAGCGCAGGTGGCTATTGATTTTGGCGGACGTAATTGGATCGTATGGGCAGCGGAATTCCGTCGTGAAAAAATCGGTGATATGCCAACGGAGATGTTTTTTCATTTCTTTAAATCCTTCTCCGATGCTTCGAAATCAAATTTGAATATCAAAGCAGAAGGCGATAACGAACATCATAAGATCGAGGCGATTTTCAAGGCCTTCGCGAAGTCCATTAAGAAAGCCGTACGGAGAGATGCCGATAATATGCAATTACCCAGTACAAAAGGAGTGTTATAGTGTGTTAGATTTGAGACGTAAGATTTGAGATATTAGACTTGAGATACTAGATGTTCTATAGTCTCATATCTCACGCCTCAAGTCTGAAATCTCAAGTCTGAAAAAATGATAGGAATAGTAAATTACGGTGCAGGCAATATTTTTTCATTAACGGCCGCTTTAGATCGTATTCAGGTGCAGTACGGGATGATTAACCAGCGAGAAGAATTCGATTTATACGATCGTATAATTATACCGGGGGTAGGACACGCTGGTACGGCTATGCACAAATTGGAGGAGACCGGATTGATCGATACTATCCTGGCATTGAATAAACCCGTTTTGGGTATATGCGTGGGAATGCAACTATTAACTGCTTTTTCGGAAGAAGGAGAGGCCGATCTGTTGTCTATCGTCCCCTTAAAGACGTTACATTTCGACCAACGTGTCGACAAGAAGGTGCCACACATGGGGTGGAACAGTGTTCATGTTGAAAATCACCACCCTTTATTCCGTGATGTAGGAGATAATGCGTACTTTTACTTCGTTCATTCTTATTTTATAGAGTTTGACCCTGCATATACCATTGCACAGTGTACGTATGGTCTTACTTTTTCTGCGTCCTTACAAAAGGACAATTTTTTCGGTGTACAATTTCACCCCGAGAAATCAGGCAAGTGTGGTGAACAGTTATTGTTGAATTTTTCGAGGATCGTGCTTTAGGTTATTAGATAATTTTATTTTTTAATTTTGACTTTTTTAAATATTTATCATGTATATCATTCCAGCAATTGATGTTTTAGACCAAAAAGTAGTCCGTCTCCGAGAAGGCTCTTACGAGGATATAACTACCTATGATATTTCACTGGAAGAACAAGTTGAAAAGTACCATGCCAATGGTACGGAGTTGGTTCATATTATTGATTTGAATGGTGCTAAAGGTGATTTTTCGAATCAATCCTATCTTTTTGATATCGTACGTCGCACCGAAATGAAAGTCCAATATGGCGGAGGTGTTCGGAGTATTGAAAAGGTGAAAGAGCTCATCGATGCGGGGGTATACCGTGTTATCGTAGGTACCCAAGCTATTACGAATCCTACATTCCTAGAAGATTTGAGTAAGTTGAACGAAGGTCGGGTGAAATATGCCGATCATATCGTGATTGCTATAGATGTGTTGGATGAAGTTATCAAATACTCCGGCTGGTTAGAAAGCTCACCGATAAAGCTCGTTGAATATATTGACAAATGTCTTTCATTAGGGTTTTATCGTTTTTTGTGTACGGACATCAGCAAGGACGGCAAACTGGGAGGTGCAGGTGTAGAGCTCTACCAAAAGCTATTAGACCATTCACCGATTATCAAATTGATAGGCTCGGGTGGTATCAGTTCGATGAAGGATATCGAAGCATTGAATGATCTAGGACGTATGGAATCCTGTGTGGTGGGTAAAGCGATTTATGAGGACAAGATTACCATTGAGGAAATTAAAGATTGGAACCTAAAAGCTTTAATCAAGTTTTAATGTTAGCAAAGCGGATTATTCCCTGTTTGGATGTGAAAGATGGACGGACTGTCAAGGGAGTCAACTTTGTCGATCTACGTGATGCCGGCGATCCGGTAGAACTAGCTTGGCAGTATTCCGAGCAAGGAGCCGATGAGCTGGTATTTCTAGATATCACGGCTACACACGAAAAGCGTAAAACTACCATAGAGCTTGTCAAATCCGTAGCACGGCAGGTTAACATCCCATTCACCATCGGAGGAGGAATTAACGAACTGGCCGATGCCGAGATCCTGTTGAACAGCGGCGCGGACAAAATATCCATCAACTCGGCAGCTGTCCGTAACCCACAGCTCATTGATGATTTAGCTCGTGCTTTTGGGACACAATTCGTGGTGGTTGCGGTAGATACACGTTTGAACGACGGAAAGAATTATGTACACCTTCGCGGAGGACGAGACAAGACAACTATAGAAACAGAATCTTGGATCAGGGAAGCAGAAGACCGGGGAGCAGGGGAGATCCTGTTGACATCCATGGACCATGATGGTACCAAGAATGGATTTGACAATGGATTGCTAAAAAAAATAAACGATCGGATCCATATCCCCTTAATCGCCTCAGGTGGTGCTGGTAATAAACAACATTTTGTCGATGTATTTCAGCAAAGTAATGTTGATGCCGCTTTGGCAGCTTCGGTATTCCACTATGGGGAGATTTTAATTCCGGAATTAAAGGAAACTTTGCGAGCAGAAGGAATTGTAGTAAGATAACTAAGTACTACATACTAAATACGAAAATAATGATAGATTTTGCAAAAGGCGATGGCTTAGTCCCTGTAATTATTCAAGACGTCCAGACATTGGAAGTCCTGATGCTGGGATATATGAACGAGGAAGCTTGGCAGAAAACACAAGCCGAAAAAAAGGTGACTTTTTTCTCGCGTAGCAAGAATAGGTTGTGGACCAAAGGCGAGGAGAGTGGCAATTTTCTACATGTCGTGCGCTATCATATTGATTGCGATCAGGACACTATACTGATACAGGCACAACCCGAAGGTCCTACCTGCCATACCGGAGCGAGGAGCTGTTTTAATACCGAGTTTGGTCATAACTTTCTGCTGCAGTTGGAGCGTATCATCGACAATCGTTATACTTTCCCTACCGATGAATCCTATGTCAATAGACTACGGAACAGGGGGCTGAATAAGATTGCTCAAAAGGTTGGCGAAGAAGCTGTAGAAACCGTCATAGCAGCTTTAGCCGAGTCCGAAGAGGAATTTATAGGGGAGACCTCCGATCTATTTTTTCATCTGCTGGTGCTTCTAAGAGAAAAAGGTGTTTCTTTGGAAGATATCGCCAAAAAATTAGAAAGTCGACACCAATAACCCTATCGCCGGACGGCATGTAGGTATCGTCTTTTTAGCTAAGAAAGAGAGGAATAAATCATGGATATTGTACTACAAGACACATTGACAGGACACCAAAATCCTATTTATATACTGGAGAGTGATGAGACCAAAGGTCTCCTTTATTCTGCAGGAAATGATAAGGGAGTTGTGGAGTGGGATTGGACCACGTTGAAGTTTAGACGCGTACTCTGTACCGTGCCTAGCTCGGTCTATGCCCTCCATGTCATACCCGATACCGACCTATTAGCCATTGGTATGCGCTCCGGTGAAATCTACATTGTTGATACTATCCAGCAAACACTAAAAGCTAAATTAAAAGTCGATTCAGGAGCTGTATTCAGTATCAAATCGTTGCTTGCCAAGCAAGAACTTATTGCGGTAGGAGAAGAAGGCAAGGCCTATGTGTGGAGTTTGACGAGTTTCGAATTACTGTATACATTCAAGATTGCCGACACCACGGTGCGTGTTATTGCTATAGATGAAGAGGCCAGATTTCTGGCATTCGGCGACAAGAACGGTTATGTCTACATCAGCAAGACCGAAGATTACCATCAAGTTGCCGCAAAGCAAATACACGAGAAAGCCGTTACCAGCCTATGTTTTATGCAGGGAAGTTTGTTGAGTGGTGCCAGGGACGCAAAGATGTATAAGCTTGCTTACCCCGGTTTGGACGTACAAGTCGGTATTACCCCCCATATGTTTACCGTATACGGTATTTTGGATTTGAAGAAGTCTTCCTACTTTTCAACAGTAAGTAGAGATAAAACCATCAAAATCTGGAATCAAGACCTTAAACTGCAAAAAAATGTTTCCCGGGATAAAGGCATTGACTCCCACTTCCTGTCCATCAATAGCCAAGCCTATAACCACCAATTGGGATTATTAGCGACCGCAGGCGATGACAAGATGATCAAAATATGGCATCTTAGCTTTTAGGTCGTCGGGTGAAATAATCGAGACGAAATCGCAATCCTGTTCCAAAAGTTTATTTGATTGATGGCTATAATGATTTGAGCCACTTGGTTGGCTGTGAAATACGTCTGAACCGTTTGGAAGGTGTTGTCTTTCACCCCATGCTCCGAGATACGTGTAACCTCTTCTGTCAAAGCAAGAACAGCCCTTTCTTCATCCGTAAAGAGCGGGCTCTCTTCCCAAGCCGATAATGCATAAATCCGCTGTTCTGTTTCGCCAGCTTTTCGGGCATCCTTTGTATGCATCTCCAGACAATAAGCACACTTATTGATCTGTGAAGCCCTTATCTTTATAAGTTCACGAAGTTGTAGACTTAGATCCGTTGCCGATAGATATTTCTCCATGGCATACAATACTTGATACGCTTGAGGCTCAAGTTGTTTTATATCGATACGTTGTTCCATTGTGTGTGTAAATAAGCTTTTTATAAAATTAGAATTCCAGCTACAACTTGGTTAGCGTTAGTCCAAGGTATACCGCAAACAGACTCACCAATAAGCTTGCTGCAATATAGAGAAATGCTGTACCCGTGTTGCCCGATTGAAATAGACTCATATTCTCCGCGGCGAAAGTCGAAAAGGTCGTATAGCCACCACAAAAACCCGTGATGAGTAGAAATTTCAAATCTGTGTTTGTCAGTTGGTGGCGTTCAAAAAGACCAAGTAATATTCCAATGATTAAGCAACCCAAAATATTAGCTGCAAATGTTGCCCAGGGAAAGGTTGTTTGGAAGTATTTATTGACGACAACAGCAGTTAAGTAGCGAAAGATGCTTCCAAGAGCACCTCCAAGGCCCACTAAAATTATTGCTCTCGTCATTACGGTCCGGTTTCTACAAATCTATTTATTTCAAAATACGTACATTAATACCAAATATCAAAGGCTTTTATCTCTATGGTGCCCAGTATGTAAAAGTATTTTACAAGCATGCAAATCCGATTCCCTCCTTTGTAAACGCCGTCGGTAAGGATGCAAAAGTGATTTACATACATGTAAAAGTGTTTTGCAAGTAAGCAAATCCGATTTTACCAAAGGTAAATCTGACTGGACAAGAGTCAAAAGCAATCTGCATGAAGGTAAAATCCGTTTGCATAAATGCAAAAGCAATTTACATGAAGGAAAATCTGATTCGACCGAAGGTAAATGACATCTACTAAGAGTCAAAAGCAATCCAACAAGAGTTCAATCCGATTTGACTAAAGGTAAACGCGATCTGACAAGAGTCAAAAGCAATCTCCATTAAGGTAAAATCCGTTCACATAGATGCAAAAGCAATTTACATGAAGGAAAATCTGATTCGACTAAAGGTAAATGACATCTACTAAGAGTCAAAAGCAATCCGACAAGAGTCCAATCCGATCGATTCGCTTAACTGATCACGTTTTACCTTACTGCTCCTCCTCTTTTCTCAATCTTGCGATTAACTCTTTTTGTACTTCGATAATCTGTTTTTGGTATTCCGTTGTTTCTTCTTTAGCATACAGGATGCGGTTCAGTTCTTCCAGTTTGTTTTTTAGATCGTCGATTTGGGATTGGTATATTTTGATTTCCTGTTGACGATAAGTGTTAAAAGGTTCGATATCGTAATAGTATTGTAGAAAATTATGGTCGAGGGCGATGGAGTACAAAGCAAGCTTATCTATGGGTAAGGTTTCTTGCCTATAGTCATAATCAACGTTCTGTGCATTTTTTGCGTTTATTTTTTCGGCCAAATGTCCTTGACTGTACCCATTTCGTTTAGCAATTTCTTTTATAAGTGATCCTATATGGGGGTTCATCTTCACAATATTATTTTGTTTTATTTAAAATTATTTTTGTCAATTATTCTTTATTCATTATATTTGTTTTGTAATCAGTTTACTGAGAGCGTTTCAATAGTGAAAACGACAAATTTCTACGATGCGATAAGATTTACCTCTTTCTATAAACCCAAAAGTTAAATTATGAAAACTATACCCACCAATAGCATACGCCAAAATAAACTCTATAAGAACGTAAAAAGGCCGCCAATTTAGCTGACACGAAAGATAAGCGGAAAAAAGGGCGACGTGCTAACGTTTTGCGTTCGCAATACATAACCACGTCCATTCCCCAGTTCCGCTACCGACCTTTCCATAAATAACCCCATGTTATAGAGTAATATAGAGATTGATCAGCTGTTTTAATTTCGCAACCTAAAATTAGCAAAAAATCTTTGATTTCTATAATGTATGGAGTCGTACTATCATTTTTTTGGTAGACGGGAGGTCGGTTTTTGATTTTTTTAATCCAATTACTAATCAATAAACCGATTAAGATATGAAGCATTTTCATGCTACCGGGCATACTATGCCCAAAATATTTCCAACATACACCTTATTATTATTTTGTTTCATGTTGTTTTGTTTACCCGATGCCCGGCCGCAGTCTGTAAAGATACGGACTGCCGAAGGGCAGAAGGATACAGCGAAGGAAACTACCACTGCCCGTCGGACAGAGACGGGCCGGGTACTGAAGAGCTATACTTTTGATCCTATAGAAGGAGCGAGGATGCTGCTGTCGGAAAGTGGGGAGAGCATCTATACGGATACCTCCGGTACCTACCGTATCCCCGAAAGCTGGCACTCGGGTATGGTTCGCATCTCGGCCTATGGCTACGCACCCTATAGTGTAGAGCTGGTGGACGGTGGCTTCGAGCGGGGTTCGTCCATTTTCTATCTTGTACGCTCTGTCGGGGAGGTTCCTCCCCTGGTTATCGGCGATAGTGTCCCGGACAGCTTCTGGGATCTGCCGCTTCCCGTTGTCAATCATCCGCTCGGCCGCAATACCATAACATTACGGGAATACAGGGGCAACCGTCCGATATTGATTCTGGACTTCTGGGCGACCTGGTGTGCGCCCTGTGTAAAGACGTTCGAGCGCTGGAACAGCCTTGCTCCCCAGCTTGCCGACAAGGTCGCCGTGATTGGTGTACATGTCAGCCGACAGGATAAGGTCCCGGGCTTTATGCAGGCACGGCAGTGGCCCCTGCCGAGCGTGGTAGGGGATATCCATCCGCTGGTGAACGCCTATTTCTTCCACAGGCAGCAGGTAGGCAAAGTGGTCATCATCCGTGATGGTATCTTCTATGCCGTGCCCAGTAATAAGGGGCTGGATATCGCACAGCTAAAGGCCTTGATAGCGGGGACGGATGTGCGGATGGACATGGAAAGCACGGCATTGCACGGAAAGGAGGGGGCAATATGAAAGCAGCTATCCTATCCCTGTTTATACTCTTTACCTGGCCGGTCATCGGCCAGATACGTATAGATGGTCGTATAAGTGATGTGGCCACGGGGGATCCCGTGACCGGGGCGGACATAAGGACAGTAGTCTCCAAAATGCAGGCCCATACGGATGGAAAGGGACGGTTCAGTCTCGATCTGGCCTATCCAGATACCCTATGGATAAGTCATGTCGGATACAGTGACATACGCCTTGCCGTAACCACGCCCTCTGCCGATCTCCATATTGCACTGGAAAGGATTACGGGGACGATAGAGGAGGTGCAGGTGAGCACCGGCTATTACAGGATACCGCGGGAGCGGGCCACGGGCTCCTTTGTCCATCTGGACAACACAGCGCTCAACCGTTCAATGGGCGGTAATATCCTGCAGCGGCTGGAGGGCATGGTCTCGGGTGTACAGTTTGTCGATCCCGGAGTCGGCAGCACCTCGGCTATTCGTGTGCGCGGTCTCAGCACGATCGAATCGGACGAGACCCCGCTGGTTGTACTGGACAACTTCCCCTATGAGGGCGATATCGGCAATATCGATCCCAACAGCATCGAGAGCATCACGGTGCTCAAGGATGCCGCGGCGTCCAGTATCTGGGGGGCAAGGGCCGGCAACGGTGTCATCGTGATCACCAGCAAGCGGGCCACCGAAGGGCAGCACCCCAAGGTGTCGTTCAGCTCCAATTTCGGCATGTCCGACCGGCCGGACCTGACCTATGGCCGGGAATGGCTCTCCAGCCCCACGGTCATGGCGATCGAAAAGGAGCGCTTCGGCCTAGGCCATTATACCTTTGGCGACAACGAGAACATCAGCCTGTACGTGGACTACCTGAAACAGCATGCCGACGGGATCATCGACGACAGCGAACTGCAGGATATCGAGAGCAGGCTGGCCACCATCGATACGCGTAGGGAAGCCATGGAGCTCCTGTACCGCAGTGCAGCCTACGGGCAATATGCGCTGAACCTGACCGGAAGCAGCGGGCGGCACAGCTACACAATGAACGTGGGCTATCAGGGCAGCCGTAGCGATGTGGTCGGCAATGACGGCAAGCGTACCACCATAGGCCTACGGCACAGCTTCCGCCCGATCGATGCCCTGAATATCGGCGTAGGACTAGACTATGCAGGCAGACGGAGTTCGGGTGACGGTATTGCCTATAGCGGCCTGATGCAGGGAAGCCGCATATCGCCTTACCTGCAGCTGCAAGACGGTAATGGCAATGCGATGGCCGTTCCACAGGCCGGGCTGCGACCCTACTATGCCGCTCAGGCGGAAGCAAATGGACTGCAGGACTGGCTTTTCAGACCGCTGGAAGAAAGGGAGCTGCATCGGAACAGATCCATATCAAATGAGCTACGCCTGAATACCGATGTGCGGGCAAAATTGATGGCGAGGATGTCGTTCAGCCTGCAGTATCAGTATACCAAGGGCACGGCCCGTTCGGAGGTGCATTACCTGAAGGACAGTTACCATGTACGCAACCTGGTCAATACTTTCACACAGTCCAACGGTACGCTCGTCATTCCCAACAACGGCATATACCGAAACAACAATCCACAGGAGGATTTCTCCCACTACGGCCGGGCGCAGCTGGACTACGGAACGACCCTGAATGGCAGGCACCGCATCTCTTCGCTGGCCGGTGTGGAGATCCGGCATGCGCAGACCGAACAGTTGCCCGGCTCGGTACTGTACAACTACGAAGAGGACTACCTCACCGGGACGAACCTGTTCAACTTCAATCAGTCCTATGCGACAAGGCCTGCAGGTACAAACCAGCGCATACCCGGGGCCTCGCCCAACCACCGGCTGTATATCCACCGTGACCTTTCCTATTATGCCAACGGAAGCTACGAGTTCGATAGGCGCTATATCTTGAGCGGCAGTGTACGCTGGGACGGTTCGAACCTATTCGGCGTGAAGACCAACCAGAAGGGCGTACCGCTGTGGTCCGTGGGCGGAAGCTGGAACATTGGCAGCGAACCGTTCTACGGACTGGGGGATATCTTGCCCTACCTGCGGCTCAGGGGGACCTATGGCATTGCAGGAAATGTCAACAAGACCGTGACGCATTATCCAACGATACTTTTCGGTACATCCTATCTGGGACTGACCAGTGCGATGCTGCGGAGTATCGGCAACCCTTCGCTACGTTGGGAGAAGGTGCGCACGGTGAACATAGCCCTAGACTGGCGTGCACTGGGAAACCGGATTTCGGGCAGTATCGAACGTTACGTAAAGAACGGCAACGACCTGATCGGGGAGGATTATCTGGATCCCACGTTGGGGATAACCGAAGGCTACAAGATCAACTATGCAGACATCAGGACAGAGGGCTGGGATATCCAGCTGTCTACGTCCAACTTGACGGGGGGCCTTAGCTGGAAGACCGACATCCTGGCGCACTGGGTGAATAACGAGGTAACCAATTACCGTACCAACGATAATCTGGCCGTATCGAACTATTTCTACGGTATTGCCCCGCCCACGGTCGGCAGGTCGAGGGACGTGGTATATGCCATCCCGTGGCACGGCCTTTCGGGGCAGACGGGACTGCCGGTCATCTATATGGACGGTGCGCAGAGCGGGGATTACAAGACATACTTCCTGCAGTATCTAGACAAGGATATGCTGGTGGACATGGGCTCCTTCGTACCTACGGTGTACGGAACCCTTCGCAATACGCTGGGCTGGAAAGGTGTGGAGTTCTCGGCCATGTTGGGCTGGAAATCAGGCTATGTCTTCCGCCGGACATCGATGGGCAGCTCGGACGAATATGCCGACCGCTATCACCAGGACTATGACAGACGCTGGCAGCAGGCCGGTGACGAGAACTGGACGGACGTGCCCCGGCATGTCCCGTTGGAGGAGGCCGACACCTATAGGGACGCTTCCTCGGTATACATGAATTCCGAGGCGCTTATCACGCGTGGAGACCATATCCGGTTGCAGGACATCACGCTGTCCTATACCTTGCCGGCAGGTATCACCGGCAAGCTTGCGCTAAAAAACGTGCGCCTGTATGCCTATGCCAGAAACCTGGGAATCCTATGGAAGTCCAACAGGGTCGGTATCGATCCGGATTATGCGAACAGCTTATACCGGGCTCCGAAGGCATACAGCGCAGGGATACAGTTCAATTTTTGATCAAAGGAAACATCATGAAAAAATCATCTTATTTTTTTGTCCTCTTGCTGGCCAGCGGTATGTGCATGTCGTGCGGGGAGGACTTTCTGAACATAAAATCCGACATGAGTATCGCGGCTCCGGGCAAGATCGCGGACTACCAGGCCCTGCTCGACAATACGACGGCCCTGATGAACATTACGGCACCGAACTCGTTCGCGCTGATTGCCGGGGAGGAATACTGGGTACAGACGACAGTCTGGCAGAATCTTCCGGTGACCAACAACAGGAAGCAGCACCGAAATGCCTATCTCTGGCTCGACGATATCTATGAGGGTGAGCCGGGGCAGGATTGGAACTTGGCCTACCAACGTATACTGCACGCTAATATCGTTCTAGACGGCCTCGCACGTATCACGCCCTCGGCTGGGGAACAGTCCGAATGGAACAATACTTTCGGATCGGCCTTGTTCTTCCGGGCATGGAGTTACCACATATTGGCGCAGACGTTCTGCAGGCCATACCGCAGGGAAAATGCTTCCGGGGATTTAGGGCTGCCTCTACGTCGGGATTCCGATCCTACGGTATCCCCCGGTCGATCTACGTTGAAGGAGCTGTATGATTTCATGGTGGATGACCTAACCCGTGCTGTCAGCCTGTTGGGTGATATCCCGCAGTACAAGATGCGTCCGTCGAAACTTGCTGCCTTGGGACTGCTTGCCCGCGTGTACATGCAGATGGATGACTATGGCCGGGCATTCACGGCCATAGACGAAGCGTTGGGGCTGAACCGCGAACTCATCGATTACAATACGCTCGATGGAACAAAATCTTATGCCTTTATCTATGACTATGGGCAGAGCAACGAAGAGGTGGTATTCTATGAGGAAGCACACAATCATACCATTATGAACAGTACCCGGCTGAATGTAAATACGGATCTTTGGAATCTATACGCCGAGGGAGATCTCCGTAGGGATATATTCTATCGTACGGGCAGTGGTGGCAATATCTATTTCAGGGGTGGATATCACGGCAGGGGCGGAAACTTTACAGGCCTTACCTTATCTGAGTATATCCTGATACATGCGGAGTGTGCTGTCAGACTGGAAAGGCAGGATGTAGCTAAGACCGATCTGCAATATCTGGCAACCCATAGGTATACCCAAGGACACCTACCGGATATTGGTGCGATCGAACAGAAGGATTTGCTGGCCTATGTATTGGAGGAACGCCGGCGGGAGATGGCATTCCGGGGTGTCAGGTGGGAGGATCTGCGGAGGTTGAATAAGGACAGGTCTACCCAAAGGACCTTGGTAAGGACGGTGGACGGCATAGATTATATATTGGAGCCCAATTCCCCGAAATACGTTTGGCCCATACCGGAGGAAGTGATCGAGTTCAACGGCTACCAACAGAACGACCGCTAGCACAGCGATATTATATAGTGAAGGCAGGAACGGGATGTCCTGCCTTCGTTATCAAAAGGGGCCTGATCTATTCAGGTCTTTTTGCATATTGGGTGGCAACAGCTCCCGAATCTGCAGCCTGTTTCACGGTCATGCCGCTTAGCGGTATAGAAGATGAGAATGTACTAAGATCCAAGTGGACCTGACAAGGCTCCGCTTGATTTGCTGTATTGCATTCATCTTCCAACGGCGGATTGGTATCGACGAAGCCGGCGATGGCCTGGTTTTCCGGTTGTTCGGGATCTCCGGAAGGTGTACTTATTTCATACCAGCCATCCTGTGGTGGATCCAGTTTTTGGACTAGATTGAAGGCACTGAAACCTATGATTGTCACTGCGGCGACTATCGCTATAGCGTACTTTTTTATTGTTTCCATTGTTATTTTATTTAAATGTAAAGTGACCTGTCCTTACTTATCAGGGCGGACAGTCGATGACCCTGGCCGTGTTTTCGACGATACTACGGCAAACGTATAATTTAGGCTTATCTGTACCGGCCTGCCCGGGAATAGGGCAAACTTGCGACGAAACCATTTACAAAATAGCATATAGAAAGGGACAATTCCCGAAGAAAACGTGTTATCGTAATCTGTCAGATTACTCCTCCGCCAATGAGCGAATCGCGATGAAGATGATAACTTCCTTTTCTGACTCCTATCACCGTTATCATCCTCCTTCTCGGATAGGTAGTACCCATAGAGTGATATACCGAGCAGGGCGATATTCACGATCAGATGTGTATTCCACGACATGCCACGGAAGACGGAAGCACAACTGCACGGACGCTTGGCATACACTCCGGCTACACCCAGTCCGATATATACCGTGAAGGCGAGCATCAATAAGGAAGATAGAAGGTAGGCAATGGTTCGGGACCGTCGTCCTATAAACAAGAGTGCAGCTACTAGCTCCACCAGCGGCAAGGCCCAGAACAGCACATCGGCCCACCAATGTGGAAAGGGCTGTTTCAGCAGGGACAGGTGAAATCCCTGTAGGCTCCACAGTTTGTCCAGGGCTACATACAGCCAGAAGATCATGAGAAAGATTCGGATGGTAGGGGTTAACAATTTCACGATTTCACGACTTTACAGTTTGACAAATTTTATAGCTCACGACAGCAGCGATAAATACAGCCTCCCTTTCGGAAGGACTGTATTTCGTAGACCACATCATCTACTTATGTACGTGCTGCTAGGTAATACGGATCGTCAGATCGGTCGTGCTTTTCAGCTCTTCTTCCTCGAAGGAGTACTGTAGCCGTCGCACAGGCTGTAGGAGAATATCCTTGTCCCGGGGTTCTCCTCTGCCGGTTGCGTGATCTTGTTTGAAGAAACTGAATGTTCCGCCTTCTTCGAATACATTCGCCACCTGATGGGCGATCTCCTCCCGGAATACTAAAGGAAGGGAGCTGAGTTGCTCCTGTTCCGAACTGCTGAGTTCGAAATGTGCATCCATCCATGCGATGAAATCTGATCGCATCTGCTGCAGTTCGACTGCGCGTTCGCCCGGTGGTAGGGCGATAATTTGGGCCTGCACCTGGGCAACCCCAATATTGTTAAACGGTTGTTTCATGAAAATATAATTAAATATTATAGTCCAAAGGAAATACAAGCACGACCTTTTAAAAGAAAATAGAAGGTTGGATTTTCCCAACGTATGTGAAATAGCTTCCCAACGTAAACGAAATGTGGAAAACTTTTAATTAATCAATACAAAATAATTTATCTAAACCGATTTGGTTTTTGGGAATTTATAGAATATTCTGTATTTTTAGATTAAATTATTACACCTCCTACGTCGGACCAATCCTCCGGTTAAAAAGAGTCTTAAAACATCTTTATTATGTGGCGATTAGCAATATACACCTTTGTATGTGTTTGCCTGTGTGCCTACTTCATCATCACACGGCAACACTTCTATAATATCTTACAATATCTACCCAACTATGTTTTCCAAATAATGTTTAGTGCCACTGTTTTCCTGCTGTGGATATATATGCTGATGCGAAGTATTGCTTACAATGTATTTATAGTGTATCGGCCTCGACCTATTCGTAGGTGGAATGAAAAGAAATGCACACGGATCTATTTCCTGGCGAGTTTTCTAGCGATCTCTTTGTTGCATATTACGCAGATAGAGATGCTCTTTGAAATGAAAGGTCATACTGTATTCAGCAGTGGTTATATGACTGGCGGAGTGTTCTTCTTTTGGGCTATCTTGTTGATCCACCTTTGGCTGATGTATAAAAGACCCCATTGGGATCTTCTGAATTTCTTGATCTGGAGCCTTTTCAAAGAAGGTTTTACCTGGGCAGAAAAAAATATGACCGGAAATAGAGACAGTACGACCGCTGCTCCGGAAGATAAGGAAGATGACGAACAGCCTGCAGTGATAGCGGTATCGGCGATAGATGATCCGGCACCGCATAGTCGAACGGATAAAATGCGTCGGTTTAAGGAAAACAGGATACAGGTCTACGATATTCTTTTGCTATACTTCTCCAAAAAAGAGGGAAGTTATTTCGTCGATACCAAGGGCAATAGGGTCTATTGCCGCTGCACATCCTCAATCTTGAAAACATGGAAAGTAAAACCTTGGTTTGTAAAGGTTAACAGCAAGGTATATCTGAACATGTGGTATTTCTCGGAATCGAAAAAGATGATAGGGGCAGTGGCATTGGATGACCATATACTCGAGAAGGTATGGCAACCGATAATAGACTGGGGAGGCGATTTGCACCAATTGATCCAGGTTTCGTACCGATGTAAGAAAAATGTAAGGCAGCATTTCGAACACCGGGATCGGCTGGATAATACCGGCTGGGATGGTTATTTTTATTATGAATAAGGTATTATTTAACGTTTATGGATTACGATCAGGAAAGATATTCTTATATGTTTTTAGTTGAATGGACGTTCCTTTTTCCTTTTCGGTATGTGTCTCTTGCTTAATCATGCCGACTCCGGGAGCGATCCATAGGTATTCCGTACTGGGTGGCATGGTTTGGTTAAATCCCATTACCTGAACGGTGGCATTGGAAACGGACCGGACTTTGAGACACTCGAATGTGCCTGCTTTCGTGGTTACTTTTTCTTTGGCTATGACTTGACGATCCGTAATGACGGTTTGGAAGGACATCTCGCTGCTGCCTGCTTTTGTTTTAAAAGAAAAGCTGAGATCATCGAGCTCCATTCCTGGATACATCTTTTTAGGGAAAGACGCAAAGCCATTACTAAAATCCATTTCGACATTTTTTAAGGCTTCCTGTACGCTTTGGTTTTTCATTTCTGGATTTTTCTCCATCATAGCTTTCATCATGGAAGCTATATCCATATAGAGCATATCGCCATCACAAATATAGTTCATGCTGTAGGCCATATCGTCAAATTGCGGTGAAGACATCGTCGCATCGACTTCGGCAATGGTGGCGGAACCTTTGCTCGTCAGATTACGTACTTCCATGGTGATCCCACCTTCGACCTTTCCATTTTTGTCAAAGGCTTCATAGGCCAATACAGCTCCTTTTTTGAACCAACTAAAATCCTGACAATTGCCACCGACCAATACCATAGCTTGGTCAGGTCGAGCAGCGACTGCCTCGAATTGCGTTTTAGACTTCGCTTCTTTAGCGGTTGTGGTTTTGCTCTTGGGCTTGTTTAGCGCATTGTTGAGCGGTTCATCTGTTTTCTTGTCGGCTTTATCCAATACTTTGTCAACCTGGCGATCTGCTTTGCGTTCGATTTTGTCTTCGATCTTCTTTTCCAGCTTTTTGCCAAAGCCTTGAAGCAATTGGGCTTCGGTAGACATTGTCATTCCTACTATGGCAATGGCCACAAATAGGGATAATGTTATTTGTTTTTTCATGGTTTCTGTTTTTTCAAGATTAAAGAACAAGGATTAAGGAACAAAGAGCCTGCGCTTGTGCATCCCAAATGCATTCGGGACCGCGTGTACCTTTATTTCTCTACCACTTTAAAATCCACGTTGTACAATACAAAATCCCCGGCTTTGGTACCTGCTGCATACAGTTTTCCGGACGAAGAAAGCAATAAACTTCCATTAGCCATTGGTTTACTGAATAAGTCCATTTTTATTTCTACATGGTCTTCCAACCATTGATCTCCTTCGATGTCAAAAACATACAGGCGCATCGCATTATTAGCAGGGACCATATAAATCAGGTAATTCTGGTAGACTAATAAGGTGTTATTCCTGTTGCCTCTAAACCAAGTTGTTGTTGGTACAGATTTTATTTCTCCCTGTTTACTCTGCAAGTCGTAAACCATAAATACCCTTTCGATTGCTGTACTTTCGCCGATGACAAACAGTTTATTTCCGGAGGCAACCGCTTGTGTTTCTTTATCTAACTTCAACGGAAGATTTCCTGCTTTTTCTTCCCAAAAATCAGTATTGGGGTTGTAGCGGTCTATCTGGCGCGAGTATTCTTCTTTACGCCCATTGCCCATATAGTACAGGTACTCCCCATCCGAAGCTGCCCCCCGCTCTCCCCCCTCTTCAAAAGGCACGACTTCTTTTGATACCCATGAATCCCTTAAAGCCGCATCCGGGTATTCGGGAGGATAGTAACTATGAAGCTTGCCACTGTTATAGATCAAGATATCTTTATCATTTTTTGCGTTATGATATACCAGATAGCCCGCTATCCCATTATATATTGGATTTATCGATGCCAGATCTTGCCATGTGTTCGATGTGATGTTGTACCTCCTGAATGCCTCGTTCTCCCTATCTATAACATAGATGTGATTATTACTTAGGGCAATGCGATCGTAATAATCTCCTTCAAAAGCAACAGGATAAGTTGCTGTATTTATTTTCGTAAATGTTGCTTCCGCAACCTTCGTCTTGCCTGTCTGCGGGTCGGTATCGCCCAGGCCGTCTCCACTCTTAGAACAGGCAAAAAGCAGGAGGGCGGTACATAGTAGCGCCGCGCCTGTGTAGTTGTTTCGTATTGTTGTCATAGCTGTTAGCTTTTTTGTTTAAGGTTTTTTTCTCACCTTCGTCCCGTCTCCTTCATCCTTAGTCCAAAAGTCTTTGCCCCTTCATCCTAATTAAAAATCAAACCCAATTCCCGATTTGAGGCTGAATTTTCCCTCTGTAATCTTCAATGCCGGCCCAGGAGTTTCTTGTACAGGGTATACGTCCATCTGAAATGTACCCGACAGCTTGGTGTATCCCTCGACACCGGTTGGCTGGCCGACTATGGTCTGCTCTCCGATTTCGAAATCGGTAATCTGGACTGACCCTACGGATTGCGTGTAATCCGCCGGATTGGCAGATTCGTACGAGGCTGTTCCTTCACTTGTACTTTTAGTATAGGAGGCAGTAGCCGCCCCTGGCATGGCTCCTTCTGCAACGTAAACATGGTAAGTTCCTTTGGGATTGCTGAATTTGGATTTGGGAATGACGATATACATATTAAAGGAGCTTACATCATCCTCACTGCCTTCGACATCAATGCGTTGCCCGCCAACAAGGACGACATAATATTCTCCCAATTGGCTGTTTTCTTCAGGCTCGGTAAAAAGTGTGTTGATCGTCGTTCCCCAGGCTGCTCCGTTGACCTTCATGCTGAGACCGGATTGTCCGGATAAGTCGTTGTCGTCATCCTTGTCCTTTGAGCAGGCTGAAAAGCTCAAGGACGCGATCAGCAAAAGGACGATAAGTGTGAAGTAATTATTTTTTTTCATGATTGTGTTTTTATTAGTTGTTAGTGGACAGTAATCCTCCCCCTTTTTGTTTCCGCAGTACCTTGCAAGATGTATTTCCCCATGCTAGTGCACGAACCCTTTCGTGTGCCTGTTAACCGTATTCTCCCTTTGGAGGCAGGAGGATTAAAGTGAAAAATTGTATCCGATGCGAATGCCGAAGAAATTGAGATCGTCGACGATCTGAAAGCGTGCACCCAGATCCCAGTCGCCAAACACATAACCACCGCCCAGGCCAAAGCTAACCTTGGTGTCGGAGTGCGTGCCCGAGAGGCCAGATAAGTCAATGAAGCCCGTGTTTTCAAATGTCACCTTGGAGCGTAACATCATCAGACCGATCTGTGGCTCACCGTATAGTCCGCCGAAATCATGGCGATAACCAAACATGACGGGAATCATACCCATGCTGCCGCTCATCATATCACTGTCTTCTTTCATGCCGAAGTGTAGATAACCCAATGTACCTGTAATGTCACCTTTTTCAGAGATTCCATAAAATGCCTTTCCGGTTGCGCCGAACCCGATACCATAAGCCTTTCCAAAATCACCTAAAGGAAGTGCTACTTCTGCTCCTGCGCTAATACGGTGAAAACCAGTTTGTGCGTTTGCTGTACCGATGGCGCAAATAGCCAAAATGCTGAATAAAATTCTTTTCATAATGATTAGTTATAAGTAATAGAATATCACTAGTGTCCCATAAAAATTGGGACGCATTAAAAATTAAATAAATTTTGCCCATTAAGGCTATTTCGTTCTTTGTCATATTGAAATTTAGTTTTGGTAAAAAGGTCTCGAAGATTCGTT